>Ga0105050_10000722_pt1 | contig 50822 bp, 38 predicted proteins | sample FRY01_FD_78088 | JGI IMG/M metagenome (GOLD analysis project Ga0105050, IMG submission 78088) | Freshwater microbial communities from Lake Fryxell liftoff mats and glacier meltwater in Antarctica - FRY-01 | ecosystem: Environmental > Aquatic > Freshwater > Ice > Glacier meltwater ...
AAAACGATCCGCAAGGCGTTGCAGCGCGCTTCGTTGGTCCGGGTCGGCGGGGACAGTGACGGATTTTGGCGCGGGCTTGGCCCCGTCAGGCTTCGCCGCTTCCGGTGCCGGCAATGCCGCGCGGGTATCGGTGCCGGTGGATGCGCGTTGCGGCGTCGTACGCAACGCTACGGCGTTCATGAATTTTGCCCCGTCGCCATCCGCAAGGAACGGCGCGCCGTCCGATATGCCGCGCAGCACGTCGTCCAGCCAGTTCTGGTCTGCCTTGGCAAAATCATTCAGCACATAGCCCGCCACGGCGTCCTTGTGCCCCGGATGCCCGATGCCCAGTCGCACCCGCCCGTAAGCCTCGCCGATATGGGCATGGATCGACCGCAGCCCGTTATGCCCGGCATGACCGCCGCCCATCTTCATCCGCAGTTTGCCGGGGGCAAGGTCCAGTTCGTCATGGAACACCACCACATCGCCCGGGGTCAGCTTGTAAAAGCGCAGCGCCTCGCCCACCGACTGGCCCGACAGGTTCATGAAGGTTTCGGGCTTCAGCAGCGCCACCCGGACGCCTCCAAGCAGGCCTTCGGTGACAGATCCCTGAAACCGCGACCGCCACGGCGCAAAGCCATGGTCCGACGCGATCCGGTTCACCGCCATGAAGCCGATGTTATGCCGGTTGCCCGCATATTTCGTGCCCGGATTGCCGAGGCCGACAAAAAGCATCATCGCGCATTCCTTTTCCGGCGGCTGGACAGGGCGTGTCGCGCCCGTTAGCATTTTTAGGTCCGCAACAGCGGCGATGCAACCTGTGCGGGGAAGAGTGGCCGAGTATCTGATCAATGGTGTGACGCTGCGCATCCCCGATGCGCTGATGACCGGGCAGCTTGATGCCGCAATGGCCAGCGGGAAATATGAACATTCAGAGGCCGAGGCCCTGCTGAAACATCTGCGCCCGCGCGACAGGTTTCTGGATCTGGGGGCGGGGGCGGGCTATCTGGTTTCGCTTGCCGGGAAAGTCGCCGTGTCGGTGGCGGGGGTCGAGGCCGGTCCAGAGATGGCGCAGGTCGCGCAAGGCAATCTGGATGGCAATGGTGCGACGGGCCAGGTGGTCTGGGGCGCGGTGGTGCCCGATGGCTTTGCGGGTGATCATGTGGTGTTCACGGTCCGGCGGTCGTTCTGGGCGTCCTCGTTGACGCCGCCTGACCATGCGAAAAACACCCGCCCGGTTTCGGTGCCTGCACTGCGTTTTGGCGCAGTGCTGGAACGGTTCAGCCCTACGGTAATGAGCGTGGACATCGAAGGCGGCGAGCTGGGTCTGTTTGACACGCCCCTGCCAGCCGCCTTGCGGTTGATCGTGATGGAACTGCACCCCGCGGTTTACGGCAAGGCCGGGGTCAAGCGGATCTTCGATGCGTTGTCGCGGCAGGGGTTCAGCTATGCGCCGGTCGGGTCAAAGGGTGGCACGGTGGTGCTGGATCGGGTGTGAAGGCTTCACCCGGCGGGTGGGGCAGGCGAAGCCGCAGCGCGCCGCACGCCTGCGGTCCGGCCCCTGATCCCCCCACGACGGCAACCGGCCATGTTGCGTGCGTGGCGATCTTTCGTGCTGCGCAATCAACACTTTACCAAGGGCATGGCCCCGCGTCGCTTATGCAAGGCTTCAACCCGGGGCTTTGAAGACGGAGCATTAGAGATCACTTTGCCCTGCGTCTGGCGATACTATCGTGAACTGCCGCCTCTCTCCCTTGATTGCGCTGCGGGTTCTCTGGCGCGCAGGCAAGGGCCCCGCGTCATGCGCTGCCGTGACAAACAAGTGCCATTTCTTCTTTCGGGTGAAACCGAAACAGCCGCCGCCAATCGCTGCCATTGGACAATTGCGCCGCAGGGCGGGCGATTCGCAGCCTGTGTTCGTTGACTTGCGATGAAAAAAACGCGGAGGTTTGCACCCCCGCGCCGATCGCAGACATCAGCCGGATAAAATCAGGCTTCGTCTTCTTCGTTGTCGGTCGAACGCAGGCCCGACGGAGCCGAGATGTTGGCGATCACGAAGTCACGCTCGATTGTCGGCGTTACACCTTCCGGCAGCACAACGTCAGAGATGTGGATCACATCGCCGATATTCTTGCCGGTCAGGTCAACCGTGATGTGGTCGGGAATGTCGCCCGCGAGCACGTCAAGTTCCACTTCCGAACGCACCACGGTCAGGGTGCCGCCACGCTTCAGACCGGGAGCGTCTTCGTGGTTTTCAAAGTTGACGTGGATGAAAAGGTTCACCCGCGACGTGCGGCGCAGACGCATGAAATCCACATGTGTCGGCAGATCGCGTACCACGTCGCGTTGCACGCCACGGCAGATCACGCGCACGTCTTCTTCGCCTTCAACCTTCAGGTTGAACAGCGTTTGCAGGAACCGGCCTTTGCGCAGGCGGTTCAGCAGAGTGTTGTAGTTGATGTTGATGGACATCGGCACTTTGCCGCCGCCATAAACAATACCGGGTACGTTGCCCTCACGACGAGCTTGACGAGCGGCCCCCTTGCCTGTCCCCATCCGTACCTCGGCGTGAAAATCAGGGATTTCACCAGCCATTGAGGTTCTCCATATGATAAGTCCGCCGCCCTCCAAGGGTGTGCGACGCGACTGGGGGGCTATAGGAGGGATTCGGCGCAAAGGAAAGCGGAAATGTACCTTGAAAGCGTGCTCTTTGCCCGATCACGCTGTGCAGGCAAGGGCAGGAACCGTCTGAACTGCGGTCACGGCGTCGGCTCCCGCCCTGAGAAAGTCGGCGGCAGGATAGCCGCCGCAACGTTCCGCGGGTAGCTGTCGGGTCCACGAGACGGAGCCACCGCCCATGACCTTTGCTCATACCCTTGTCACCGCGCGGCCTGCGATGGCAGCCTTTGCCGCAATGGGAATACTGTGGGGGGCGTTTGCCGCCGTGCTTCCCGACACGAAAGACATGCTGGGTGTGACCGAAGCGCAGTTGGGTCTGCTGATGCTGGCTGCACCGGTGTCGGCGGTGATCGCGATGCTTCTGGCCCCCGGCACCGGCACTTTGCTGGGCAGGGTGGCGCTGCCTGCGTCGGTGCTGGCGATGGCACTGGCCTTTGCCTTGCCGGGGCAGGCAGGGGGGCTTTGGGTATTTGCATTGGCGATGGCGGCGTGCGGTGCGGCCACCGGAACGCTGGATGTGCTGATGAACGCGCGGGTGGCGGCGCTGGAAAATGCCCGTGACCTGCATCTGATGAACCTGTGCCATGCCGGCTATTCGCTGGCCTATGCGGCGGCGGCAATTGGCACGGGCGCGGCGCGGGCGGGCGGGGCCACGCCCGCGATGGTGCTGGGAGGGGCGGCACTGACGGCGGCCGTTCTGGGGCTGTTGGCCTACGAGCCTGACGGGCGCATCGAAGGGCTTCGCAAGCCCAGGGGTGGCGGCACGGCGGGGCATCTGGGGCGGTTGCCGCTGATCGGCGGGGCGATCGTGATGATTGCGTTCCTGTCGGAAAACGCCGCCGAAGTATGGTCGGCGCTGCATATCGAGCGTACTCTGGGCGGGTCGGCTGCCGAGGGCAGCATGGGCCCGGCGGTGCTGGCGCTGACCATGGGCGTGGCGCGACTGGCGGGGCAGGGCGTAATCACCCGTATCAGCCCGCAACGGTTGCTGCATTGGGGCGCCATCATCGCGGGCATCGGTGCGTTGATCGCGGCTGTCGCCGGTAGTCCGGCCATGGCCTATGCGGGGTTTGTCATCATGGGCATCGGCGCATCCGTGCTGGCCCCGACCGCGTTTTCGCTGGTGGGTCGTATGGCGCACCCCGAGGCGCGCGCCCGCGCCGTGGCCCGCGCCACGCTGTTTGGCTATTTCGGCTACTTCTTTGGCCCGCCGGTTCTGGGCGTTATCGCAGGTGCGTTTGGCCTGCGCGCGGCTTTTGCCTTTGCTGCTTTGACGCTGATGGCCGTTGTGGCACTGGTGCCGCTGCTGACCGGCGTTCAGAAACGCGCGGCGCTGTAGGGGGCCCACGCCACTTCTGGCGTCCGCCCGGCGACCAGGTCGGCCACGATCGCGGCGGTAACCGGGGCAAGTGTCAGGCCGATATGGCCATGCCCAAAGGCATGGATCACATTGGCCCCGCCGCGCGACGGCCCGATGACCGGCAGGCTGTCGGGCAGCGAGGGTCGAAAGCCCATCCATTCGCGGTCTGGCGGGCCGAGGTCGGGAAAGATCGCCCGCGCGCCTTCCACCAGCCGCGCGATGCGGTGAGGGGACAGCGGGGCGTTCAAGCCCCCGAGTTCCACGGTTCCTGCCACGCGCAGACGGCCCTCCATCGGACACAGATAGAACCCTCGCGCTGTGGGGCAGACCGGGCGGCCGAGGCGCGGCGTCGCCATATCCCATTCCACATGATAGCCGCGCTCGGTGTCCAGCGGCACCGGATCCCCCGCCTGCCCTGCCAATGCGCGCGACCGCGCCCCTGCCGCAATCACGACTTTACGGCTGTGAATGCGCAGCAAAGCCCCGCCTGTCACGACCCCGTGCGTCATCACCCCGTCGATCCGCCGTTCCAGCCGCAAGGCGCGGCCCCGCACCAACCGTGCCCCGGCATCGGCTGCTGCCGCCGCTATCAGCCCGACCATCCGCCCCGGATCGGACAAGAACACCGCCTTGGGAAAGAACGCCGCCCCCTCCATCGCGGGCAGACCCGGCTCCATCCCGGCCAGTTCAGCAGCCCCGATCAGATCGACGCTGATGCCATGCGTGCGTCGCTGTGCCATGTCGGCCTTGGCCGCGCTGAACGCCCGCGCGGATTCGTAGGCGTAAAGACAGCCCCGGCGCCGCATCAGTGCCGTGCCACCGATGTCGGCAGCCAACGTCTCCCACCGCGGGCAGGCGTCAGCCACCAGCCTTGCAATCGCCATCGCGTTGCGTTCCGCCGCTGCGGGCAACGACTGACGCGCAAAGCGCAAAAGCCATGGAGCAAGGCTGGGTAGCGCCGCATGGCGGATCGACAGCGGCGAGTTGCGGTTGAACAGCAGCGATGGCAGGTTGCGCAGCACATCCGGCGTGCCGACCGGCATCACCGCATAATCGGCAATCGTGCCCGCATTGCCATAAGACGCGCCGGACCCCGCATCAGCCGGGTCCAGCAGCAGCACATCGCGGCCCTCCTGTGCAAGCCGCAAAGCTGTCGTCAGGCCGATAACGCCCGCGCCTATGACCAGTGTATCGGTCGTATGATGTTCGGTCATGGCCCTGCACTGTCGGTTGGGGGGCTAAAATTCTTCCTGCGAAGAATATTAGCTGCCAACGATTCCCTTACATGCAGGCATCAAACAAAGCACGGGTGTTTTCGCGCGTCATCGCAATCGGGTTGCCGGCACAGCTTGGATCTTCCAGTGCCATGTCGGTCAGCATGTCGAGATCGGCAAACCGGACCCCCATCGCGCTCAGGCTTTCGGGGATCGCCAGCAACGTGCGCAGCTCCATGATCTGATCGTGGAAGCCTGCAAATCCGCCATCAAAGCCCAGATAAGCGGCGGCTTTCGCGATACGGTCCTCGATAGCAGAGCGGTTGAATTCCAGCACCATCGGCATGACAACAGCATTTGTGGTGCCGTGATGCGTGTTATACACCGCGCCGATCGGGTGGCTGAGCGAGTGGATCGCCCCCAAACCCTTCTGGAACGCAACAGCCCCCATCGCCGCCGCCGCCATCATATGCGCGCGGGCGTCCAGGTCATTGGGGTCAGCATACACCTTCGGCAGGTTTTCAAACACCAGCCGCAGGCCTTCCAGCGCGATGCCTTGCGACATCGGGTGGTAGAACGGGCTGCAATACGCCTCCAGACAATGCGCCAAAGCGTCCATCCCCGTGCCCGCCGTGATGAATTTCGGCATCCCGACGGTCAGCGCCGGGTCGCAGATCGTGACCACGGGCAGCAGTTTGGGGTGGAAGATGATCTTTTTCTTATGCGTGACCGAGTTGGTCAGAACGCCCGCGCGCCCCACTTCGGACCCCGTGCCGGCGGTTGTCGGCACCGCGACGATCGGGGCGATGACGCTGGCATCGGCGCGGGTATACCAGTCGTCCACATCCTCCAGATCCCAGACCGGAACAGTCTGATGCGCCATCAGCGCAATCATCTTGCCAAGGTCCAGGGCCGATCCGCCGCCAAAACACACCACGCTGTCATGGCCGCCAGCCAGATATGTCGCAATGCCCGCCGCCATGTTGATCTCGGTCGGGTTCGCATCCACTTCGGAAAACACCGCGCGGCCAAGCCCCGCCATTTCCAGAATATCCAGCGCCTGTCTGGTGATCGGCAGGGATGCCAGCGCCTTGTCGGTCACCAGCAGCGGCTTTTTCAGGCCTGCACCCTCGCAAAGCTCGGCCAGTTCCGCCACGCGCCCGACGCCGAATTTGATCGCCGTGGGGTAGGACCAGTTCCGGTTCGGAACAGAATGGGTCATTTCGTCACCTTCTTGAAATGGTAGGATTTTGGCCGCGTGACAGCGTGGAACCCAAGGTAAGACAAGCTGGTGCCGCGCCCGGTGTCCTTGCAGCCGGTCCAGCACAGTGCCGGGTCCAGATAATCGCAGCGGTTCATGAACACCGTGCCGGTTTCCAGCTGCGCACCGATTGCGGCCGCTGCCGCTTCGTCTGCCGTCCAGACAGAGGCCGTCAGGCCGTAAGGGCTGTCGTTCATCACGGCAATCGCCTCGTCATCGCCGGAAACCGGCATGATCCCGACAACCGGACCAAAGCTTTCTTCGCGCATCACCCGCATCTCGTGGTTCACGTTCACCAGAATCTGCGGCGCAAGATACGCGGTATCGCCCACATCGGCAGGGAACAGCGCGGGGTCGATCAGCGCGGTCGCCCCTTCGTTCACCGCATCCTCGATCTGGCTGCGCACCACATCGGCAAAGCGTTTGTTGGCCATCGGTCCCAACGTGGTATCCGCATCAAACGGATTGCCCAGCGTCAACGCCGACACCCAGGCCACGGCCTTTTCCACGAAAGCGTCGTACAGGCTTTCATGCACATAGATCCGCTCGATCCCGCAGCAGCACTGGCCTGCGTTATACATCGCGCCGTCCATCAGGCTGTCCACCGCCGCATCCAGATCGGCATCGGCGCGGACATAGCCGGGGTCCTTGCCGCCAAGTTCCAGCCCGATGGCGGTAAATGTGCCTGCCGCCGCTTTTTCAATCGCCATCCCGCCGGTAACCGACCCGGTAAAGTTGATGAAACCAAAGCTGCGCGCCGCGATAAGATGTTCAGTCGTCGCATGATCCAGCACGACGTTCTGGAACACATCCGCCGGAATGCCGCCCGCAAGGAACGCTTCGGCCAGCCGCTCGCCCACCTTCAGCGTCTGGCTGGCGTGTTTCAGGATCACCGTGTTGCCCGCAAGCAAGGCGGGCACGATCGTGTTGATCGCCGTCAGGTAAGGGTAGTTCCACGGCGCAATCACAAACACCACGCCCACAGGTTCGCGGGTGATTGTGCGGGTGAATCGGTCGCTGTCTTCCACAACCTTCGGCGCCAGAGCCTCGGCCGCGATGTCCGACATGTAATTGGTGCGGTCATTCACGCCGCCAAATTCGCCGCCATAGCGCACCGGGCGGCCCATCTGATGCGCCAGTTCTTCAACCAGCACATCCTTCATGGCGTTCAGCGCGGTCACGCCGGCCTTCACAAGCGCGATACGATCGGCCAAAGGGCGCGCGGCCCAACCGGGTTGCGCATCCTTGGCGCGAACCACGGCGGCTTCTGCGTCGGTGACATTCAGGGTGTCGCGCCCGATGTAGACCGTGCCCTCGACGGGTGAGATCAGGTGGATTATCTTGCTCATCTTGTCCTCGCTTCGCCTCAGGCACGTTCCAGCAGGCGGCTTATTTCAAAATCTGTCACAACGCGGTCGTGTTCGGCGATTTCCCACTGAGCGGCGTGGTGGTAGTGATCGATCACGTCATCGCCAAAGGCGGCACGCAGCATCGCCGATCCGCGCAGCAGCGCCGCAGCATCGCGCAGGTTCTTCGGGATCTCGCATATCCCGGATGTGTGGTACATATCGCCCTGCATTTCCGGTTCCAAGGCCAGTTTTTGTTCGATACCTGCAAGCCCCGCTGCCAACAACGCGGCCATGGCAAGGTAAGGGTTCATGTCTGACCCGCCAATGCGACATTCGACACGCACGCCTTTGGTGCCTTCGCCGCACACGCGGAAGCCTGCGGTGCGGTTGTCGCGGCTCCAGACCGCTTTGGTGGGGGCGAACATGCCGACACAAAAGCGCTTGTAGCTGTTCACATAGGGGGCGAGGAAAACCGAGATCTCACCGGCATGTGCCAGCTGACCGGCAACGAACTGCTTCATCAGCGCCGACATGCCGTGCGCGTCGGCTTCGTCGCGGAAGGCGGGCTTGCCGTCCAACGTCCACAGCGACTGGTGAACGTGGCTTGATGACCCCGCCCGCCGGTGGTCATACTTTGCCATGAAGGTGGCCGAGCGGCCCTTGGTCCACGCAATTTCCTTGATCGCCGTCTTGGAGATGGTGTGATTGTCCGCAGTATCCAACGCATCGGAATACTTGATGTTCACCTCTGCCTGCCCTGCATCGGCCTCGCCCTTGGAACATTCCACCGGGATGCCCGCGCCATAAAGCCCGTTGCGGACAGCGCGCATCACCTCCTCTTCCTTTGTGGTCTGGAACAGGTTGTAATCCTCGTTGTAAGCCGAGATCGGCACAAGATCGCGGATCTGGCCATGCGCTCGCTGGCTGTCGCGCAGGGATTCAAAGCTGTTCTCGAAAATATAGAACTCCAGCTCCGTCGCCATCATCGCATCGAACCCCATCGCCTTTGCCCGCGCGACCTGACGCTTCAACACGGCACGGGGGGAATGGGGCACTTCGGCATGGGTGTGGTGGTCCAGCAGATCGCACAGCACCAGCGCGGTGCCGGGCTGCCAGGGCAGCGGGCGCAGGGTGGCCAGATCCGGCTTCATCACATAATCACCGTAACCGGCCGTCCAGGATGTGCTTTTATAGCCCTGAACCGTCTTCATATCCATATCCGTGGCCAGCAGATAGTTGCAGCAATGGGTTTCTTCAAACCCGCCATCAATGAAGAACTGCGCGTGAAAGCGTTTGCCCATCAGGCGACCCTGCATATCGACGGCGGCCACAAGAACGGTGTCGATATTCCCCCGCGCCACGGCGTCCTTCAGCGCATCGAATGTCATGTTTCCCGGCATCGGGGCCTCTTTCTGTTCGCGGATGAGCGGGGAAGACCCCCGCGGATGATCTGTGTCGGGTCAGCCCGCCAACGCGGTTTGCGTCGCGGATGCAGCCGCCAGTGCGGCCGACAGCACCGGGGCCAGCAGTTCGGCCATCGCGTCTTCAGCGGCGGGTGTGGCGATCAGGTCGTTGCGGATTTCCAGCATCGCATTGGGCAAACCGTAGGGCGTCGCCTGAAGGCGCAACGTATGGGTCACATCATCGGCGGCGGAATAGGGCGCGTTCAGCGCCGACACCAGCCCCGTTCGGGCCTGCGCTGCCGCAACAATGGCGCGGGCGAAACGGTCATCGGCGTCGTGGATCACACCGAATTCCACGTCACGACGCACGCCGAAATAAACCGGAGTAAACGAATGTACCGTGACCATAACCGGGGCGAAACCAAGGGCGATGCGCCGGGCGATCTCGGCATGCAGGCCCGCGTGGAAGGGGCCGTAGACGGAAGCGGTGCGGGCAGCGCGCGCATCTGTGCTCAACCCGGTATTTCCGGGAATATCATGCACTTCCGATTGTGCAGGCATTGCCCCCGCCTGATCCGGCGCACGGTTGCAGTCATAGATCAGCCGACTGACCGGCGCGTAAACAAGTACCGCGTCCAGGCGCTGTGCCAACCCGCGCGCGACGCCGATCGCGCCGGGATCCCATGCGATATGCGCCTGCCGCTGACCGCCGTTCAACCCCAGATCGCCCCAAAGCGCGGGGAATGTGTTGGAGGCATGCTCGCACACCATCACCATCCGGCCACGCGCGGCCCGGTTCTCGACGATGGCCGGAAAAACCTCCGGCTCAGCGGTGTGTGACGTTAGCATGGCGCGCGAGTCATCCCTTTGTTACGCGCGAGGCTCCACTGCCAGGGCGGTTTTTGTCAAGAATTATTCTTCCTCGCACTTTCTGTTACAAAGTTTTCTGAATCTGTGCAGAATAGTGTGGATACAGGCCAAACGCCCGTTTCCGAAGGACGACCGCATGGGTGCCCCGCTTTCCATCGAAGATCAGATGCGCGCCGCCCTGCCCGAGATGACACGGGCGGAACGGCAGCTGTCCACGCACATCCTGCGGCATTACCCGGTGGCGGCTTTGGGGTCGATCACGGCGCTTGCCAAGGCGGCCGAAGTGTCTACCCCCACGGTGGTCAGGCTGGTGCAGAAGCTGGGCTTCAAGGGCTACCCGGATTACCAGCATGCGTTGCGCGGCGAAGTGGGGGCGATGCTGGAATCGCCGCTGGCCAAGCACGACCGATGGGCGGTGGGTGTGCCCGACACCCATATCCTCAACCGCTTTGCCGATGCGGTGGTGGCCAACCTGCAAGCCACGTTGCACCAGATCGACCATGCGGAATTTGATGCCACGGCGGCGCTGCTGGCCGATCCCGATCGCCGCGTGTTTGCGCTTGGCGGGCGCATCACCCATGTGATGGCCGACTACTTCGTAACGCTGATGCGGGTGGTGCGGCCCGATGTGACGCTGATGTCGGATATGTCGAACACCTGGCCTCCGGCGCTGCTGGATATGAAGCCGGGCGATGTGCTTTTGGTGTTCGACATCCGGCGCTATGAAAACGCGGTGCTGCAAATGGTCGAGTTGGCGAAGGAACAGGGGGCCGAGGTGGTGCTTGTCACCGACCGCTGGGTGTCACCCGCCGCAGCCTTTGCCCGCCACACGCTCAGCTGCCATATCGAGGCGCCCTCGGCCTGGGACAGCATGGTGTCGATCCTCGTGCTGGTGGAAACACTGCTGGCGGCGGTGCAGAGCCTGACCTGGGGCCAGACCGAGCCCCGGATGAAACGGCTGGAGGATCTGTTCACCCGGTCGCGCTTTTTCCGCCGTCACCGCTGATAATCCCGGCGCTTTCATCCTGGTTGAAATATCCTCGCCGAAGGCCACCGCCTTTTGATGTGCCACAGGCCCTGCCGTCCGCTTACGTCATCGGCGGTGCCAGCGGTTTGCGCCGCATCCCCGACAGGGCATTGCCCGCCAGTGCTGCCATCAGCACCGATCCGCCCAGAAACGTCCCCGAAGATGCGGTCTCACCCAGTGCCAGCCAGACCCACAGCGGGGCCAGAAGCGCCTCCACCGTAGAAAGCAACGCCAGTTCAGCCGCGGGCACCACCCGGCTGCCAATGGTAAACAGGATCATGCCGATCGCCAGCAGCACCGCCCCCATGGCAATTGACAGAACAATGTCGTGCAACGGCACCAGCAGCGCGCCACCCTGCACCCCCAGCACCAGTGCCGACGCGATCATGGAAAATACGCCGCCCAGAACCACGGCCGGCATCATATCCTCCAGCCGGCCCCACCGCAGGGTAATGGTGAACGCGGCAAAACCAAGCGCCGACAGCAGTGCTGCGCCATTGCCCGCAGCGGCACCGACCGCCAGCCCGTCCCGCACCATCAGAAACATGCCGACCCCGCCGACACCAATGGCGATCCATGTTGCCCGGCGCACGCGTTCGTGCAGCAGCAGGCTTCCCAGAATGGCGGCGAGGAAGGGCGATGCTGCAAAAAGGAACACGGCATTGGCAATTGTCGTGGCCTGAATGGCGAATATTGCACCGGCAAAGGCCAGCACCAGTCCTGCCCCACCGATCACCCCGGCAAGGCCCACGCGGCGCAGCCGGTCAAGCGTCTTGCCGCCCGACCGCCAGGTGATATAGGCCAGCAGCACCGGCACCATGCCGACCGAGCGCCAGAACAGGATGGCCCACGTTCCCGCGACGTCCATCTGACGAATTGCGAGCCCCATGCCCGACCACAACACTGCCGCCAGCACGACCAGCACCACACCTGTTCCGTAGCGCATTCTGCCCCTCATTTTTTCCGCAGTCTTGCGGGTGGGGGATGGGGCGTCTGTTCCGTAACCGACGCCGCGCGCCGCAATGGGGCGGCTTAATACCCGCGGTTGCGGTCCACCAGATGCTGCAAAACCTCGCCCGCTTCGCTGCGCCTTACATTTTCCGCTACCACGCGCGATGCGGTCAATGGCCGGGTGTTGGCAGCAATGTGGGGGGTCACCGTGACGCGGGGATGGGCCCAAAACGGGTGTTCGGGCGGCAAAGGCTCCACCCGGAACACATCCAGTGTGGCGTGACCCACCCGGCCTTCATCCAGCGCCGCCAGCAAAGCGTCATCGTCGATCAGCGTGCCACGGCCTGGGTTGATGATTACGGCCCCCTGCGGCAGCCAGCCAAGGCGGCGGGCGTCCAGCAGGTTCTTCGTCCCGGGGGTATAAGGCAGCAGCGTGACCACGATCTGTGCCTGTCGCAAGGCGGTCTCCAGCCCGTCGTCTCCGTGCAGACATGGGATGCCGGGCAGATGTTTCGCGGTGCGGCTCCACCCCGTTACGGGAAAGTTAAGCGCCACAAGCGCCTGCGCGCAGGCCTGCCCAAGTGCGCCCATACCCAGCATCGCAACCGGACGCTCCCGCGCAATCGGAGGCGTCACCTGATCCCAATGCGGGGCAGGCTGGCGGATGTCCCGGTCCATTCCAAGATGGTGGCGCAGGGTGTGGCCCACCACCCATTCCACCATGCTTTCGGTCATCGCCGGGTCAACCATCCGGCACAGGGGTTGGGTCAGCGTCGCGTTGCCCACGATCTTCTCGACCCCGGCCCACAGGTTCAGCACGGCCTTCGTGCGGGTGTAGGGCGTGAAATCGCTGATGATCCCGCCGGGCGCGAAAATGATGTAATCCACCAGAGCCGGGTCATCCGCATGATCCGATAGCACCGCATCCACGCCCGCCCCGGCCATCGCAGCGTGCAACGCATCGCGGTAGTCGGGCCAATGCGCCGCTCCTGCGGCGAAGAAAACGTTTACCGGCATTTGATGTCTCCTGCTGTCATCGTGATCTGTATTCCACCAGCCTCGGGGCGCGGGCCTTAACGCAGCCGATGCACATGTGCGCTTTGAACGAGGCCGAACGCCGCCAGCAGCACCAGCATCGCCGATCCGCCGTAAGACACCAGCGGCAGAGGCACACCAACCACGGGCGCAAGTCCCATGACCATCAGCATATTGACGGCAAACAGGAAAAAGAACGTCGCGGCAACCCCCAGCGTGACCAGCGACGAAAACCGGTCCTTGTTCTGGATCGCCGACGCGATGCAGAACGCGATGATCAGCGCGTACAGCACCAGAAGCGAAAACGCGCCGACAAAGCCAAATTCTTCTGCCAGTGTGGTGAAGATGAAATCGGTGTGTTTTTCGGGCACGAAGTTCAGCCGGCTTTGGGTGCCTTGCATATACCCTCGCCCGGCCCATCCGCCCGACCCAAGCGCAATCTTTGCCTGGCTGATGTGATAGCCGGCACCAAGGGGGTCGCTCGACGGGTCCAAAAACGTGTCGATCCGCCTGTACTGGTAATCGCGCAGCAGTTGCCATGGCGTGTTCCGGCTCATCAGGACGGTAGTGACCAGCCCCGCCCCGGCGCCGGTCACCACAGCAAAGTAAAGCCAATGCACCCCGGCGCAAAACATGACCACCGCCCCGCCCCCCAACAGCAGGATCGAGGTGCCAAGGTCGGGCTGCACCAGCACCAGCGCCACGGGCACAAGGATCATCAGCACAGGGATCAGCACCCACAAGGGACGCGAGGTTTTCTTGATATCAAGCCAGTCGTAATAGGCGGCCAGCATCATCACCACGGTGACCTTGGCAAGCTCGGACGGTTGCACCCGCAGTGGGCCGATATCCAGCCAACGCTGCGCGCCCATGCCGATTTCGCCCACCAGATCCACCGCCACCAGCAGCAGCACCGACACAATATAGGCAAGGCCCGCCATGTTGCGCCAAAACCAGATCGGTACGAACGCAATGACCATCATCACCGCAATACCCACCACAAACCGTTTCATCTGCGGCTCTGCCCAGGTATCAAGCGTGCCCCCGGCCACGGAATACAGCATCAGCCAACCCACCGACGCCACCGCCGTCAGCAGCAGGACCAAGGGCCAGTTCAGATGCAGCACCTTGCGCAGCCCGGTTGGTGCGGTTTTGACGCGGTATTCCAGAAAACTCATGCTGCCCTCTTACGCCCGCGATTTCGCGGTGCTGTCGGGGTCGGTCTGCCGCAGCTTCATTGCTTTCAGCTGCGTCTCGATGCGGCCCCGCTGGCTTGTGGGATAGGCGGTCAGCGGCGGCATCCCATCCGACAGCGCGCGCAACAGCACATCGCGCGCGATCGGGCCTGCGACCGATGACCCGCCGCCGCCATGTTCCACCACCACCGACACCGCAACCCGCGGCGCGTCGAACGGCGCAAAGGCCACGAACAGCGCGTGGTCGCGGCGGTTCCACGGCAGGTCATCGTTGGAAATAACCCCGCGCGCGCGTTCGGCGGTGGAAATGTTGCGCACCTGACTGGTGCCGGATTTGCCTGCCATCAGCAGCGTCTCATCCGCGATGCGGGTGGAATAGCCGGTGCCGCGCTGGCTGTTGACGACCGAAAACATGCCGCCGCGCACTGCCCGCAATTGCGCCGGGTCAAGCCCAAGCATCGCAGCCTCGGGCACCGGCAGTTCCTCACCGCCAACGCTGCGCACCAGACGCGGCGCCACGGCGCGCCCCGTCGCCACCCGCGCCGTCATAACCGCCAGTTGCAGGGGCGAGGTCAGCACATAGCCTTGACCGATCGACGCATTGATCGTGTCACCGATGCGCCATTCCTGCTGATAGCGGTCCTGTTTCCATGCCTTGTCGGGCATCGCGCCTTCGGTGATCGCGGACATCGGCAGGTCATGGCGCATCCCAAGCCCCAGCCTGCGGCCCATTTCGGCAATCTTGTCGATGCCCACCCGTTGCGCGATGTCGTAATAAAACACGTCGCAGCTTTCAGAGAGCGACCGGTCCAGCGACACGGTGCCATGCCCGCCACGCTTCCAGCAGTGAAAACGCCGCCCGCCCATTTCATAGTAACCGGGGCAGTAAACCGTTGTCTCGGGGGTGATTGCGCCGGCCTCCAGCGCAGCCAGCGCCGTGACCATCTTGAATGTCGATCCCGGCGGGTAGGCACCCTGCACGGCCTTGTTGGCCAGCGGGCGGTGATCATCCTCGGTCAGGACCGAATAATCCTTGTAGGAAATCCCGCGCACGAACAGATTCGGGTCAAACGACGGCGATGAGACAATGGCCAGAATATCCCCGGTCTGCACATCAATCGCCACGGCGGCGGCGCTTTCGCCGTCAAGCCGCGCCTGGGTGAAGTTCTGCACGTCGGCGTCGATGGTCAGGCGCAGGTCCTGGCCGGCATCGCCCTCGATCCGCTCCAACTCGCGCATCACGCGGCCGACGGCGTTCACCTCGATCCTTGTATTGCCTGCCTTTCCGCGCAACGTGTCTTCCATCCACGTCTCGACCCCGATCTTGCCGATCTGGAATTTCGGGATCTGAAGCACCGGTTCGGGGTCTTCCAGCTTGGCCAGATCGGCCTCGGACACCGGGCCGACGTAGCCGACGACATGCGCAAAATCGCTATCCAGCGGATAGCTGCGCGACAGGCCGACTTCTGGCGTAATACCGGGCAGGGACGGCGCGTTCAGCGCGATTTTCGACAGGTCTTCCCATTGCAGCCGGTCGGCCACGATAATCGGCACGAAGGGGCTGCGGCGTTTCACCTCGGTTTCGGTGCGCTCGATATCTTCGGGTGACAGACGGATGACCCCGGCCAGCCTGCGTAATACCTCGTTCACATCGCCCGCATCTTCGCGGGTGATCACGACGCGGTAATTCTGTTCGTTGCCCGCGATCAGCTTGCCGTTCCGGTCAAAAATCTGGCCGCGCGACGGCGGGACAAGCCGGATGCTGACGCGGTTTTCCTCAGCAAGCATACGGAACTGATCAGCCTGATCGACCTGCATATACCGCATCCGCGCGCCAAGCACGGCGGTCACGGCGGCCATTGACCCGCCCATGAACAAGGCGCGGCGGGTGATCTTGCCGGCACTTTCTTCGGTATCGCGGGCTGATCGTCTCACATCCGTCTCCCGTAGGCGTCCACTTCACCCATTGCGGGCTTGCGCAGGTTCAGCGCCAGCCATGACAGCCCGACCACAAAGGGATAGCACAGGATGGACGCGATCGTCTGTACCATCGCAAAGCCGAAACCGGGCTGCGGCAGAAAGGCGATGGCGAAAACCAGCCGATAGCCCAGCAACAGCGCCAGCATCACGCCGGAAATCAACAGCCATTCCACTATGAAACTCAACTCGCGCGTCAATGCTGCCCGGCTTCGCAAAAATTCCGAAGCCACCACCACCAGCGCCGCCCACAAGCCCGGCGGCCGCATCAGCAGCAGATCTTCGGCCAGCACCACAAATGCGATCAGCAGCGCCGGCAGATAGTCCGGCCTGCGCGTGACCCATGCAAGGATGATACACAGCAAAAGGTCAGGCCCCGGCCATTTCCCGGCATCCGACCCAAGCGGCAGGATGCGGAAGAAAAACAGCACCAGCGCCAGCCCCACGAAAGCCCCGCGCAACAGCCAGACCTTGCCGCGCACCGGATCAGCCATCGGCACCCTCAACGGCTGCGGCATCTTCCGGCAAAGCGGGCAGGGCGGCAGGCAAGGGTGGGGCCACCACACCGCCCGGATCCGTGATCGGCGGCAGATCGTGGCTGCGCAGCACGCGCAGAAATTCCAGCCGTTCGTAATCCGCCGACAGCCGCACCCGTAGCCTGCGGTCGGTGCCCTGCGCCACCTGACCGACCAGCAGATCCGCGGGAAACACCCCGCCATCGCCGGATGTGACCACCCGGTCGCCGGGGCGCACGAGGTCCGGCTTTTCCAGAAACTCCAGTGGCGGTGCTGACGAGTTGTCGCCCGACAGCAGCGCCTTCTGCCCCGAGGGCTGCACGATCACCGGGATGCGGCTGTTGGAATCTGTCAGCAGGATCACCCGCGCCGTGGTCTGGCCCACGCCCGAAATCCGCCCCACCAGCCCGATGCCATCCATCGTGGCCCAGCCATCGCGGATGCCGTCGCGCGCGCCCACATTCAGCAGCACCGACTGGCGGAAGGGGGAGCCGGAATCCGCCAGCACAACACCCGTTACATGCGTCAGCTTCGGGTCCAGCCGCACCTGATTAAGGTCCAGCAGCCGGGCATTCTTCTGCTCCAGTTGAAGTGCGGCTTCCTTCCATGCCTTCATCTGTTGCAACTCGCGCCGCAGTTCCTGATTTTGCTCATAAATCCGGGTGTAGGACTGGAAGTCATCCATCATGCCCGCCGCCTTGGTCACCGGCAGCAAGGCCCATTCCATATTTGGCACCAGCCGGTCGATCAGCGCCGCGCGGAAGCGTTCAACCCGCGGGCTGTCGATCCGCCAGATCAGGAACACCACCAGCAATAGCAAAACAAGCACGCCCACAAGGATGCGGCGCAGGGGGCGGGTGAATTCTTCGGGTCCGGATCGGTCTTTTGCCACGGGCTGCCTCGGTTCAGGCGCTCGACTCAGCTGTCGTAGTCGATCACATGCCGCAGTTGCTTTTCATATTCCAGCGCCTTGCCGGTGCCGAGGGCAACACAATTCAGTGACTCGTTGGCGACAGATATGGACAACCCGGTCTGTTCGCGCAGCGCAAGGTCCAGATCCCCCAGCAGCGCCCCGCCCCCGGTCAGCATCACGCCCCGGTCCACGATATCGGCGGCAAGATCCGGCGGCGTGGCCTCCAGCGCCTGCATCACCGCATCGCAAATCTGCTGCACGGGTTCGGCCAACGCTTCGGCCACCTGCGCTTGATTGATCTCGGTTTCCTTCGGCACACCGTTCAAAAGGTCACGTCCCCGGATCATCATCGAAGATCCGCGCCCGTCATCGGGCATCCGCGCTGTCCCGATAGACGTCTTGATGCGTTCTGCCGTCGATTCCCCGATAAGAAGGTTCTGGTGACGGCGCAGGTAGTTGATGATCGCCTCATCCATCCGGTCGCCGCCAACCCGCACCGACCGCGCATAAACGATGTCACCCAAGGAAAGCACCGCCACTTCGGTCGTGCCGCCACCGATATCAACCACCATGTTGCCGGTGGGATCGGTGATCGGCATGCCCGCACCAATCGCCGCCGCAATCGGTTCGGCGATCAGGCCCGCACGGCGCGCACCGGCCGACAGAACCGATTGCCGGATCGCGCGTTTTTCCACCGGGGTCGCGCCATAAGGCACGCAAACAATGATCTTCGGCTTGGAGAATGTGGTGCGCTTGTGCACTTTGCGGATGAAGTGCTTGATCATCTCTTCTGCCGTGTCGAAGTCGGCAATCACGCCATCGCGCATCGGGCGGATGGCCTGAATGCTGCCGGGTGTGCGCCCCAGCATCAGCTTGGCATCCTCGCCGACGGCCAGAACCTGCTTCTTGCCATCCTTGATATGATAGGCCACCACCGACGGCTCGTTCAGGACAATCCCTTTGCCCCGCACATAGACCAGCGTGTTCGCCGTGCCGAGGTCGATCGCCATATCCGACGAGAAGAGACCTGAAAGTATCGACATCCTGAGGTGATCCTAAGCTGGCGCAAACGAAAATGTGCCCACGACTCTGTCATGAGGCAGGCGCCTTCTTATACGGACGCGCCGAAGCAAGGGAAAGACCCTTGCCGGCAGCGATGCGCGCCATCCTGCCGCGACGGGCAAATGCAGAGGCGAAACCGCAGACGTTTCGGTGGCGCAGGAAGGATAAAAGGTTCGGTATTGGAAAGTAATGCCTCTGTAGGTGACCTTCGTCGCCAAAAATGTTCGAAATTTACTTGGCGGGAAAATCGCCTCAGACGGCGGACGCCTGAGACGAAAGCGGGGTTTCAATGCCTGAAATCACGACACATCCTTGTAATGCACGGACTTCATGTCGTGGTCAGGCGCAGTTTTCGCGCGCCGCAGAATCAGCTTGTTCAGCGCGTTCACATAGGCTTTCACCGATGCAACAACAGTATCGGTATCTGCGGATTGACCGGTTGCTATCTTGCCATCCTCTTCCAGCCGGACACTGACAGTGGCCTGCGCGTCGGTGCCTTCGGTCACGGCATGCACCTGATACAGTTGCAGATGCGCCGAATGCCGGAACAGCATTTTCACCGCGTTGAAGCTGGCATCAATCGGCCCGTCACCCGTGGCATCAATCGAGTGGTCCACGCCATCGATCGTCAGCGTCAGTTCGGCCTCTTGCGGGCCATCGGTGCCGCAAACCACGCGCAGACGTTTGACCTGCAAGGTGTCATGTTCGGCGCTGGTGGTGCTGTCTTGCACCAAAGCAATCAGATCGTCGTCGAACACTTCTTTCTTGCGGTCGGCCAGCGCCTTGAACCGTACGAAAGTGTCGTTCAGCTGATTTTCGGCCATGTCATAGCCCAGATCCCGCAGCTTGGCGCGCAGCGCGGCACGGCCCGAATGCTTGCCCAAAGGCAGCGACGATTCGGCCAGACCCACATCGGTCGGCCGCATGATTTCAAACGTCTCGGCGTTTTTCAGCATGCCGTCCTGATGGATGCCGGATTCATGCGCGAAGGCGTTTTTGCCGACGATGGCCTTGTTGAACTGCACCGGAAAACCGCTGACAGTGGCGACCTTGCGCGAGATGTTCATGATCTTGGTGGTGTCGATGCCGGTGCGGTAGGGCATGATGTCATTGCGCACCTTCAGCGCCATGACGACTTCTTCCAGCGCCGTATTGCCTGCGCGCTCGCCCAAGCCGTTGATCGTGCACTCGATCTGCCGCGCGCCCGCTTCCACAGCGGCCAACGAGTTTGCCGTCGCCATGCCCAGATCATTGTGGCAATGCGTGGCAAAGACGATGCTGTCCGCGCCCGGAACCCGTTCCAGCAGCATGCGGATCAGGGCGGCACTTTCGCGCGGCGCGGTGTAGCCGACCGTGTCGGGAATGTTGATCGTGGTGGCACCCGCCCGGATGGCAATTCCGACCGTGCGGCACAGGTAATCGTGCTCGGTGCGGGTGGCATCCATCGGCGACCATTGCACATTGTCGCACAGGTTGCGGGCGTGCGTCACCGTGTCGTGGATACGTTCGGCCATCTGGTCCATGTCCAGCTTGGGAATTGCGCGGTGCAAAGGCGAGGTGCCGATAAAGGTATGAATGCGCGGGCGCCGGGCGTGTTTCACGGCCTCCCAACAACGGTCGATGTCTTTGAAATTGGCGCGCGCCAGCCCGCAGATCACCGCGTTTTGCGCCTGACGGGCGATGGCCGAGACCGCCTCGAAGTCGCCTTCGGACGCAATGGGGAAGCCTGCCTCGATCACATCCACCCCCATGTCATCCAGCAGGGCTGCGATCTCCAGCTTTTCGCTGTGAGTCATGGTGGCGCCGGGCGATTGTTCGCCGTCACGCAGGGTGGTGTCGAAAATCACAACGCGCTCTTGCGTCGGGTTGGTCGGGTTGGTCATGGGAGTTCTCTCTCTGGATCCTCAGCGGTGGTCTTGGGCGCTGTTCACCTCCGAGCGGTCGCGCCCAAAGGCACGCTCAGAGGCGGCTAAGGAATAGAAACGCACGTGTGTGCAGGGGGTGGCGCGTCCCCGAGACGTGGGCAATATGGTTTTCCCGTATCATAAAGCAGATCATAAGGCGATTTGCCCAAAAGGGAAGCGGGAAAAATAGCCGGGCCCTTGCATGGGGGTGCCACCCCCGGGGCCATCGAGACCCCGGGTGCGGCATTGCCATGCGACATACCGGCCCTTGCCGTTTTGTGTCTTGCCCGTTTATTTCCCTCATTACCGCGCCGGAGACCCCGACATTGACCAACCTTGCCACGTCGGCGTGATGCCCTGCGGCAGCAGCCAGCCAAGGGGCCTCGATGGCCCCGAGGATGGCACCTTCCGGCAAAGTGCCTGCGATCGGCGTGGTGGCCTCCGCTGCGGATATTCAGGCAATGATGGATGGCAAGAGCACGAACACGACCTAACTTGTGCGGGTAAACAACTTGTGCGGGTAAACAGGAGAGACGGCATGGCGCGGGCATTGGTGGTGGGTGCGTCGGGCGGGATCGGGGCGGCGTTGGTGGCAGCCTTGACTTCGCGCGGCGATGTGGTGGTCGGGGTGTCGCGGTCGGGGGATGGACTGGATCTGACGGACGAGGCCAGCATTGCGCGGGTGATGGACCGGCTGGACGCGCCGTTCGATACCGTGTTCGTGGCGACAGGGGCGCTGGAAATCAACGGGCGCGGGCCGGAAAAGACGCTGCGCGCGCTGGACGCCGTGGCGCTTGCGGCGCAGTTTGCGGTCAACGCGATTGGGCCGGCGCTGGTGTTGAAACATGCTGTGCGGTTGTTGCCGCGTGACCGGGTTGCGCGCTTTGCCGTGTTGTCGGCGCGGGTCGGATCGATTGGCGATAACGCCCTCGGGGGCTGGTACGGCTACCGGGCGGCCAAGGCGGCGCTGAACCAGTTGATCCACAGCGGGGCGATCGAGGTGGCGCGCAGCCATCCACGCGCCGTGGTGGTTTGTCTGCATCCGGGGACCGTTGCCACGCAGTTCACGGCAGAGTATCAGGCGAGCCACCCGACGGTGGCGCCGGGCGCGGCAGCGGGGCATTTGCTGGCTGTGCTGGACGGTCTGTCGCCTGCCGAGACGGGCGGGTTCTTCGACTGGGCCGGCGCGCGGGTCGCGTGGTGACGCGGCTGGTGCTTGTGCTGGGCGATCAGTTGACCGCAGAGGTGGCAGCTTTGCGCAATGCTGACAAGGCGCGCGACGTTGTGGTGATGGCCGAGGTGGCAGCGGAAACCGGTTATGTGCCACATCATCCGCAGAAGATTGCTCTGGTCCTTGCCGCGATGCGCAGGTTCGCGGCGGGTTTGCAGGCGGATGGCTGGCGCGTGGCTTATACGCGGCTGGACGATGCTTGCAATTCAGGTTCCATTGCAGGCGAACTTTTGCGCCGCGCGGCGGAGTTCGGCGCGGCTGACGTGATCGCGACGCGGCCCGGGGAATGGCGGCTGATCTTGGCGCTTGAGGCGGTGCCGTTGCGGGTTGCGTTGCTGGCGGACGACCGGTTCGTGTGTTCGCAGTCCGCATTCGCGGTCTGGGCCGGTGGGCGCAAGGCGCTGCGAATGGAGTATTTCTACCGCGAGATGCGCCGCCAGACCGGACTGCTGATGGATGGCGACAAGCCCGCCGGCGGGCAGTGGAATTTCGACCATGACAACCGCAAACCCGCCAAGCCCGATCTGTTCCGTGTGCCTCCGCTGCGCTTTGCACCCGACGCGGTGACCGAGGAGGTGTTGGCGCTGGTCGAGGCCCGATTTGGCGCGCATTTCGGACGGCTCAGGCCATTCGGTTGGGCAACGGACCGGGAGGGTGCGTTGCAGGCGCTGGCGCATTTCATCACCCACACCCTGCCGCGCTTTGGCGATGAACAGGACGCGATGCTGCGGGGTGACTGGGCGCTGTCGCATTCGCTGCTGTCTCCCTACCTTAATCTGGGGTTGCTGACCCCGCTGGAAGTGTGCCGTGCCGCCGAGGCAGCCTGGCGGGTGGGCGATGTGCCGATCAATGCCGCCGAAGGCTTCATCCGCCAGATCATCGGCTGGCGGGAATTCATGCGCGGCATCTATTTTCTCGAGGGTCCGGCGTATACCGCGCGCAATGCCCTTCGCCAGTCCCGTGCGCTGCCGGCGGCCTATTGGGGACGGCCTACGAAAATGGCCTGTCTGCGCCATGCCGTGGCACAGACCCACGACCACGCCTACGCCCACCATATTCAACGCCTGATGATCACCGGCAATTTTGCACTGCTGGCGGGGGTGAACCCCGCAGCGGTTCACGAATGGTATCTGGCGGTCTATATCGACGCCTATGAATGGGTCGAGGCGCCGAACACCATCGGGATGAGCCAGTTCGCCGATGGTGGTGTGGTGGGGTCGAAGCCCTACGTGTCGTCCGGGGCCTACATCGACCGGATGTCGGATTACTGCGGCGGCTGTGCTTACAAGGTCAAGGACAAGACCGGGCCGGACGCCTGCCCGTTCAACCTGCTTTACTGGCACTTCCTGATCCGGCATCGCGACAGGTTCAGCGGTAACCCCAGAATGGCTGCCATGTATGGGACGTGGGACAGGATGGACGCCGCGCACCGGACACGGGTGCTGGCAGAGGCGGACGAGTTTTTGGACAGGATGGAACAGGGGGTGGCGGTATAGGGGCCAAGACGCCACCCGCTTTGAATGCCCGCTCGTTCGGGACGCGGTCGGCCCATCATGCCGCCAAACGCCGCTGCGGCGATCCGGTCGTCGTCGCAACAGGCCGGAACGAACTTCCCGAACCGGGCACCTTTGCCGATTGCAGGTCCATTACCCTGGCACTTACCGCTGTGCCCGGTGACGTGTGGGGTCAGGGTTTGCACCCGAAAATTTCGGCCGCGCTGCTTATTCGGTTGCCGCCGGTGTGCCTTCGGCCGGGGCCACGCCAGCCGCCGGGCCCGTCTCCGTCTCCGTCTCCGTCTCCGGCCCCGCCGGGCCCGTCTGCGGCCCGGCCGTCTCCGTCTGCGGCCCCGCCGGCCCCGTCACCATCCCGTCGGTCCATTCCCCCGCCGTTTCCTGCCCGGTGGCGTAGCGCATGACACCCTCGCCCTGGCGTTTACCCGCGCGGAAAGTGCCCTCGTACACATCGCCGTTCGCATAGGTGGCCACGCCGGTGCCGTCGATCTCGCCGCCTTTCCAGCCGCCGGCATAGCGAAAGCCGTCGGCCATCACGATCTCGCCTTGCCCTTCGCGCTGGCCCGTCACGAAATTGCCACGGTAAATGGTGCCATTGGCGTAAAAAGCCACACCTTCGCCATGGCGCTGGCCGTCTTTCCACTGGCCTTCATAGCGATAGCCATCGGGGTAGGTCATCACCCCGGTGCCGTTGTTCTTGGCAGCCTTGAATTCGCCGTCATAGACCAGCCCGTTGGCATAGGTGGCGCGGCCCTTGCCGTCGATCACGCCGGCTTTCCATGCGCCCTCGTAGGTGCCCTTGTCGGGGTAGGTGATCTTGCCGGTGCCTTCGGGCTGGCCTTCGCGGAAACCGCCGGCGTAAACCGATCCGTCGGGGTAAGTAACGGTGCCTTTGCCCTCGATCCGGCCTTCGACCCAATCGCCGTCATAGACATAACCATCGGCCCCGCGGAACACGCCTTTGCCATGGCGCGTGTCGGCGGCGAATTCGCCGCCATAGCTGTCGCCGTTGCCATAGGTGACCTTGCCCACCCCCTGCCGCTGCCCGTTGACCAGCGGGCCTTCATAGACATCGGCATTTGGCTGGGTCAGCTTGCCGGTGCCGTTGATCTGCCCGTCAGCCCATTGGCCCACATAGGTCAGCCCGTCGGGCATGGTCAACGTGCCGGTGCCGACGCGCTGCCCCTTGACCAGACCACCCTCATACACCGCGCCATCAGGATAGGTGATCTTGCCGGAGCCATCCTTGACGCCTGCCGTCCATGTGCCGTCATAACGGTAGCCGCCCGGCATTTCGATCACGCCCTTGCCGTCATGCACCGCGTTCCTGAAGCCGCCGGTATAGACCGACCCGTTGGCATAGCGCGCCACACCCTGCCCGGTCATCTGACCATCGGCCCAGTCACCCTCATAGGTGCCTCCGTCCGAAAATGTGATCTTGCCCTTGCCCGCAGGCTTGCCCGCGGCGAACAGCCCGTCATAGACCGACCCATTGGGAAACCGTGCGACGCCCTGGCCGCTGATCTCGCCATTCACCCAGTTGCCCGTGTATTCATAGCCGTTCGGCAGGCGGTAAGTGCCGGTGCCATGCTGGCGGCCGTCCTTGAAGGTGCCCTCGTAGACCGAGCCATCGTCGTATTGCTTGGTTTCAACATCGCCGGCGTTCTGTGCCAGCACAGGGGTGGCCAGCATCAGCGCCATAGCCGCGCCACGCATGATCTGCCCGAAACCTGTGTTCTTGACCCGCATCTGTTCCCCGCCTCTTGGCCTGCCGTTGTCGCAGGCCGAACCGTCGGCCGCGCGCGAAGGTTAACTTCGCCGCACCCCTTAGACAAGCACCAGCACCGCAATCGGCTTTTCCTTGCGCGTCAGTCTGCTAGAACGGCGGCGCAAGATCGCGTGAGCCAGATGCTTTGCGCGTGAACAAGAGGCAAGTCCATGGCCGACACCTTCCGTATGACGCTGGGGCAGCTGAACCCCGTGGTTGGCGCGATTGCCGCCAATGCCGGCATGGCGCGCGCCGTCTGGGCGCAGGGGCGCGATGCCGGCGCCGATATGGTCGCGCTGACCGAGATGTTCATCACCGGCTATCAGACGCAGGATCTTGTCATGAAGCCCGCCGTCGTGGCGGCGGCGATGGCGGCGATTGACGCCTTGGCGGTGGATTGCGCCGAGGGTCCGGCGCTTGGCATCGGCGGGCCGCACTGGCGCGACGGGCAGCTTTACAATGGTTACTATGTGTTGCAAGGCGGCAGGGTGGCCACGGTGGTGCTGAAGCATCATTTGCCCAACGACGGCGTGTTTGACGAAAAACGCCTGTTCACCCCGTCGGATGTGCATGGCCCCTTCCGTGTCGGGCCTTTGCGGATCGGCGCGCCGATCTGCGAGGACGGCTGGCACCCGGATGTGGCCGAAACGCTGGAGGAATCGGGGGCGGAGATTTTGCTTGTCCCCAATGGCTCCCCCTATCACCGCGAAAAGCTGGAGGTGCGCCAGAACCTGATGGTGGCGCGGGTGGTGGAAACCGGCTTGCCGCTGATCTACCTGAACATGGTGGGCGGGCAGGACGATCAGGTGTTCGACGGCGCGTCTTTCGTGCTGAACCCCGGAGGGATCCTGGCGGCGCAGATGCCCGCCTTTGCAGAGGCCGTGACCCATGTGGACTTTGCGCTGACCGCTGATGGCTGGCGCGCCGTGCCCGGCGATTTTGCCCCGCAACCTGATGAATGGGAGGCGGATTATCACTGCATGGTGCTGGCCTTGCGTGATTATCTGGGGAAAACCGGGTTTGGCAAGGTGTTGCTGGGCCTGTCGGGCGGCATTGATTCGGCCATCGTTGCCACCATTGCCGCTGATGCCATCGGGCCCCGGAATGTGCGCTGCGTGATGCTGCCTTCGGCGTTCACATCCGGTCATTCGCTTGAAGATGCGGCCGAAGTGGCGACCGCCTTGGGTTGCCGTCTTGATACCGTGCCAATTTCCGGCCCACAGGCGGCGGTCGGTGCGGCATTGGGGCCGCTGTTTGAGGGCACCGCGCCGGGCGTCACCGAGGAGAATATCCAAAGCCGTCTGCGCGGCCTGCTGCTGATGGCGCTGTCGAACAAGTTTGGCGAGATGCTGCTGACCACAGGCAACAAATCGGAAATGGCGGTGGGTTACTGCACGATCTATGGCGACATGAACGGCGGCTATAACCCGATCAAGGACATGTACAAGACGCGCGTGTTCGAGACCTGCCGCTGGCGCAATGCCAACCACCGTCCCTGGATGCTGGCTCCGGCTGGCGAGGTGATACCGCCGCGCGTGATCGACAAACCACCGTCCGCTGAATTGCGCGAGGACCAGCGCGACGACGACAATCTGCCGCCGTATGACGTGCTGGATGCGGTGCTGGACGGGTTGGTGGACCGTGAAGCATCGGTTGCCGATCTGGTGGCCGAAGGGTTTGACCGGGCCGTGGTCAAGAAGGTGGAGCATCTGCTGTATCTGAGCGAATACAAACGCTTCCAGTCCGCCCCCGGCACCCGGCTGACCAAGCGGGCCTTCTGGCTGGACCGCCGCTATCCGATCGTGAACCGCTGGCGTGATGGCTGAGGCAGCGGTTGATGTGCCGTTGAATGTTTTGACCGACCAGTCAATATGTCACTGTTGTGCAGTATTTCCATGCTACCCTTCCAAGCGAAAGCCATCTCAAGGAGCCTGCCATGCGCCTGTTGACCTCCGCCGTTTTGCTTGCGGCCTGCGCCGTTCCTGCCGCCGCCGAAACCACCCTGCGGGTGATGAGCTACAACCTCTGGGGGGCCGGCGGGAACGAGGGCAAGGGCATCGACGAAACCCTCGCCGTGATCCGTGCCGCCAATCCCGACATCATCGGTGTGCAGGAAACCCGGCTGGAAGGCGGCGCATGCACCGCCGATGCCTGTCCGCCGATCGGCGCCAGCATGGCACCTGCCCTGGCGAAGGCTTTGGGGTGGCATGTCTATGACCAGACGGCAATCAACGGCGCGCTGTGGGCAAATGCCGTAATCTCGCGCTATCCCATCGGGGCAGCGTCGGCCAATGATCTGGGGGTGCCGGTGGACGTGAACGGGCAGACCGTGTGGATCTTCAACATCCATCATGACGATGAACCCTATCAGCCATATCAACTGCTTGGCATTGAATACGGGCCTGCACCCTTCATCAAGACCGAGGCCGAGGCGGTGGATTACGCCAACCGGACCCGCAAGGCCGCGATGGATATGTTGATGGCCGACATGGCCGCAGCCGAGGGCGCGGCGGCGGTGTTCGTGACCGGTGATTTCAACGAACCGTCGCATCAGGACTGGACGGAGGCAGCAATGGCCGCGGGAACGCATCCCGTGGCGGTGGCATGGCCCACGACGAAACGCCTGACCGATGCGGGGTTCCTGGACGCCTACCGCGCGGCAAACCCCGATCCTGTGGCGAAACCCGCCTTTACGTGGACGCCCGCGGGTGACGAAGCTGCCACGGATGACCATCACGACCGGATTGATTTCGTCTTTGCCCGTGCCGTGGGCCTGTCGGTTGTCAACGCAGCCATCGTGGGGGAAGACGGGCCGCGCAGCGACATCACGGTAATGCCATGGCCATCCGACCACAGGGCCGTTGTGGCGGAAGTGCGGTTCTGATCCTGCGGGTCTTTGAACCTAGGGTTCACGGAAACATATGCGCAGGGGCGCACATCAAACCCGCCTTGATGCGGGATGGTGCAAATATGATGCGGGCACTATCTGTTTCTCATCACCCCTGAAGGAGGCATCCATGAGCAACGTCAAACTCGCCGTCGTCTATTACTCGACCTACGGCACCAATCATCAAATGGCAGAAATCGCTGCCGAAGCCGCCCGCGCCGCTGGCGCCGAAGTGCGCCTGCTGCGCGTCGCCGAGACCGCACCCGAGGCTGTGGTGAACAGCCAGGACGGCTGGAAGGCCGAAGCGGCGCGTGGAGCGGCGATCCCGGTGGCCGCTCCTGCGGATATGGAATGGGCGAACGCCTATCTTTTTTCGACCCCGACGCGTTTCGGCAATGCAGCGAGCCAGATGCGTGCCTTCATCGACACGCTTGGCGGGCAGTGGTCCGCAGGCGCCCTGGCCAACAAGCCAGTCAGTGCCATGACTTCAGCCGCAAACCCGCACGGCGGGCAAGAGGCGACGATTCTGAGCCTTTATACCACCTTCATCCATTGGGGTGCGCTGATCGCCGCCCCGGGTTACACCGATCCTGCAATTGGCGCTGCGGGCGGCAACCCCTACGGCTACAGCCACACGCAGGGCAAGGAATTCGACGATGTGGCAAAAGCTGCGATTGGCCATCAGGCCAGGCGTCTGGTGGAGATCGCGGGCAAACTGGCCGTCTGATCCGGGCCCGTGGCTTGAAACCGAAAGGCCCCCGGATGCCGGGGGCCTTTTGAATTGAAATGTGACCGCGGGAGGCGCTAGCCCTCCATCATCATCTGATAGCTGACAGGCACATAACGAAAGCCGTCGTCGCGGATGTCCACATATCCCATCGCGGGGAAGGGCATGTGATAGCCGATGAAGGGCAGCTTGTCGGCGGCGAGCATTCCCAACAACGCCCTCCGGGTATTGGCAGCGGCGGTCTTGTCGGCGTCAAAGCGGACTTCCCAGTCGGGATAGGCGAGCGACCAGACATAATGGTTGGCCGTATCGGCAAGCAACGCCAACTGCGCGCCGTTGCTTTCCAGCATATAGGCCATGTGGCCGGGGCTGTGGCCGAAAGCCGCCATCGCCGTGATGCCGGACGCCACGGTGCCACCCGGTTCAAGGAAGGTCATCTTGTCGTTCAGCGGTTTGACGTTGGCATCGAAGCCTTCATTCGCGGCACCAGCCCAATAGTTGTGCTCCACGGACCCGGACACGTAACGTGCATTGGCAAAAGTCGGCGCGCCTGCGGTCATCAATCCGCCGATATGGTCGCCGTGCATGTGGGTCAGCACCACCACATCAATCTGATCGGGGGTATAGCCGGCAGCGGCGAGTGCCACCGTGATGCCTTCGCCCGCAAGCCCTGTGTCGAACAATACCAGTTCCGTGCCGGTGTTCACGACCGTGGGCGTGAAGAAAAACTGCGCCTTGTCGGTGGGGATGAAATTGGCTGCCGAAACTGCTGCAAAGTCGGCGGGGTCGGTGTTCAGCCCGAAAATCTTGCCGGGTTCCGGAAAGGTGCGGGTGCCCGCCAGAAGGGCCGTTACCTCGAAGCCGCCAAGGGCGGTGCGGTTGAACTGCGGTGTGGTGCGCCCCAGCATCCCGGCTGCGGCGCGGGCGGGTTGCGGGGCAAAGGCGCCTGCGAACGGCAGGGCAGCCCCGGCAATCAGGGCGTGGCGGCGGGACAGTCTGGGTAAGGTCATGGCTTTCCTCCGTCGGGTTGCAGTGCGTGCCAGCTTAACCCTGCGGCGTGACAAGGCCACCCGGCCATCTGTGCACTGACGCAAAGGTGATGTGCGTCACTCCCACCACGGATCCACCGCCGCGATGTCCGCATCGGACCAGCCGAAGTGATGCGCAAGTTCATGCACCAGCACATGCGCCACCAGATCGGCCAGCGTCACATTCCCCCTGTCCACCCATTCATCAAGAATCGGGCGGCGGAACAGCCAGATCGCATCGGGCTGCATCGGTTGGTCCATCACCGATTTTTCCGTTAGCGGGACGCCTTCGTAAAGGCCGGTCACCTCGAAGGGGTCTTCGATCTTCATCGCCTGCATGATCCCGGCGGGCGGGAAATCCTCGATCCGCAGCAAGATCGCGCTGGCGGCAGCCCTGTAGGGCGCGGGCAGGGTGGCGATGGCGTCGCGGGCCAGCCGTTCGATAGTGTCAAGGTCCGGTGCCGTATCGGTCATGATCGCATCTTTCCGGCCCTGCATGGGCCTGCCCCCGATATGGACAAATTCGCGCAGGCATGAAAGAGCAGGCGGGATCAGGAGAGCCGCCATGCCCACCATTACCCGTTTCGCCCCTTCGCCTACAGGCTTCATCCACGTGGGCAACCTGCGCACTGCGCTGATGAACTGGATGATCGCCCGCAAGACCGGGGGAACCTTCATCCTGCGGCTGGATGACACGGATCAGGAACGGTCGAAGCAGGAATATGCCGACGGGATCATGGAAGACCTGGAATGGTTGGGCCTGACCTGGGACCGGGTGGAAAAGCAGTCGCTGCGGATGGACCGTTATGCCGAAGCGGCGGATCGTTTGCGCGCGTCGGGGCGGTTTTATGAATGCTTCGAGTCGCCCGTGGAGTTGGACCTGAAGCGCAAGAAGCAGCTGAACATGGGCAAACCGCCGGTCTATGACCGCGCGGCTTTGCGGCTGTCCGATGCCGAGAAAACCGCTTTGCGCGCGGAACGGGGTGGCTACTGGCGCTTCGAACTGGTGCAGGAACGGATTGAATGGCCGGATGGCATCCTTGGCCCGATTTCGATTGATGCGGCGTCGGTGTCGGACCCGGTGCTGATCCGGGCGGACGGGCAGGTGCTTTATACGTTCGCGTCGTCGGTGGATGATATCGACATGGGCGTGACCTCCATCGTGCGCGGCGCGGATCATGTGACCAATACGGCGACGCAAATCCAGATCATGCAAGCCATGGGCGGCACGCCCCCGGCCTTTGCACACCATTCGCTGTTGACCGGATCGCAGGGCGAGGCATTGTCGAAACGTCTTGGCACGCTGTCGCTGCGCGATCTGCGCGCGCAGGGGGTGGAGCCTTTGGCGCTGCTGAGCCTGATGGCGCGGCTGGGGTCGTCGCAGCCTGTGGTGCTGGCGGGGTCGCATGCCGAATTGATTGACGGATTTGACGTGGGCACCTTCGGGGCCGCACCGACGAAATTCGACAGCGACGATCTGTTCCCGCTGACCCGGCACTATGTGCAGAGCTTGCCGTTTGACGCGGTGGCCGCGCGGATCGCGGCGCTTGGCGTGCCTGCGCATCTGGCGGAAGGCTTCTGGCGGGTGGCGAAGGACAACATTACCGTGCTGGCCGATCTTGACGGCTGGTGGACACTGTTCCGCGACGGGGCCGAGCCGCTGATCGACGAAGGGGACGCGGGGTTCGTTGCACAGGCGGTGGCGCTGCTGCCCGCGATGCCGTTCACGCCCGCGACGTGGGGCGAGTGGACGGCGCAGGTGAAAGAGGCGACGGGCCGCAAGGGCAAGGGCCTGTTCATGCCGCTGCGCAAGGCGCTGACCGGGCAGGCGCACGGGCCGGAGATGGCCGATGTGATGGCGCTGTTGCAGGTTGTGCGGGCGAAGGGCTGAGGCTCCGCGGGTTGCAGGCGCCGGGGGGCTGTCTGCCCCCCGGACCCCCCGAGGATATTTGTGTCTGAAAAGATCGGGCAGGGCAGGTCTGCCTTGCCTCTTGCAGGGGCCGGATGGTGCAGGCGAAGTTTGTTGAGGGCAATCTGTTCCGCCATGTTGCGGTGATGTCGTTGAGCTCGTCTGTCGGGCTGATGGCAATTTTCGTCGTGGATTTGATAAACCTGATTTATATCAGTTGGTTGGGTGATCCGGTCAAGACGGCGGCAATCGGGTATGCGGGGGCGGTGCTGTTCTTTACCACCGCTTTCGGAATCGGGCTGGCAGTGGGTGTGTCGGCGCTGATGGCGCGTTCGGTGGGGGCGCGGGACATGGCCTTGGCCCGGCAGCGCGCGACAGAAGGACTGGTGCTGAGTGCGGGGTTCGGGGCGGTGTTTGCGGCGATCGTCTGGATGCTTTTGCCGGAGATTGTGGGCCTTCTGGGGGCCACGGGGCGCACGGCGGAAGAGACGCTGTGGTTCTTGCGGCTGCTGGTCCCTTCGCAGCCCTTGCTGATGATCGGGATGGTGGGCAGCGGCGTGCTGCGCGCACATGCCGACGCGCGGCGGTCGATGATGGTGACGGTCTGGGGAGCGGTGGCGCTTGCCGTTCTGGACCCGGTGCTGATCCTGTGGGCCGACATGGGCCTGACCGGGGCGGCGCTTGCGGGATGGGGGTCGCGGCTGGTGATTGCGGGCATGGCGCTGTGGCCGATATGGCGGCATTATGGTGGCTTTGGCCCGGTGTCATGGCGCAGTCTGATGGCAGGGATGCCGCCGCTGTTCACCATTTCCGGCCCTGCAATTCTGACGCAACTGGCGACGCCGGTGGGGCAGGCTGTGGTGACACGGATGGTCGCAGGCTATGGCGAGCAGGCCGTTGCAGGCATGGCGATTGCCGGGCGGCTGACGCCGGTGGCGTTTGGCATTATCTTTGCGCTGTCAGGGGCGATCGGGCCGATTGTGGGCCAGAACTTTGGTGCGGGGCGGATCGACCGGGTAAGGCGCGCGTTCTGGAGCGCGATCCTGTTCACGGCTATCGTGATTGCCGCAATGTCGCTGCTGCTGTTCATGCTGCGCGGGCCGATTGCGGATTTGTTCAAGGCCGAAGGGCTGACCCGCGATCTGATCTACCTGTTCTGCGGGCCGCTGAGCCTGCTGTTTTTCTTCAACGGCATGATCTTTGTCGCCAATGCGCTGTGCAACAATCTGGGAGCGGCATTCCAGTCAACGCTGGTGAACTGGGGCCGGCACACGCTTGGCACTGTGCCGTTTGCCTGGTGGCTGGCGATGTATTGGGGGCCGCAGGGGGTGTTGATCGGGCAAGGCGTGGGGGGCGTGGTGTTTGGCATTCTGGCGGTCTGGCTGGCCCTGCGGGTGATCGACCAGCGCGAGGCGGAAACGGGTGCCGTTCTGCCGGTTGTGGCGGTCGGTTCCTGAGCGACCGGCAGAGCAAGCGGAGTGCCGCCGGGGAATGCAAGGGGGGTGCTGGACAGCGCGTCTTGCGGATGTATCACTTGTGGGTGATGCGGATGCAGGTGCAGCCGGTCAGGTTAAGGAGAATGCAGATGAAACTCATCCTCGCTTTTGGGTTGTTGATATTGCTGGCAGCTTGCAATGTGCCGTTTGTGCCGTTGATCTGATGGCGGTAACTTCCGAAAACGCCGGTGCAGCCATGTCGTCTTTGCGTCGTGAACAGTCGGCTTCGCTTTGTGCTTGCCATCGCGGCGCGCTCAGGGCTAGGTGAGTTTGTCAGGATCGGGAGAATCCATGGCTGGGCCACACCCCCGTTCACGGTGCCGAAGGAGCAACCGCCCCGGTAAACTCTCAGGCGCAAAGGACCGTTCTGACAACAGACTCTGGAGAGTGGTGCAACCGCGCCCGCCGAAGGGATAACGATCTCAGGCGCCCCTGCGCGGGTAGAGACAGAGGGGGCATCGTGGGGCGGGGATTGGCCTGTCCGGGCGGTGCCGGTGGGCTTCCGGCGAGGAAAGGGAGAGGCGGTTTGACCGACCTTGAAGACACAGGGCTGCTGCTTCTGGGACTGCATGATCTGCATGTGGCGCTTGGCGGCAAGATGGTGCCGTTTGCGGGTTATGCGATGCCGGTGCAGTATCCGGCGGGCGTCATGAAAGAACATCTGCATTGCCGGACGGCGGCCGGGCTGTTTGACGTGTCGCATATGGGGCAAGCGATCCTGCGGCCGCGTGGCGACATGGCGGCGCTGGTGGCGGGGTTTGAGCGGCTGATGCCGGTGGATGTGGCGGGGCTGGCCGAGGGGCGGCAACGCTACGGGCTTTTTACCAATGAAACCGGCGGGATATTGGATGATCTGATGTTCGCCAATCGCGGCGATCATCTGCTGGTGGTGGTGAATGCGGCCTGCAAGGTAGCGGATATTGCGCATATGCAGGCGCATCTGTCGGACGTGGCCGAGGTTTTGCCGATAACCGACCGGGCGTTGCTTGCACTTCAGGGTCCGTTGGCAGAGTCTGCTCTGGCGCGGCTGGTGCCTGACGCCGCTGCCATGCGGTTCATGGACGTGCGGGTGTCTGACACCATCTTCGGGCCGCTGTGGATCTCGCGGTCCGGTTATACCGGCGAAGACGGGTTTGAGATTTCGGTGCCTGATGGCGGGGCGGAGGGGCTGGCCACCGCCTTGTTGGCAATGGATGAAGTGGAACCCGTGGGCCTTGGCGCGCGCGATAGCCTGCGGCTGGAAGCGGGCTTGTGCCTTTACGGCCATGACATTGACGAAGGCACATCGCCTGTCGAGGCGGGGCTGACCTGGGCGATCCAGAAGGTGCGCCGGGCGGGCGGTGCGCGCGAAGGCGGCTTTCCCGGCGATCAGCGGATTTTGCAGGAACTGGCCGAGGGGCCGGAACGTCTGCGCGTCGGCCTGCGCCCGGAGGGCCGCGCGCCGATGCGTGAAGGCACGAAACTGTTCGCCGCCGATGGCACTCCGGTTGGCAGCGTCACATCGGGGGGCTTTGGCCCGTCTGTCGAGGCGCCGATTGCCATGGGCTACGTCGCTGCCCGTTACGCCACCCAAGGCACTGCTTTACTGGGCGAGGTGCGCGGCAAGAAGCTGTCAGCCACTGTCGTCCCGCTTCCGTTTCACCCTGCCACCTACAAGCGCTGAGGAGCGTTCCGATGAAATATACCGAAGATCATGAATGGCTGCGCGTTGAAGGCGAATACGTTGTGGTCGGCATCACCGAACATGCCGCCACGCAATTGGGTGACGTCGTGTTTGTGGAACTGCCCGAGGTGGAAACCATGGTGGCGGCGGGTGACGAGGTTGTGGTCATCGAAAGCGTCAAGGCCGCGTCCGATATCCTTGCGCCGGTGGATGGCGAGATTGTCGAAGTGAACGACCTGCTGGCCACGAAACCCGGCCTTGTAAACGACGATCCGACCGGGGCCGCGTGGTTCTTCAAGATGAAGCTGGATGACATGAGCGTGCTGGACGCCTTCATGGACGAAGACGAATATCTTGATCTGATTAGCTGAGCGTTGTCCTTCGGGGCGGTGTGAATGATCCTGTTCCGGGGTTCGGACGGCGCCTTGCCGAACTTCACGGAAGGCCTGTGCCGTCGCTCTGTATGATGGGCAATCAGCATGATGGGGAAACCGATGACTTATACGCCAATCGACTATAACGCCTATGATTTCGCCAACCGCCGCCACATCGGGCCGTCGCCTGCCGAAATAGCGGCGATGTTGGAGGTTGTGGGGGTGGACAGCCTCGATCAGCTGATCGAGGAGACGATCCCCCCCGCGATCCGGCAAGAAACGCCGCTGACATGGGCACCGCTTGCCGAGCATGAGTTGCTGGCAAAGATGCGCGGTGTGGCGGGAATGAACCGGGTGATGACCTCTTTGATCGGGCAGGGGTATTTCGGCACGGTGACGCCGCCCGCGATCCAGCGCAACATTCTGGAAAACCCGGCGTGGTACACGGCTTACACGCCCTACCAGCCCGAGATTGCGCAAGGCCGGCTGGAGGCGCTGCTGAATTATCAGACCATGGTTGCCGATCTGACCGGCCTGCCGGTGGCGAATGCGTCGCTGCTGGACGAGGCAACGGCGGCCGCCGAAGCGATGACGATGGCGGAACGTACCGCCAAATCCAGGGCGCGCGGGTTCTTTGTGGACCGGGGCTGCCACCCGCAGACCATTGCAGTGATCCAGACACGCGCCGCGCCACTGGGCATCGAGGTGATCGTGGGCGCGCCCGAGGATCTGGAACCGGCAAAGGTGTTCGGAGCGATCTTTCAGTATCCCGGCACGCACGGCCATGTGCGCGATTTTTCGGCCGAGATTGCGGCGCTGCACGGTGCGAAGGCGATTGCCATTCTGGCAACGGATCTGCTGGCTTTGTGCATGCTCAAGGAACCGGGCGCGATGGGGGCGGATATTGCCATCGGGTCCAGCCAGCGGTTCGGGGTGCCGATGGGCTATGGCGGCCCGCATGCTGCCTTCATGTCGTGCCGTGGCGATCTGAAACGCGCGATGCCGGGGCGGATCGTCGGCGTGTCGATTGATGCGCGTGGAAACAAGGCCTACCGGCTGGCGCTGCAAACCCGCGAACAGCATATCCGGCGCGAGAAAGCCACATCGAACGTTTGCACCGCGCAGGCCTTGCTGGCAGTGATGGCGTCGTTCTACGCGGTGTTCCACGGGCCTTTGGGCCTGCGGGCGATTGCGGAGCGGGTGCATTTCAGCACCACACGGCTGGCGCGGGCCTTGAAGGCGGCAGGGGCCAAAGTCGCCCCCGAGGCGTTCTTCGACACCATCACGGTCGAGGTCGGTGTGGGGCAGGCCGGTATTCTTGCGGCGGCCCGGCACGAAGGGCTGAACCTGCGCAAGATCGGCACCGACCGTGTCGGCATCACGCTGGACGAGACGACAGACGAGCCGGTGCTGATCCGCGTGCTGCGGGCCTTCGGCATCGACGGTGTTCCGCCACACCGCGCAACGCTGGGTTTCCCCGACGCGTTGGTGCGGACGTCGGACTATCTGACGCATCCGGTGTTCCACATGAACCGGGCGGAATCGGAAATGATGCGCTACATGCGCCGCCTATCCGACCGCGACCTTGCGCTGGACCGTGCGATGATCCCGCTTGGTTCCTGCACGATGAAGTTGAACGCGGCGGCGGAAATGATGCCGATCAGCTGGCCCGAGTTCAGCGCGCTGCACCCCTTTGCGCCAGTGGATCAGGCAGCGGGCTATACCCATGCGATCACCGATCTGGCTGCGAAACTGTGCGAGATCACCGGCTACGACGCCATGTCGATGCAGCCGAATTCGGGTGCGCAGGGCGAATATGCCGGGCTGCTGACCATTCAGGCTTATCACCGCGCGCAAGGGCAAGGCCACCGCGACATCTGCCTGATCCCGGTGTCAGCGCATGGCACCAATCCCGCCTCGGCGCAGATGGCGGGGATGAAGGTGGTCGTGGTGAAATCTGCCCCGAACGGCGACGTGGATCTGGAAGATTTCGCGGCCAAGGCAGCGGCGGCAGGCGACAATCTGGCGGCCTGCATGATCACCTATCCGTCCACCCACGGCGTATTCGAGGAAACAGTGCGCGAGGTGTGCGACATCACGCATCGCCACGGCGGGCAGGTCTACATCGACGGCGCGAACATGAACGCGATGGTGGGTCTGGTGCAGCCAAGCCGCATCGGAGGCGATGTCAGCCACCTGAATCTGCACAAGACCTTTGCCATCCCGCATGGCGGCGGCGGGCCGGGCATGGGGCCCATTGGGGTCAAGGCGCATCTGGCCAGGCATTTGCCGGGCCACCCTGAAACCGGCGGCAACGCGGGAACGGTCAGTGCCGCGCCCTTTGGATCGGCGTCTATCCTTCTGATTTCATGGGCCTATTGCCTGATGATGGGTGGGGCGGGGCTGACGCAGGCAACCCGCGTGGCGATCCTGAACGCCAATTATATCGCGGCCCGGCTGCGTGGCGCCTACCCTGTGCTGTTCATGGGCAACCGGGGCCGGGTGGCGCATGAATGCATTCTGGACACCCGCCCCTTTGCCGAGGCGGGCGTGACGGTGGACGATATCGCCAAGCGCCTGATCGACAACGGTTTCCACGCGCCGACGATGAGCTGGCCGGTGGCGGGGACCCTGATGGTGGAACCTACGGAATCGGAAACCAAGGCCGAGATTGACCGCTTCATCACCGCTTTGCTTGCGATCCGCGCCGAAATCAAGGCGGTGGAGGATGGCGAAATTGCCGCCGAAGATTCGCCGCTGCGCCATGCACCCCATACGGTAGAAGACCTTGTGGCCGACTGGACCCGCGCCTATCCGCGCGAACAGGGATGCTTCCCGCCCGGTGCCTTCCGGGTGGACAAATACTGGCCGCCGGTGGGGCGAGTGGACAACGTGCATGGCGACCGCAACCTGATCTGCACCTGCCCGCCGCTGGACAGCTATCTGGAGGCGGCGCAGTAACCACGTTATTTTGCCGAAAGGTCAGGAAATCGGCGTGAGTTGGCCGATAGTGGCCCGGCCCCTTGCAGGGGGCCGGGTATTTTATTATGTGCCCACCTTCGCAAACGACGGGGGCTGTGATGGCTGAAGATATCCGACTGACCTGCGCAACCTGCGGGAAAGGCAACCGGCTGGCACTAGCCAGGTTGACCGAGAGGCCGAAATGTGGCAACTGCGGCGACCTTTTGTCGGACGGTTCAGTGCCGGAACTGGACCCCAAAACGCTGGAGCGCGCGGTCCAGAGCGATGACCTGCCACTTCTGGTGGATTTCTGGGCGCCCTGGTGCGGCCCCTGTCGGGTCATGGCCCCTGAATTTGCGAAGGCTGCAAAGACTTTGGCCCCCACTGTGCGCCTCGCCAAGCTCAACACCCAAGATCACCCTGATGCCGCAAACCGCGCGCATATTCAGGGTATTCCGGCGCTGGTCCTGTACCACCGGGGCCGCGAAATCGCCCGTCTCGCCGGCGCCCGCCCCGCCGCCGATATTACCGCTTTCGTCACCGCCAAACTTCCCGCCAAGGCCTGATCCCGCGCTTGACATCCTTGCGACCAGAGGCCAGATCTTTGAAATGGGGTCGTAGCTCAGTTGGGAGAGCGCGTCGTTCGCAATGACGAGGTCAGGGGTTCGATCCCCCTCGGCTCCACCATTCCTTCGTATTTCAATGGCTTATGGCTAGGTGAATTCGGGTGTGCCACGCAAGTGAGGCCCACGCCACGGGTCATCTGTGGAAAAAACTGGCTGGCGGATCATCAGGATACCCCACCGGCATGATATAAGCCCCGCCGGTCATGCGGGGCTTAGGGTCGTCACAGGCGAAGCGTCAGCCCTTTTTGAGGCAACGGTTCCCCAGCACTTCGGCGATCTGCACCGCGTTCAGGGCGGCCCCTTTGCGCAGGTTGTCCGACACGCACCACAGGTTGATGCCGTTGTCGATCGTGCTGTCCTGCCGGATACGGGAAACATAGGTTGCGTAGTCGCCCACGCATTCAACCGGCGTCATGTAGCCGCCGTCTTCGCGCTTGTCGATCACCATGACGCCGGGGGCTTCGCGCAGGATGTCGCGGGCCTCGTGTTCGTCAAGGAAATCTTCAAACTCGATGTTGATCGATTCCGAATGGCCGACAAACACCGGCACCCGCACGCAGGTGGCAGTGACCTTGATGCTTTTGCCGAGGATCTTTTTTGTTTCCGCGACCATCTTCCATTCTTCCTTGGTCGAACCGTCGTCAAGGAACACGTCGATGTGCGGGATCACGTTGAATGCGATCTGCCTCGTGAATTTCGACGGCTTCACTTCCTGACCCGGCACATAGATGCCTTTGGTCTGGTTCCACAGCTCGTCGATGCCTTCCTTGCCCGCACCCGACACGGATTGATAGGTCGATACCACCACCCGCTTGATCCGCGCGCGGTCGTGCAGCGGCTTCAACGCCACCACCATCTGCGCGGTGGAGCAGTTCGGGTTGGCGATGATCATCTTGTTTTTATAGCCCACGATGGCGTCGGCGTTCACTTCCGGCACGATCAGCGGCACGGCAGGATCGTAGCGGTAAAGCGACGAGTTGTCGATGACGACGCAGCCCGCCGCTGCTGCACGGGGGGCGTAAATCTTGGTTGCAGCCGACCCCACCGCAAACAGCGCAATGTCCCAGCCGGTGAAATCGAAGGTGTCCAGATCCCTGGTCTTGAGCGTCTTGTCGCCAAAGCTGATCTCTGTGCCCATGGATTTGCGCGACGCAAGTGCCACGATCTCATCCACCGGAAACTCGCGCTCGGCGAGGATGTTCAGCATTTCGCGGCCCACATTGCCCGTGGCACCCGCGACGACGACTTTATAGCCCATCGGGGAAACTCCTAGTGTCAGAATGACTCGCTCCCTTACCGCAGCGGGGCGGGCGGTGAAAGGGGCGATGCGTTACCGAGCGTGTTTGCGCAGGGTGAAGCGCGGGTCACGGGCCAGAAGGGCAGTGACAAATGCGGCCTCGGCGGCGAAATCATGTGGCACCTGGGTCGCGGTGCGACGGCCTGACAGCGACTGTGTGGCGAAGAAATCAAAACCGTAGAGGGTGACTGCGGCGGCCTGACTGTGTGACAGCAGATCAATCATCATCAGCCCGGTGGTGGGCGGTGCGCCGAGTGCTCGCGCCAGGGCCCGATAAGCGGGCTGCGGATGCAGGTAAAAACCGGGAGCCGATGCAATGCGCCACGGCAACCGCTTGCGTTTGTGCGACATCCACAGGGTCAGACGCGGGCTTGTCCGGGCCAGTGTCGCAGCGTCAATGCCGGTCGCCAGAGCCAGCGCATCGGTGCGGCTGCCGTGCGATGCGGCCTGCGGCATCGGCGCGCGGTTAATGCGGATGACCATCCCGGCCGCATCAATGGCCGCGCCGTGGTGCGCTTCTGCCAGCCCGCGCGCATTGCCCACAAGCGCCACGTCCTGCCCCCTGAACGCCGCAAGCAGCGCATCCCGGGGCAAGGACATGTCCGCAAGCGAAGCCTCGTGCCGCAGGGTGCGCGCGATCAGGAAGCCAAGCGGGGTCATGCAGGTTGGTCCAGCAGACTGCGGTAAACCGCGACCAGCGCCGCCGCTTCATCCGCGATACGAAAACCGTGGCAGACGCGGGTGCGGGATGCGGCTGATTGGGCGCGGCGCAGGGCGGCATCGTCGATCAGCCGTGCCGCAGCCGCGGCCAACGCGGGTATATCGCCCGGCTCCACCAGCGCGCCGGTTTCCCCCGGGATGACCAGTTCCCCGAACGCGCCGACACGGGTTGCGACGACGGGCACTGCGCAGGCCATCGCCTCCAGCGGGGTCAGACCAAAGCCTTCCCAGCGCTGCGGGGCCACATAAATATCCAGCGCCTGATACCATGCGGGCATCTGGTCCACCGTCACCTCGGGCAGAAACAGGATGCGATCGGTCAGGCCCGCGGCGGCAACCTGTTGCTTCAGCCCGTCCAGAAAGCCCTGATAGCCTTCGGTCGCCCGTCCCATCACCAGCGCCACCGCGCCGGGGCGAAATGGAAGCACGGCAATCATCGCCTCCACAAAGGCATCGGTGCCCTTCTGCGCCCGGATCCGGCCATAGCAACCCAGCACCACCACATCCGGCACGCCAAGCGACGCACGCAGCGCCGCGCGGTCGGTACTGGGCGTAAAGCTGTCCGTGTCGATGCCATGCAAGATCACATGCGCCGGCCGTTCCAGATATGCCGCCGTGCGCTGCGAGGTGGCGACCACTGCCTCCATCTGCGCAATCAGCCAGCGGGTATAACCCGAGTGTCTGCGCTGCGACGCCGAGGTGAACATCAGCCGCAGCTTGCGCCGCAGCAGATGGCGCAGTGCCAGCCCGAGCAACATTTCCGTATTGCGCCGCGCATGCCAGACCCGCCAGCGGTCGCGCGGCAGCAGCGGCAACTGCCACAGCGGAAGATTCGGCAGCGACGGCGGCAGTCCCGGGCCCGTTGCCACGATGCCGATCATCCGCGCCTGCACCGGCACCAGCCGCGCGATGGTCGCCGTGACGCCCGAAAGGCGGCGCTTCAGGTTGGGCGCGATCACGGCGATCTGGGACAGGTCCATCAACGTCTCCGGCTTTTGGCGCTTTTACGGCAAAATCCGGCGGGGCGGAAGGGCAGGGTCAGTCGGTGCGATCTTGCGCAAAGGCATAGACCGCGCACCCGGCCAGGATCATCACCGCGAAAAAGCCGAACAGCGCGGCATAGGGGGCTTCGGGCGGGGTGTTGGACACCGCGCCATGCAGCCGGCCCGTGGCAAGTTGCGCCAGCCCGGTCGCCCCCAGCCCGAAGAAATTGATCAGCGTCACGCCGCGCCCCATCAGATGCGGCGCCACAAAGGCGCGGCCGTGCGCCATGACCATTGGAAAGGACGCGCCGAAAAAGCCGATGGCTGCGAACAGCGCCACTGTGCCCCAACCGCCCGCCGCAGGCCACAACCACAGCACGACAAGGCAGGCCGCAGCCGCCAGATTGCCGCCCATGATCACGCCCTTGCGGGTGCCAAACAGCCGGTCCAGCGGGCCATAGGCGAAGTTGCCCGCCACCATCGCCAGCCCCATCACCAGCGTCACCACGCCGATCTGACCCGGTGTCGCGCCAAAGACGTCGGTATAATACGGCCCCACCCAAAGCCCGCGCAGGGCGGCGGCCGGGGCATAACACACCGCCATCATCACCAGCACCGGCCAGAGCGCGGGCAGGCGCAGCAAATCCAGCAGCGACCCTCCGGATGGTCCCGGAATACGATCCGGGTCGCGCACCGTTATGGAAATCGCAAATGCTACCAACAGGTTAACCGCCGCCAGCACGACCAGGGTCTCACGCCAACCGAAGGCATCCACGGCCCATGCCAACGGCAAAGACCCCGCGATATTGCCAAGCGACCCGATGCCGATCACCGCCCCGGCCAATGTGCCGAACATCGCCGGGGAAAAGCTGCGCGCAAAGATGTAATAGGCGGCCATCAGCACCGGCGAACAGCCGATCCCGATCAACGCCATCGCCAGCATGATCGCGCCCGGCCCCTGCGCCAGCGCAAACACCAGCGCGCCACCCGCGCCGCCAAGCCCGAACAGCAGCACCGCCGTCCAGCGCGGACCGATGCGGTCCAGCGCCCAGCCCACCGGAAATTGCATGACCGCAAATGTCAGGAACCACAGGCCCGAGGCGGCGGCGAGGTCTTCGGCGGTGGCACCAAGCTCTGATTTCAGGACTGGCGTAAGGACGGCCAGAAAGGCCCGGTAAAACTGGCTGAACACATAGGCCAGCACCAGACAGACGATCCCTGCACGCATTGCACACTCCCCCAAAGCGCCGCGACCTTGGCCCGGCGGCGGGGCAAGGGCAAGGGCAATTGCCGCTTTTTCAGGCGGGTTGCAAATCGATTGGCTTTTCTTTCACCGGCAAATGCACGATGGCCGAAAACGCGCCAACCCCCGCACCGATCCACCAGACGAGCATGTAATCACCTGTAATGTCGAACATTTTCCCGCCAAGCCACACTCCGGTGAACGACCCGAGCTGGTGGCTGAAGAACACCAGCCCTTAGAGAGTGCCCATGTAGCGCAACCCGTAGATGTGCGCGACAAGGCCCGAGGTCAGCGGTATCGTGGCCAGCCACAACGGCCCCATGCCAAGCGAGAACAGCAGCACCGTGGCCGGCGTTATCGGCAGCATGATGAACAGCGCGGACATCACGGTGCGCAGAAAGTAAATCAACGCCAGCAGGTTCTTGCGCGAATAATGCTTGCCAAGCCACCTTGCCGTTAAAGTGCCCGCGATGTTGGCCAGACCGATCCCCAAGATCGAAATCGCACCAGGCGCGGATGTCGTGCCCGGCGAAGAGGACGGGGTAAAAAGGGGGGCTTTGGTTATGATGCGCTCCGGGCCGAAGGGCGGGAAAGTGCGTCCGGGGCGGTGCGGGGTCAATCGGTTTTTTGTGATGCGCAACACGTCAATTTCCGAGCAAGGCAGGTGATAGTGGATCCACCACGCGAGATCATGGGCGGATGACGGATATCGACCGATACGGCGCAGGTGACGGGCGCGGCCCCGGACCGGATCACCCGCTGGTTTCCTGTCTTCTGCCTGTGCGACCGGCAAGCGACTGGCGAGCGACCGGCAAGCGACTGGCGAGCGACGGAAATTTTGCCCCGGTCCGTATCACAGCAGAGGGCGTCATCGACGCTCACCCAAGTTTGTTCGCTGCGGCGCTGGACTGACCTGTGCATTCGGGCACAATGCTCTAGTTGCAGGTTCAGGCCCGCAACGCCATTCTGCGCAGCCCGTTTGAAAGGGATACCCGGCCCCGTGAAGAAAATTGTGACGCAATCCGTGCTGGCCCTTGCCATTCTGGCCGGGGTGGTGGCGGTCTGGATCGCCTATGTGCCGGCGGCGCTTCCTTTGCTGGCCCGGACAGGGTTGCTGCATGTGCTGGGGATCGACGCCGCCGCGATGGACAAGCCCGCCACGGACAAAGGGCGTCCGGGGGGCAGTGCGGCTGGCCCGGTGGCGGTGATCGCCGCGCCTGCCGTGATGCTGGCGCTGAATGACCAGATCACGGCGATTGGCGACGGGCGGCCTTTGCGTTCTGTCACGCTGCTACCGGAAGTGACGGGAGTTTTGGCCGAGGTCAACGTGAATTCCGGGGCCTATGTTGCGGCCGGGGCCGTGGTTGCCACCCTGCGCGACGAGGCGCAGCGCATCGCGCGCGACCGTGCGCTGCTGATGCTGGGTGACGCGCAGGCCGCAATGACCCGGCTGGAGACGCTGGGCAATTCGGGTGCCGTCACCGACCTGCAACGGCAGAATGCGCGTCTTGTTCTGCAAACTGCCGGGCTTGAACTGCGCGAGGCGGAACTGGAGCTGGCACGCCGCCGGATCATCGCGCCGATATCGGGCTGGGTCGGCATTCTGGCAGTGGAACCCGGAGATCAGGTGACAGCATCCACAGCGTTGGTGCAGATCGACGACCGCGCACAGGTTCTGGTTGAATTTCGTATCCCCGAACGCTTTGTCGCCCGGATTGCGGAAGGCGACGCGATGACCGCGACGCCGCTGGCCCGCCCCGATCAGATGCTGCAAGGCCATATCAGCGCAATAGACAACCGGGTGGATCAGACCAGCCGCACCCTGCGGGTGCAGGCAACACTGGAAAATGCCGACGACACGCTGCGCGCCGGCATGGCTTTCAGCATTGCCCTGTCGTTTCAAGGGGATGAATATCCCGCCGTCGCCCCGCTTGCGATCCAGTGGAGCAGCGACGGATCGTTCATCTGGGTGATCCGCGACGGCAAGGCCGCGCGGGAACCGGTCAAGATCATGCAGCGTAACAGCGACACCGTACTTGTTGCAGGCAACATTGCTGCCGGGGATCTGGTGGTTACCGAAGGGGTGCAATCGCTGCGGCCGGGGGCAGAGGTCGCCCCGCGTGTCGTAACCCCGGACGAGGCGGTCGTCACCCCGGCGGTCCTGCCGGCTACTACAACCGAGGGTTAAGCCATGGCCATGATGACCGGCAAAGAGGCGTTGGCTTCGGGCACCGCCCTGTTCGTGCGCAGGCCCATTTTGGCCTTCGTGCTGAATGCGCTGATCGTGATTGCCGGGTTGGCCGGGCTTTATGGCGCGGAAGTGCGCGAATTGCCGGATGTGGACCGGCCCGTGGTCACTGTGAGCACCGATTTCACCGGGGCATCGCCCGAAACCGTGGACCGCGAGGTCACGTCGGCGATCGAGGGCGCGGCGGGTCGGGTGGCGGGGGTGCAAGCCATCTCATCTTCATCCCGCTTTGGCCGCAGCCGGGTCACGGTCGAATTTGGCGATGATACCGATCTGAACGTGGCAGCCGCAGACATGAGCGATGCAATCTCGCGCATTTCCAACAGCTTGCCCGATGACGCCGATGACCCGACTGTTGTGAAGGCCGATGCCAACGCCGAAGCGGTGATGCGCGTGGCGGTCACATCGGCGACCCGGTCGCCGCAGGAACTGACGGCGCTGGTCGAGGATGTGATCGAGGAACGCCTGATTTCCGTCCCCGGTGTGGCGGATTTGCAGGTGTATGGTAACCGGCAAGAGGTGTTCCGGGTGGACATCGACCAGTTGCAGCTTGCCAGCCGTGGCCTGACGCTTGCCGATGTGCGCAAAGCCCTTGGAAACGTGGCGTTCGACGCGCCTGCGGGGTCTCTTGGCAGCCAGAGCCAGAACCTGGTGGTGCGCACCACCGCCACGGTGTCCACGCCCGAACGGTTCGAGGCGCTGGTGATTGCCGACGGGGTGTCGATTGGCGATGTGGCGCAGGTTACGCTTGGCCCGCTGTCAGGCAGCAGCGTGCTGCGCGCCAACGGGCAGACGGGCCTTGGGCTGGGGATCATCCGTCAGGCGCAAAGCAACGCGCTGGAAATCTCGGCGGCTGTAACGGCGGCGGTGGCGGAACTGGAGCAGATCTTGCCCGAGGATGTGACGATTTTCGTGTCATCCGACGACGCGGTGTTCATCAACGGCGCCATCCAAGAGGTGATCCTGACGCTGGTGCTGGCCGTGGCGATCGTGGTTGGTATCATCTTTGTCTTTCTGCGCGACATCCGCGCCACGCTGATCCCCGCGGTGACGCTGCCCGTGTCGCTGATCGGCACGATAGCGGCGATCTATCTGGCGGGATTTTCGGTCAACATCCTGACCCTGCTGGCGCTTTTGCTTGCGACTGGCCTTGTGGTGGATGACGCCATCGTGGTGCTGGAAAATATCGTGCGGCGGCGGTCGATGGGGATGGGCGCGCGTGCAGCGGCGGTTCTGGGCACGCAGGAGGTGTTTTTTGCCGTCATCACCACCACGGCCACGCTGGCCGCCGTGTTCATTCCGCTGTCATTTCTGCCGGGGCAGACTGGCGGGCTGTTCCGCGAATTCGGCTTTACGCTGGCAATGGCTGTGTTGTTGTCGTCGCTGGTCGCGCTGACGCTGTGCCCGGTGATGGCCAGCCGGATGCTGAAGGCCAAAGCGCATGATCCCAACGCACGCGGGCCGATGATCTGGCTGGGCAACCGGCTGGCGTCACTTTATGCGGCGACGCTGCGCACCTGCCTTGCAGCGCCGCTGCTTGTGGTGCTGGTGTCGGCGCTGTTTGCGGGCACGGCGGTGCTGGTGGCGGGCGGCATCCGCCAGGAAGTGACACCGCCAGAAGACCGCGCACAGGCATTTTTGCGCATTTCTGCGCCGCAAGGCGTGTCGCTGGATTACACCGCAGGCAAGGTGCGCGAGATCGAGGCGCTGTTGCAACCCTTCCGCGAGTCGGGTGAGGTGAAAGGCATCTTTGCAATTGCAGGCACCGGATCAGACAACAGCGGCTTTGTGGTCATGGCACTGGCGCCCTGGGGCGAACGGGAGCGAAGCCAGCAAGCGATTGTGGCTGACATCAACAAGGTCGTCAGCAGCGTGATCGGGGTGCGCGCAGCGGTCAACCAGTCGAATTCGCTGGGCATCCGGGGCGCAGGGCAGGGGCTGCGCTTTGCGATCACCGGGGCCAGCTATGACCGGTTGGCAGACACCGCGCAGGCGATGGTGGACCGGATGGAGCAAAACCCCGCCTTTGGCCGCGTCACCCTTGGCTATGAGACCACGCAGCCGCAACTGTTCATCGAGGTGGACCGCGAACGCGCGTCCGATCTGGGCATCGACATCGACGGTCTGGGCGAGGCGTTGCAGGCGGTGCTGGACGGGCGGACCATCGGCACGGTGTTCATCGACGATGCAAGCTTCGACGTGCAGATGCAGTCCACCGCCGATCCGGTGAACGACCCCGGCGATCTGGAGCGGATTTTCGTGCAGACCGGCGATGGCCAGATGGTGCCGATCTCCACCTTCGTCACGCTGGAGGAACGCGCGGTCGCCCCGGAACTGTCGCGCGAGGTGCAGATGCGGGCGGTGTCGATCACGGCATCCCTGACACCGGCATTGGCACTTGGCGATGCGTACAACGATGTGTTGGCGCTGGCGGATGAATTGCTGCCGGATGACAGCCGCATCGTGCCCCTGGCCGAAGCGGCGACGCTGAACGAAACGGCTTCGGGGCTGGTGGTGACGTTCGGCTTTGCGATCCTGATCGTGTTTCTGGTGCTGGCGGCGCAGTTTGAAAGCTTTGTCTCGGCGGTGATCGTGATGGCGACAGTGCCGTTCGGGCTGGCTTGCGCGGTCTATGCGCTGCTGCTGACCGGAGGCAGCCTGAATGTCTACAGCCAGATCGGGTTGGTGCTGCTGGTGGGGATCATGGCCAAGAACGGCATCCTGATCGTGGAATTTGCCAACCAGTTGCGCGATCAGGGCAAATCGGTGCGGGTGGCGGTATACGAGGCATCCACCATCCGCCTGCGCCCGGTGATGATGACGATGGCGGCGACAATTCTGGGCGGCGTGCCGCTGATCCTCTCGGACGGTGCGGGGGCCGAAGCGCGCGAGGCTTTGGGGTGGATCATCGTGGGCGGGCTGGGTCTTGCCACCGTCTCGACCCTGTATCTGACGCCGGTGGCCTACTTGTTGCTGGCGGGCCTTTCGAAGCCGAAAGCGGAAGAGGAAGCTGCGCTGGAGCGTGAGCTGCACGCGGCCACGACAGGCGCGCGGCCAGCGGAATGACGCCACGGTAACGCCGTGTTACACAGCATGACGAACAGTTGCATTTTGCATGGGTTTTCAAGCGTCTGGTTCGCGCCTATCAGAAAAACATGAATGTCATTCTTCTTGTCGGCGTCATCGCCTGCCTGTTCATCGTCATCGCAGCCTGCGAGCCGGTGGCGACCCGTCTGCGCCTGCCGTATTCGGTGGTGCTGGCGGTCGTCGGGGCGTTGATCGGCAGTGTCGCGCTGTATTTGCAGGCCAGCGGTCTGAGCGAAGGCTTCGACACCGGCGCCAAGGCGATATTGGCGTTGCCGATCCGGTCATCGGTGTTCCTGTACGTCTTTCTGCCGACGCTGTTGTTTCAGGTTTCGCTTGGCCTGAACCTGCGGCGGATGGCGGATGACTGGGTGCCCATTCTGGTGATGGCCGTGGTGGCGGTGCTGATGGCGACTGTGTTCATCGGGCTGGCGCTGAAACCCTTCAGCGACATGTCGCTTGTGGCCTGTCTGCTGATGGGGGCGATCGTGTCCACCACCGACCCGTCTGCCGTGGTCAGTATCTTTCGCAATATTGCCGCACCACAGCGGCTGGCGCGGATTGTGGAAGGCGAAAGCCTGCTGAACGACGCGGCGGCGATTGCGTTGTTCGGGTTCTTTCTGACTTTCGTGATGGCGGGTGTGCCCGACCCCACATGGCGTGATGCGCTGGTGGATTTTCCGTTGCTGATCGCGGGGGGGCTGGCGTCGGGCTGGGTGCTGGGGCGCATCGGAATTGCCGCGATGTCGCTGTTGCCATCGCATCCGATGGCGCAGATTTCCATCAGCATCGCAGTGCCGTTCCTGATCTATATCATCGCGGAAAAAAGCCTGCATGCGTCTGGTGTCATCGCGGTTGTGGTGGCCGGGCTGACGCTGAACCTGCAAGGGCCGGGAAGGTTGTCGCCTGCGACGTGGAATTACCTGCGCGATGTATGGGATCTGCTGGCGCATTGGGCCGGGTCGCTGATCTTTATCCTGGCCGCGTTGCTGATCCCGCGTCTCTTGGGCGATGTGCAGCCGTGGGATCTGGTGCTGATCCTTGTCGTGACGGTCGCGGCCGTGGTGTCGCGTGCGGTGATGCTGTTTGGTGTGCTTCCGCTGCTCACACGGCTGAACCTGTCGCCAAAAGTCGAACGCCCCTACCGCGTGGCAATCCTGTGGGGTGGCCTGCGCGGTGCTGTGACGCTGGCGCTGGCGCTGGCGATCACCGAAAACCCGCTGGTGCCGCCCGGTATCAAGCGCGAGATCGGTATTCTTGCAACCGGCTTTACCCTGTTCACGCTGCTGTGTCAGGGAACGACGCTGCGGTGGGTGATCCGCCGTCTGGGGCTGGCGCGGCTGGCACCGCTGGACCTTGCGCTATCCAATCAGGTGATCGCCGTGGCGCTGCAAAACGTGCGCGAAGAGGTATCGGAAACCGTGCGCGACCACGAACTGAACCGCGACATCGTCCGGTCCGAGGCAAAGCGGTTTGGCGAACGGTTGGATATTGCCGTGACCCGTGCGGAAAGCGCCGAGGAAATTCAGGACCGTGACCGCATCACGCTTGGCCTTGTGGCCTTGGCGGGGCGCGAGCGGGACATGATCCTTGAAGGCTTCCGTCAACAGCTTATTGCGGCGCGGCTGGTGGAACAGATGCTGTCCAACGTGGACCGGCTGATTGAAAGCACCCGCACCGGGGGCCGTGACGGCTACCGCAAGGCGGGGCGGCAGGCCATGGGCTATGGCCCGGCTCACCGTATGGCCTTGGCGATCCACAACCGGCTGCGGCTGTCGGGGCCGCTGGGGCAACTGACCGCCGACCGGTTCGAAATACTGCTGAACCAGCGTTTGATTCTGCGCGATCTCCACGGCCACATCGATGCGAAAATCCGCCGCATCCATGGCCGCCGTCTGGCCGACCTGCTGCATGAACTGCTCAAGCGGCGCGAGGATGAGATCGATACCGCGCTGGAAGGCCTGCGCCTGCAATATCCCGGCTACTCCGATGAAATGGAACGCCGCTTCATCCGCCGGACCGCGCTGCGGCTGGAGGAACGCGAGTACGAGGTTCTGTTCGGCGACGGGCTGATCGGCGAGGAACTGCACCATACCCTTGGCCAGCGCATCGCCCAGGAACGCACCCGCGTGGACCAGCGCCCGAAGCTGGACCTTGCGGTGCAGAAGACGGAAATCGTCCGCCGGTTCCCGCTGTTCGAGGATATGGAGGATGCGCAGCGCCGCCAGCTGGCAAAAGCGCTGACCACGATCTATGTGCAGCCCGGCGAGGTGTTGATGAAGCGCGGCGAGGTGGCGCGCAACGTGTTCTTCATCGCCTCGGGGGCGGTGGAATCGGAAATTGCCGGGCAGAAATATCTGCTTGGGCGTGG
>Ga0105050_10000727_pt1 | contig 50651 bp, 49 predicted proteins | sample FRY01_FD_78088 | JGI IMG/M metagenome (GOLD analysis project Ga0105050, IMG submission 78088) | Freshwater microbial communities from Lake Fryxell liftoff mats and glacier meltwater in Antarctica - FRY-01 | ecosystem: Environmental > Aquatic > Freshwater > Ice > Glacier meltwater ...
CATCCGGTAGTGCTCGCTCCACGGGCTTTGCGTGGCATTCACATAGAAGCCGGCGCCTTTGCCGAGGTCATAACCATCGGCATCCGGCACCGCGACGCCCCGTGGGCTGGTGTCCGGGGCCACGATGGCAATACCCAGTTCGGCCGCGATGCGCTGGGCACCGGCCTTGTGCATGAAGTTCTCGTCGGTGCACGTCAGGCCCGACAACCAGTACAGCGCCGGCACCTTTTGCCCGTTGGAGGTTTGCGGCGGCAGGTAGATGGCAAAGCGCATGTCGCAATGCAGGCTGCTGGAAAGGTGCCGATACTGCTTGTTCCAGCCACCAAAACTCCGGTTACAACTGACATTCTCTATCGTCATCAAATCATCCTGGCAATGGGCGAAGCCACCCGCACGTGCGCGCCAGCAGGCGCTTGCGCTGCTCCTCCTTTGAGAAGTGCAGGAACTCCTTGACGATGCGCGTGGCGTTCGATGTGCCCGACGAGAACTGGAAGTTCAGCGAGGCCGACATCGCCGAGCGCAATTTCCGGGACGACTACTTGCAAGCCTATGGCCAATGGCCATGCCCTGTGCGCGACCAGTACGGCGGAGTCGCCCTGATTCATCGTACCGGCCGACGGCAAGGACAACGTGCGGCTGATCGTGTCGCAGATCGTGCTCGACCCGCTGGAAGGTCTGAAGTTGCGTTACCCGGAGGTCACGCGGCGCGGCGGCAGGAGCTGAAAACGATTCACAAACACTGGCGAAGTGAGCTGGTGCAATCCCTGATCGACTTCCTCTCGCTTACACAAACGGAAAGTCAGGCCGAAGTGGCACGCCGCAGCCCGCTGATGTTCTGCCGCGCAGACTCCTAGCTCATCACAGTCGGCCCATCAGCAGCAGCACGATCAGCACCACTACGATCACGCCGACAATGCCGGTAGGCCCGTAGCCCCAGCTTCGACTGTGCCCCCAGGTGGGCAGCACCCCGAGAAGAACCAGCACCAATACGATCAGCGCAATGAGGCCAAGGCTCATGAGAATTCCCCAAAATTGAATACGAAAACCGAGGGGGAACCGTAGGTGGGCCGCGGAGGGTGGTCTGTGCGTTGCCGAACACTGAGGTCAAAGCGGTCGCTGCAGTTCACTCCCCGCGGGAGCAGTCGTTGGCCGGTCATCACCACCGGCCGATTGGCGATCATCTCACCGACCGCCATTGAAGGTCAGGGTCGGAGGTGCAGGCGGATGGTCGCCCAGGCAGACGGTCAACGTCAGGTATCGGCAACCGCCGTCATTGGTTGGCCTGACTTGCGCGGCCGCACGCAGTTGCTGACGTTCAGAGCGCAGCGTCGAGCGGCAGGTCGTAGCCGGCAGCGTGAGTACGCGGGCGTGCCGGCAAGCTGACCTCCACCGAAATGCTAATCCCTCTGCCCTTTTAGCTGCTCCCATGGCCGAATGAGCCCGCACCACCGTTAGGCTCAGATGTGTGTCATCGCGTGTCGAGGTCTCACTTGCGTTGGCCGATCGCATTCCCGACGTTCTGCTTGCCGCCGGCGTCGTGTCGTTTAATGAGCGCGTTGATCTCCGAGCCAAACAGGATGGCCAGCCCTGCAATGTAGAGCCACATCATCAGGACGATGACCGCGCCGACGCTGCCGTAGGTGGCGTCGTAGTTAACGAAACTTTGCGTGTACCAGGCAAAAGCCAGCGATGCGACCAGAAGAACGACGACGCCGACGACGCTGCCTGCCGTGATGAACTTGAATTTCTGCTCGACGTTCGGCGCAAGGTAGTAGATGAGGGAGAACGCCAGTAGCAGCCCAGCCAGGATGATCACCCAGCGAAAGATGATGAAGAACGCCAGCAGCGCGTCGCCTAAGCCGAAACGCGAGCCCAGCCACGCCTGGATCTGGCCGCCCAGAACGATGAGCGAGAAGCCGCCCAGCACCAGCACCACGAACAGCAGGCTCAGTGCGATCGCCACGAGCCGAGCCCGCAGGAAGCCGCGCCCCTCGTCGACGTCATAGGCGATGTTGAGCTGCTGCATGATTGCGTACATACCGGTGGAGGTGGCCCACAGCGCAGCGAGGAGACCGAACGAGAGCAGACCACCACGTTGTTCTTGTGTGACCTCTTGAACGACACCCGCGAACATGTCGGCGGCGCTCGCCGGCAGCGCCTGGCGCAGCAGATCCATGATTGCCTGATCGACGTTCGCGATGGGCAGGTAGGGAATAATCGCCAGCACGAAGATCATCGCCGGAAAGATCGCCAGCATCAGGTAAAAGCCCAGCACCGCAGCACCATTGAGGATGTCGTCGTCTACGGTTTCTCGATACAGCTCTTTCAGAAACTGCATGGTCGTCGCGAGTGTCGACATCTGCCTGCTCCGTGGGACCTTGACGTCGGGAGGCTGAGTAAACGAGTACTCCCCCAGGATCCGACTCCCCGGGAACCGACTCCCCGGGAACCTCTGCAGAGATTATCTCAGACGGCGCCAGTGCCGACAGTGCGGAGCGCTCTTTCGTCGCCATCGCTGCGCTCGCCCACTGGCAAGGCGCGGCCTCTTTGGGATTTCAACGCCGAGGTTCGATTCAGGCTGCGCCTCGCCAGAGCAGACCAGACGCGCCAACCCGGCGACGCGTCAATGGCCCGTTCGTGGCATCACACCACGCCGACGCTTGGGTGCTGGCGCGATCTCGCCCGCTCGCTCCCGGATCGCGCCAATCGTATTGGCCGCAGGCCACTGCTCATGCGGATGGGTCTTCGCAAGCACACTGCGAATCGTTGCAGGACCCCACGCCGGCTGCTTATGTCGTTGCTTGAGAATCAGCTTCACCAGGCGCCCTGGTGTCTCATTCGGATGGCTTTGCGGCGCTCGACTGCGGTCAACAAACGCTGCCTCAGGGTTCTCCTGATAACCTTCAATCAACGCATAGCCCGTCGGCCGACTGATGCCAAACTCCCGGCACAGTGCTGACATCGTCAAATTTCCATCCAGATACGCGGCTTCAAACTTCAACTTCTCATCCATCGCACAGGTCTCGATCCACGGCATCGGCGGTTCCTCCAAACCAATGCCTACCTGTAAACCATGTGCCCGGTCTAATGTGTAAAGTAGGTCCCCGGTCCATACCGTGGGAACGACCTTTTGTGGGAGGAGTCTCCAGACCCCGAATCTGGCTCGCGATCAGGAGATCGCTCCCACTGTGCGATCATGCCTACGGGTGGGCAGCCGTGGTCTGCAGTGATCCGACGCTGTCAACCCTGACGGCGCTCTGATCGATCAATCGTCGTGCAATCGCCGTCCAGCTGCGACCTTCCGCGGCTGCGCGGCAGGACTCGCGGGAAATCGTGAGGGCTTTGGTCACCGCGAGTGCCAGATCATCGTCCAGCCAGCCACTCACCCCATTGCAGACCACATCCACAGGTCCCGTCACCGGATACGCAGCGACCGGTGTTCCGCAAGCCATCGCTTCCAGCATCACCAGACCAAACGTATCAGTACGCGAAGGAAAGACGAAGACATCTGCCGCAGCATATTCGGCCACCAGTTCACTTCCGTAGCGGTAGCCCAGCCACCTGGCTTCCGGATAGCGGCCTTGCAGCGCGGTTCTGGATGGGCCATCTCCCACGACAACCTTGTCGGCGTCGAGGTCGAGTGCAAGAAACGCCTCGATGTTCTTTTCCGGGGCAACACGACCGACATACAGGAGCCGTGGCCGGACTGAGCGCTGGCGCGAGGCATCCGGCCTGAACTTGCCTGTGTCCACACCGCGATCCCAGACGACCAGGTCATCAAGACCCCACGCCTCGAGTTCACGGCGATGTGTGGCAGTGGTGCAAAGCGTCGATTCAGCAGGGCCATGAAACCAGCGCAGGAAACGATAGCCCGCTGCCAGGGGCAGCCCGATACGGGTCTGTATGTACTCCGGGAATTTGGTGTGCAGTGAAGTCGTGAACGGTATGTTCATGCGCACCAGCAACTGGCGTGCATAACATCCCAGCGGGCCTTCGGTCGCGATATGCACAGCATCGGCCGAACAACTCTCGATATGACTTCGCATCTGCCACGGGTTGATCGCGATCCTGATCTCCCGGTAGTTGGGTAGCGCGAGCGTTCGAAACAAGCCCGGATGCAAGACACGCGCTTCCCAACCCAGTGCGGGCAATTCCGCCAGCACGGACTGCAGGGTCGTCACCACACCGTTGGTTTGCGGCGTCCAGGCGTCGGTGATCAGCAGCAGACGCTTCAAGCCCGTGCACGCTCTGGAAACGGGATGACTTCGAACGGCAACTGGACTTCCTCCGGCCAGTGCACGATCGAAAATTTGCCATGTTCATCTTCGACCAGAGCGGTGCAGGACTCGACCCAGTCACCACAATTCATGTAGCGCACACCCTCGAGATCGGTGATCTCGGCGTGGTGAATATGTCCACATATCACCCCCGCATAACCATCCAGCCGACACTGCCGGGCGATCGCGATTTCGAACTCGCTGATGAAATTGACGGCGCGCTTGACCCGGTATTTCAGCCACGCCGACAACGACCAGTAACCATAACCAAGCTTGCGACGGAAGAAATTCACGTACCGATTGGAGCGCAGAAGCAGGGTGTAGCCCATATCACCCAGGAACGCGATCCAGCGATGGTAGCGTGTGATCACGTCGTACTCATCGCCATGTACTACCAGCAGCGACCGGCCATCGGCAGTCCGGTGCTGGATGCGATCAACAACCTGCAGATTGCCGATCTGCAGATCGGAGTAGCGGCGCAGGAACTCATCGTGATTGCCAGTGACATAGATGACCTCGGTGCCACGTTTGGCAGCCGTCAGGAACCGGCGAACAACGTTGCTGTGCGACTGTGGCCAGTAGAATCCCGACTTCAGGCGCCAGCCATCAACGATATCGCCAACCAGATACAACTGGTCACAGGTGTGCATTTTCAGGAACGAAGTCAGTCGCTCAGCCTGGCACCCCCTGGTGCCGAGGTGGATATCCGACAGGAAAATCGCCCGGTAGTGGCGTGGCTCGATCGCTTTGGTTCTCTGCATGAATCGTGCTCACCCCGTGGTTTGGCGCACGATGTGGCACGGCGGTGTAGTTCACATGACAAGCCAATGAACTTTTTGTGACAAAGGGATCAACCGTATTGAAATTCAGGAGCTGACGGGGTACCTCGCCTGCAAGCCACTATATAGCTGTTCGGGAGCCTCTGGATGCGCTGCATCAAGTGATGCGAGCAACTCGATGAGGTGTTCGTTGTCTTCGCGGCCGTGCCACAGTTTGAGATAGGTACCCTGCTTGTAGCCATGGTCCTGGCGAAAGTGGTTGAGCACGTTTTTGCCCACATACAACCCGTACAGCTCGTCGAAATCCATTGGCAGTGCATCCATCGCCGCGATGAAGCCAGCAACCACAAAGGCACGGTGCTGCAACGTACTACTGGCCAGCAACTCTACCGCCTGACGAAACCGTTCCGGATCACCTTGACGGCTGACACTTGCAAACAAGTCTACCAACGCATCATCCAGTTGATCGGTACGAATCAGTTCGCTCAGTCCAAAGTGCCAGATGTCGACCAGTTCGAGTTTCACCTGCGGAAGGTCAGGCGTCTGGTGCTTCCACCACTTCCAGCCGAAGTGATCCAGCAATTCCGCACACTCGACCCAGATCGCGCGATAGTAGTGATATCCCTGATGGCGCCATTGCGGATGTACCTGTCGGTTGTGGTCGTCCTGCATACGTGCCATGGTCGCGAGCATGGTAATACGCGCATTTCTTGTGTTCATATTCTTGTTTGTATGTTCCACGTGACCACACCCAAAAAAATGTTTATAAACTCGTTCCCAGTCGCTGAACTCAAGGATATCTCATGGACCTCAAACTGTTTTTCACGGTCGCAGCCACTGTCTTTCTGGCCGAACTCGGCGACAAGACCCAGCTGGCCACGATGCTGTTTTCAGCGCGTGAAAGTGCCGGCCGACTGACAGTTTTCCTCGCCGCCTCCATAGCGCTCATCGCGGCCAGTGGTATTGGCGTGCTGGCAGGGGGCCTGGTCTCACAGTACATTGAACCCGCCATGCTGACGCGAGTCGCCGGCACTGGCTTCATCCTGATCGGCATCTGGACCATCTGGCAAGCCTGACGGTATCAGCAGGCGAGCAGCGCCTGATCAAGATCCGCAACGATATCGTCGATATGCTCGATCCCCACAGACAGCCGGATGGCTTCCGGTGAGACGCCGACAGTACGCTGCTCTGCCTCTGACAGCTGACGATGAGTTGTCGAGGCTGGATGGCACGCCAATGATTTTGCATCACCGATATTGACCAGGCGCTTGAACATTTTCAGCGCATCGTAAAATTTCACACCCGCTTCGAATCCACCTTGTACGCCAAAAGTCAGGATACCCGAGGCATATCCACCCATGTACTTTCTGGCCAGCATATGGTGCGGATGACCTTCGAGACCGGCATAACTCACCCAGCTGACCTTGCTGTGGCCCTGCAGATGTCTGGCCACTGCCAGCGTATTCGTGCAATGGCGCTCCATTCGCAGTGGCAGCGTCTCGATGCCCTGCAGGATCTGGAAGGCGTTGAAAGGCGACAGGGCCGAGCCCGTATTGCGCAGCGGCACCGTGCGTGCACGCCCGATATACGCAGCGGCGCCAAAAGCCTGGACGTACACCACACCGTGATAGCTGGCTTCGGGCTGATTGAGCATCGGATATCGCGCCGCATGCTCTGCCCAGGGGAACTGCCCTGAATCCACGATGATGCCGCCCAAAGTCGTGCCATGGCCGCCCATGTACTTGGTCAGTGAGTGCACGACGATATCGATGCCATGTGTGATCGGCTTCAGCAGGGACGGTGTGGCGACCGTATTGTCGGCAATGGTCGCGACACCCCGTCGTCGGGCCATCGCTGCAATGGCTGCCACATCGACGATGTTGCCGGCAGGATTGCCGATGGTCTCCATGAAGATTGCCTTGGTGCGACCGTCGATCAGCTTTTCGAGCGCCGCCGGTGAATCGTTTTCGGCAAACCGGACTTCGATGCCCTGCTTTGGCAGCATGTGCGCAAACAACGTGTAGGTACCCCCATAGAGTTGCGGCACGGAGACGATGTTGTCGCCGATTTCAGCCAGGTTCAGCACCGCATAGTTGATCGCCGCACTGCCCGCCGAAACTGCCAGGCCGGCGATACCACCTTCCAGCGCGGCCACGCGCTGCTCAAGCACATCGCAGGTCGGATTCATGATCCGCGAGTAAATGTTGCCGGGCACCGCGAGATTGAAGAGATCTGCACCATGCTGGGCGTTGTCGAACTCGAAGGCGACAGTCTGGTAGATCGGTACCGCCACGGCGTGGGTGGTGGGCTCGCTCCGATAACCGGCGTGAATCGCTATGGTCTGATCCTTCATGCTTTGCTCTGTGCCTTGGCGCGGAATACGGAACCTGCATTCTGCCGCATCCACGTCGTCATGGGATATCTCCTGCGCTACCATGCCGGGCTGAGAATCACGAAGGTGGGTGGCGACCATGGATCTTTCTTACGGCCCGGAATACGAAAAATTCCGGACGCAGGTGCGCGACTTTCTGCGTACCCATGGTGCCAAGGCACCCAAAGGTGGTGGTTTGCGGTCGCCTGCGGCAAAGGATTGGCAAGAGCTGCTGATCGAACATGGTTACGCAGCCCGGACCATCCCGAAGGAATACGGCGGGTACGGCGCGGAGCCAGATATTCTCACGTCGCGAATCATCGCCGAGGAATTTGCATCCATACAGGTGCCTGGAGGTCTCGGTGGCCAGGGCATCTCGATGCTGGTACCCACATTGCTCGAGCTGGGTACGCAGGCCCAGAAGCAGCAATTCATCTCACCGACCATTCGCGGCGAGATGCTCTGGTGCCAGGGGTATTCCGAGCCAGGTGCGGGCAGTGATCTCGCCAGCCTGCGCACTGCCGGTGTACTGGATGGCGACCAGTGGGTGATCAATGGCCAGAAGATCTGGACATCGACCGCGCACATGGCCGACTGGATTTTCTGTCTTGTCCGAACCGAGCCGGACGCACCCAAGCACAAGGGCATTTCCTTTCTGCTGTTCGACATGAAAACACCGGGCATCGACATCCGTCCGCTGGTCGACATGACTGGCAATGCAAACTTCAATGAAGTCTTTTTCACCGATGTTCGAGTACCAAAGGATCAGATCGTCGGTCAACGTGGCCAGGGCTGGGCGGTGGCCAACAGCATTCTCGGGTTTGAACGGGATTCACTGGGCGATCCAAACGCAACACTTTCGCGCCTGAACCGGTTGTTCGAACTCATGCGGGAAGAGACCGTCGACGGCACCCGCGCCATCGACAATGGCGCGATGCGTGATCGTGCCATGCAGATCCAGGGGCGAGTCATGGCCATGCGTTTCAATGAACTGCGGGTCCTGTCTGCCAAGGTCAACAACAAAAGCGATGCGCTCCTGGCGCGCCTGATCGGCAAGCTGCAGGGCACCGAGTTACGTCACGAACTGGAAGCGCTCGGAATCGACGTGCTGGGCGAAACAGGCCTCGGGTACAAGGACAACCCGCTGCTGCGTGATGCTGGCATGTGGCAATACCACTACATGTACTTCCTCGGCCTCATCATCGGCGGGGGCACCTCACAGATTCAGAAGAACATCATCAGCGAACGCGGTTTGGGCATGCCCCGCGAGCCCCAGGTCATCACCGCCGAAATCGGGAAAAAGGCGGAGAAAAAATAGTCATGGAATTTGGTCTCTCTGAAGAGCAGGTGTTGCTGGTCGACACCGTCAACAAGTACCTGGATACGTCTGCACCGCTCGCGCGAGTACGCGATTTTGCAGCCAGACCGCAGGATGCCGAACTCTGGCAGGGTCTGGTCGATATTGGCATTGGCGGCCTGCTGGTTGCCGAAGCCCAGGGTGGTGTCGGACTTGGTTTTGTCGAAGCCGCGCTGGTCGCCGAAGCACTCGGCGCCCACGTCACCCCGTCACCGTTTTTTGGTACGGCTGTAGTCCTGCCTTCGGTGCTCAACCGCGTTGATCCTGATTCAAGCCTGCTCGGCGAAATCGTCAGCGGCACTCTGCGCTGCGGCATCGGCCTGGCCGAAGCCAGTGGTGCTCGCAATGGCGCTGCCATCGTCTGCCGGAACGGCAAGCTCACGGGCAAGGCACTGTTTGTGATTGATCCTGCCGCAGACGTGTTCCTGGTCACCGACGCACAGCGGTGCCTGCATCTGGTCGATGCCGGTGCGGGTGGTCTTTCAACCCGGCCACTCACCATCGTGGACACCACACGACCGGTGATCGAACTGACGCTCAACGGGACACCGGCACGACAACTCTCGGGCTCACCCGAAGATCTGCTCTGCGCACTGGACGTGGCACGTGTCATGCTCGCCGCAGATACACTTGGTGCTGCCCAGAACATGCTGGGCCAGGCTGTGATCTACGCCGGCCAGCGCGAACAGTTCAACCGGCCAATTGCGACGTTTCAGGCGGTCAAGCACATGTGTGCGGAAATGGCCGCGGAACTCGAGCCGTGCCGTGCGTTTGTATGGTACGCCGCTCATGCACTCAACACGCTGCCTGCTGAATCCCGTTTGACCGCTTGTCATCTCAAGGCCCACCTTGCCGAGGTCGGCCAGTTTGTTGCAAGGACAGCCACCGAAGTGCACGGCGGAATGGGGTTCACCGATCTGGTCGGTCTGCATTACTGGTTCAAGCGGATCGGCTTCAACCGGCAAATGCTGGGTACACCAGAGCGCCTCCGGGAAGAAGCAGCCAGACTGCAGGGGTTGGTTGCATAACAATGGTCGACACTTACAGCGCTCTGCCGATCCTGCCACTCAAGGACACGGTGGTATTTCCCCACATCGTTGCGCCGCTGTCCGTCGGACGCCCCCGTTCACTGGCAGCAGTGCAGGCGGCCGCTGACAATTCCCGCACGTTTCTGGCTGTTGCCCAACGGGAAGGTGACACAGAGGACCCGACCATCGATCAGCTGTATCCGGTGGCAACGTTGGTCACCATCAATCGGATCGAAAAGCGCAAACAGGGCGCGCAGGTCATCGTGCAGGGCGAGCGACGGGTGCGCCTGCTCATGGCTTCCGACTCGGAAGGTTATCTGTCGGCCAACTACGAACCGCTGCCTGTGCTCAGTTTTCCGGTAGCAGGCCCGGAGCAGGCTGAAGTTGATGCGCTGCTGCGCGAAAACCAGCAGCTTTCGCAGCGCATCGCACTGCTCTATGACCAGGAGAACGGGCAACAGATCTACCAGCAACTGGTGGGTGGGATCACCGATCCGATTGCCCAGATGTACCGTATTGCGTCCCTCGCCAACCTGACGGTCGCCCAGCAACAGCACGTACTCGAACAGGACACCACAAGGGACCTCATGCAGGCCGTTCACGACATCCTGCAACATGAATTGCGGGTCACGGAAGTTCGCCGTCAGATCGCCGAAAAAGCGCAGGGTGATCTGGAAACACAACAGCGCGAACATGTCCTTCGGCAACAGAAAAAGGCCATCGAACAGGCGCTTGGCGACAGTGATGATGACGGCGACGACCTCGACACGCTGAAAGCACAGCTGGATGGAGCACAGTTGCCCGCCAGGGTGGCATCAGAGGTCAACCGGGAATTCAAACGCCTGAAGCGAATGTCGGCCAATGCAGCTGACTATCAGGTTGCCCGCAGTTATCTCGAACTGGTTGCCGAGCTGCCTTGGCACGCCCGCACCACCGATCTGCTGGATCTGGGCAATGCACAGACGGTCCTTGACGAAGATCACTACGGACTCACCGAGATCAAGGAACGCATTCTGGAAACACTGGCCGTCATGCGACTGAACCCGGAAGCCAAGGCGCCGATCATGTGCCTTGTGGGGCCACCTGGTGTGGGCAAGACAAGCCTCGGTCAGTCGATTGCCCGAGCCATGGGCCGCAAATTCGAGCGTCTGTCCCTGGGCGGCCTGCATGATGAAGCCGAATTGCGTGGCCATCGACGCACCTACATTGGGGCCATGCCAGGGCGCATCATCCAGGCCGTGCGACGTGCAGCCGTGCAGAACCCGGTCATCATGCTGGACGAAATCGACAAACTTGGACGGGACTTTCGTGGTGATCCTGCTGCAGCACTCATGGAGATCCTCGACCCGGCGCAGAACCGGGAGTTCCTCGACAACTACCTGAATCTTCCGTACGACCTGTCGAGAGTCATGTTCGTCACCACGGCCAACACACTCGACGGCATTCCCCGTCCATTGCTGGATCGCATGGAACTGCTTGAGCTCTCTGGTTACAGCGACCTGGAAAAACAGGCCATCGCACGGCAGTACCTGATTCCCAGACAGACACGTGAAGCGGGGCTTGCCCCGGAACAACTGAACATCACTGACGACGGGCTCGCCTTCCTGGCGCGACGTTACACCCGGGAAGCTGGCGTACGTGAACTGGAGCGCACGCTGGGACGACTGGCACGCAAACGCGCCCGCATGGTGGTGGACGCGTCCGCTACTGACGCTGTACTGGATCCTGCCGCGATACGTGCATTGCTCGGGCCGGAAAAATTCAAGCCTGAACAGGGGCGCACTGCGATGCGAGCCGGTGTTGCAACCGGGCTTGCCTGGACCGAGGCTGGTGGCGACGTTCTGTATATCGAAGCCTCGCTGACACCAAAGGATGAGAAGTTCACGCTGACCGGCCACCTTGGACAGGTCATGCAGGAATCGGCACGGGCTGCACGCAGCCACATCTGGTCGGTCGCCGAATCTCTGGGTATCGATCGCGCCCGCATCGAAAACACGGGCGTCCACGTCCATGTGCCTGCCGGGGCCGTACCCAAGGACGGTCCGTCTGCCGGGGTCACGATGGCCACCGCACTGGTGTCTGCATATCTGGAGCGGCCGGTGCGCGGCGATGTCGCCATGACCGGTGAACTCACGCTGGCCGGCCTGGTGTTACCTGTCGGAGGTATCAAGGAAAAGGTTCTGGCTGCGCACCGGGCCGGCATCAAGCATGTATTCCTGCCCCGTGAAAATGAGGCAGATCTGGACAAACTTCCCGCCACCGTGCGCGCCGATCTTGAGTTCACGCTGATCGACAAGCTGGAGGACGTACTACCCAGCGCTCTCGAGCCGCTGAAAACACCGGGGTAACAGCGCACACGCACACCGAAATGATGGGGAAACTTCACATGCGTCATAAATTCGCGATGCTGGGACTCGCGATGCTGCTGCCGGTTCTGCCCATGCTTGTGGCTGCCGGCGAGATGAACTGGTACCTCGCCGGGCGAACCAGCATCGGCCGGATGGTGATGTCCAATGCAGATCACGGTGCAAGCGTCGGTACCGGGGTCCTGATTCGTGGTGTGATGGACGGTGCATTTCTGGAGACCACCACAAAGGACTATTCCAATGGCATCGGCGGTGCGGTCGGGTTGGATTCAGGACCCTGGCGGCTGGAAGGCGAACTGCTCTGGCGTTACCGCTCCGACTGGGACCTGACAGCGCCGACACCGTCCGACGGCAATGTCACACTGTTCCGCGCCAACTATGGCACGACCACACTGTTCCTCAATGCCATGCGTCGTGGTGCGCTTGGCAGACGCTGGTTCTGGGAATCCGGCGCAGGTGTCGGCCTGGTTCGCAAGACCTGCCAAAGCGAATTCACCAAACGAGGTGACGCCCGTGGCCTGCCTTCCGAGATCCTGATCAAGGACAGCAGCACGGGGACGGAGTTTGGCTGGCAATTGCTGGCCGGGGTCACACGCCAGATCGGCGAACACTGGAGCTTCCACATTCGCTACCGATACGCCGACTTCGGCGACCTGGAAGCAGGCCCCTATGGGCAACGCAGCGAGCATGTCAAAGCCGATCTCAACACCCACGAAATGACGCTTGGAATCGAGCGCAGCCTGTAGTCGATGCGCGGAATTCCATGCGATACTCCGACCCCTCCTGAGCCAGCTGCCTGTGTCTCAGGGCATTCCAAAGATAATCCCGGAGAGAAGACATGAGCGCAGATGGCACCTGGAACACCACCATGAATACCCCGATGGGCGCCCAGCAAGGCACCCTGACCCTGGCCTCCGCAGGCGGCGCATTGAACGGCAAGCTCAGCGGCCCACAGGGTGAAATCGCGATCATGGATGGCAAGGTGGACGGCAACAACGTCACCTGGAAGGCCAACATCACCTCGCCAATGGCACTCACCCTTGAGTTCAGCGCGACGGTTGACGGCGACAAAATGAGCGGCAACGTCAAGCTTGGCGCTTTTGGCAACGCATCCTTCAACGGTACGCGCGCCTGATGTAGTCCGTCAGATGGGCCAGTGGAGGTCTCTTGCGAAGATGAGCTGGGAGAGAGAGATCGACGAGCTCCGCGCTCGTGAATCACTGGCCTTTGCCATGGGTGGCGCTGACAAGGTTGCCCGGCAACACGAGTTCAACAAGCTCACCATACGCGAACGCATCGCTGCGATTGCGGATGCGACCAGCTTTCACGAGATCGGTACCCTGGCTGGCGTCGGCGAGTACAACACTGACGGCGAACTCCAGTCTTTTCGACCCTCCAATTTCATTTTCGGAACCGCCGAAATTGACGGTCGCCCGGTGATCCTGTCGGGCGATGACTTCACAGTACGGGGTGGTTCCGCAGATGCGTCGATTCCGGGCAAACGATTGCGGGCCGAAGGGCTCGCGCTTGAACTGAAGCTCCCACATATCCGTCTGGTGGATGGTATGGGTGGTGGTGGCTCGGTGAAAACCATCGAAACGGCCGGCCGCACCTACATTCCTGAAGTGCGCGGCTGGGAAACCATCGTGCGACACCTCGCCGTTGCACCTTCCGTATCCCTCGCCCTGGGTTCGGTCGCCGGCATCGGCGCCGCTCGAGTTGCCACCAGCCACTATTCGGTGATCGTCAGGGATAGCGCGCAGATGATGATTGCCGGGCCTGCGCTGGTCGACTGGGCCAGCCTCGGTGATGTCAGCAAGGAAGAGCTGGGAGCCTCGAAGATTCACACGCGCAATGGCGCCATCGATGACGAAGCAGACAGCGAAGCCGCGGCCTTCGATGCCGCACGCCGGTTTCTTTCATACCTGCCATCCTGTGTCGATGAACTTCCACCCGTGAGCGAGTGCACCGATCCGGTCAATCGTCGGGATGAACACCTCATCAGCATCGTGCCGAAGGATGCTCGCAAGGTGTACAACATGTTTCCGGTCATCGATGGCATCGTCGACACTGGGTCATTTTTCGAAATCGGCAGGCGTTGGGGCCGGTCGATCATCACCGGCTTTGCACGTCTGAATGGTATCCCGATAGCGCTGTTCGCGGAGAATCCGAAAATTTATGGTGGTGCATGGACCGCGGACGCCTGTCGCAAGCTGATCCGGTTCATCGACCTCGCTTCCACTTTTCATCTGCCACTCGTGCATCTGGAAGACTGTCCAGGATTTCTGATTGGCAAGGAGTCGGAGGAAGCCGCCACCATTCGTTTTGGTTCACAGGCATTCGCAGCGCTGGGCCAGGCCACCGTGCCATTCTGCTGTGTCATCATCCGCAAGGCATTTGGTGTTGCCGGGGCTGCCAATCACAAACCTGGCAGCGAGCACTTCCGCATGGCGTGGCCGTCTGGAGATTGGGGCTCGCTGCCCATCGAAGGTGGCATCGAAGTGGCATACAAGGCGGAACTTGCAGACAGCCCGGATCGAGACGCCCATCTTGCTCGCATCAAGGCGCGTCTGAACAAATTCAGGTCTCCCTTTCGCAGCGCAGAGTACTTCGAAGTGGAAGAAATCATCGATCCGCGCGATACCCGGCGGCAGCTTTGTCAGTGGGCAGGATTGGCCAGAAGAGCGCTGCGCCCTGTGCCACCGAGCTTCTGGTTCCGACCCTGAGACAGTATTCTGGCGCAGTTCGAACATGAATACTCTGCTGTGGCTGCTGGAATGCGGGAGAAGACAGCGTATGCCGGAAAACAAGCGAACTCACACGATTATTGAGTCCCTTGTGCTGTCAGCCCTGGTGTTGTTGGTCATGGGCTGCACATCAACGCCAACACCCGATCTTGACCTGCTGTTTCGCTTGGATCAGCCGATCAAGGTGGAAGGGGACGCCGTACAACCTCCGGTGGTGATCATTCCAGGTCTCTTTGGCAGCAGGCTCATCAACGCCCGGTCAGGCGAAGAACAATGGCCAGGCGGTGCTTTCGACGTAGCCTTCTCCGAATATCAGGCCATAGAAATGCCGGTTGATGGCACGACCGTGTTACCGGACGCACTACCCGGCAATCTGGTGGCCGGAGGCATTGCCGAGTCGGCTCTGGGTCGCGACTTCTACGGCCAGATCATCAAAACGCTGGTCCACTATGGGGGCTATGAGCGTGCTGACATTGGCAAACCGGCAAGCACACCAAACGAACGCCGCGTTTATGTGTTCGACTACGACTGGAGACAGGACAACGTCACGACGGTCAGGGCGCTGGCCAGGTTTCTTGAAGCCATTCGTGCTGACTACGGTGATCCTGCACTTAAGTTCGATGTTGTCGCCCACAGCATGGGTGGTCTCATCGCCCGCTATTTCCTGCGTTATGGCACGGAAGATGTCCTGATCGCCAACCATCTAAAAGTGACGTGGGCCGGCGCGACCTGGTTCAACAAAGTCATCCTGCTGGGCACACCCAATCTTGGATCGCTGTCCGCGATCGAAGGTTTTGTACGCGGTCAGAAAGTAGGATTTTCCCGGATACCCGAGGAAGTGGTCGCCACGATTCCGAGCACCTACCAGCTGTTTCCCCATCGCATCGTCAACTGGTTGATAGACAGCAGCGGTCAACCGATCGATGCAGACCCATTTGATATCGCCACCTGGCAGAAGTACCAATGGAACATCTTCGACCCGGTTGTGAGGGATCGGGTCATCAACATTCGTGGAGAAGAGTACTACGCCAATCTCACCCAACGATTTGTCCAGTACGCAGAACGTGCACGAAGGTTCAGCTGGTCGCTGACAGTGTGCCCGGACTACGACGAGTCATTGGGGAAGTGTGTATCGGGTGCCGTCGAGCCCTCCGTGCGGCTGGTGGTATTTGGTGGCAGTTGCACGCAAACTCCGGCACGAGCGATGCTCGAAACGGTCAATGGCGGTCCGCTCCTTCGTCTGCATCCAGCGGAAGTCTTGCGACCACCCAAGGGTTTCAATCTGTATCAGCTCATGCTCCAGCCTGGAGATGGCACCGTCACCAAACCATCACTGCTGGCGAGAGACTCTCTGAATCCTCTGACCCCCCGCCATGCGTACTCCTACTTTCCGTTGGCCTATGCGTTCCTGCTGTGTGAACAACATGCGATGCTGACCGGCAACGTCCACTTTCAGAACAATCTGCTGGATGTGCTCCTGACACGTGCGCTGCCGTGGGAACTCCACCTCGACCATACCAATCGGAAGTGAGCACCAGCCCGCATTATTCATGAAGGTTCGTCGCCAGTGACGAGATGCGCGAAAAGACAATGTGGCGCACTGGAAAGCGCGCAGTCGTACTAACAGTACGGCGAGCACCTGGAAGGAGCACGCGCTGTGTTTTCACGACTATCGGCAGCCGCAGCAGAATGTTCATGAATAGTCCGGGCTAGACTTTGTGCAATGGGGTCGAGTCCGTGCCGATCCTGGAATCACGCAGGCATGACCCACTATCGATCAGCAGGTTTCTCGCCAGCTGTTTGTGGCAACCCTTGCGCCATCGCGTCAGACATCGCTTTGAACTGGGGAAAGCGCGTCGCGATCTGAGCAAGCGCATCGTTCATGGCCGGAGGTTGTCCCGCTTCGGGGGTCGCAGACCCTGGTCCCTGTCCGGGAGAGTTTGATGAACCGGTGTACTTCGAGATGAGAACCGCGGTTGGCGATGAATTTGCGGGTCCATCAACGTCCTCGTTGACGGGTTTGTTACCCGTAAACGCAGTCTTGGGAAGCGTCATGACTTCGGCAATGGTGATGATCTGGATATCCTTGTCATCGACCCCGGCCGGTTTTGAATCAGTGAATTGCCAGACCCCTTCTGCATCTTTCCATCGATACGCCTGATTGACCGGCTTCACTGCTTCAGTCACCTGCTTGACCGGATCGGGTACCCAGTCTTCAGCGGTCATGATGGGATCACCCGTCGGCCCTTTGACAATCATCGGGGCGATGACAAGCCCTCCAACCAGCAGGATCAGCATGAGAATGAAAGTCGGTTTCATGGGTCAGTCCGATCAGGTCGGCAGGAAGTGCACAGGATAGCTGATGGTCGTCGTTCGGACGTCCCGATTGCCAAAGTCAAACATGCGCACACGGCTGACAATGCGTTCAACCAGTGAAGGGTCTGCCAGTTCACTGGCAACCACCTGGCAATTCATCACTTCACCTGTTGGGCTGATCACCAGCTCCAGGACCACCTTGCCTTGCAGCGACGGATCAGCGCGCAGCGCCCTGTTGTAGATCGCGAAGATGGAACCTTTGTTGCTGTCGAACACCCGTCGGATGTCTTCGATGCTTCGGCTGCGCGCGTCACCTGCCATGCCCGTACCATTATCGTTCGACGCAGTCGAAGAGGCTCTGACACCACCAGCACCGATGGCGCCTGCCGAGGCAGCAACCTTGGTTGTTTCACGGCCAGACAGCGCAACACCACCCGTATCCCGGGACAACGCCGAGACATTGACCCCTGCACTGCGGGTGCCGGTTTTCGAAGCAATCAGTGAACGGTCGATGGTCGCCGCTTCACCGGTGCCACGCTGTATCGACGCAGTATCCTGAAGTTTGGACACATCAACCGACTCACGCATGTCCGCAAATGCATCCTTGAACGCGAGCAGTCCGGATTCCCGGGCTTTTTCGCGTACGTCTGCGACCTGTGGCTCCGGAGTCGGCGCCATCACTTTTGGTTTCTGCTGCACCGGCACCGGCTTTTCTTCGGGAATCACCTTGGGCCTGGGAGGCTCGGGTATGACGATGGGTTCAGGCTTGTCCAGCAGGATGCGCGCGAGGTCGACAGGCAGATCCTGTCGTTCTTCCTTGACCGGAACCGGCAGATCAAACAAGGGCACTGCAATCCCTATCGCAACAACCGCTGCCAGGCAAACACCCAACCAGCGTCTGAAAACTCGAACATCCTGGCGATCCAGTGCCCAAGGCAAATCAAAGGAAGGCAAATCAAAGTTCTGAACGTGCGCAACCGCCGTCATGTCGCTACTCCTTCTCCTGGTGCAGCCACTGCCGGCGTCGACAGTCCGGATGCGCCAACTTCGAGACGATTTACTGCCAGCGATATCTGTGTAAATGCCGTGTTCTGGCACGTCAGCATGATCTGTTTGAGCAGCCAGTAAGGAATTTCCCGATCGCCCATGATGGTGACCTGAAATCCATCTGCCGGAATTTCACCCTGACGCGCGGCCTGAAAGTCAAGCTCCTGCTTGAGTGCAGGAATGACACTGTCCTGCGCAGTTCCAAGCGTCCCCACAGATACAATGCTCTTGCCTTGCACGATCAGATCATCGGCATTGATCGAAATCACCAGCCGGTTGTCCGGACGTTGCTCCGACGTTGAATCAGGCAACTTGATGTTCGCGACCGTTTCCAGCACCTCGACTTCCGATGAGTTGACCATCAGGAAAAACACGAGGATGGTGAAGATATCCATAAGCGAGACGAGATTGAGCGTCGCTACCTTTCTGGATTTCTTCTGCTGCTGGCGACGACGTGTGTGGTGAAATGCGCTCATGATGCAGTGCCGTCGTCGGCAGCAGGCGTCATTGACACCTGCGTTTCCGCTGGTGGAGTGCTACCCAGTGAAACCACCGGGAACAGTTCTGCGTTCACCACGTCAAGCCCCTGCACAACAGCATGTGACCGAACGCGATCCATCACGCTCACCAGTGTCTGATAGTTGGTTTCGTCTTCCAGGAGGAGGGTGATGTCACGTTTTTCCGGCATTCGAGTCTTCAACTCGGTGAGGACCAACGTCAGAGTTTCGTAGTCGTGGCCTTGCTCCGTGATTGGCAAAGTCTTGATCGCGCCACCACGGCCGTCTCCCACCACCAGTCGATCACCGTGAACACTAACCTCGAGGTGCACAAGATCCGGGTCAAATTCTTCGCTGTTTTCACCTGATGGAAAATTTAGATCGATAACGGTGGTATGGGTAAATACCAGCGTCAGCAACAACACCGGAACCAGCACGATCATGAGATTCATGAACGGCGTGACTTCCAGTTCCGCAGCTTCTGCCGTCATTCTTCTTGAATGTCGTCGACGTAACATGCCGAGGCCTCTCGATTGTAATCAGCAGCCGATCTAGATCCGGGACGAAGCAGGAGCAGCCGCAGGTTTGGCGCGACCAGCCTGTTCGAGGATGTTGACGCACTTCACCATGGCGATCTCGAGGCTTTCGATGATCGAACTTGTCTTGCTCTGCAGCATCGAGTGAATCAGCAGGAGCGGAATCGCGACCACCAGTCCAAATGCCGTCGTATTCATGGCTACGGAGATACTCTGTGACAGCAGGGCCGCCTTCTCGGCCGGGTCCGCACTCGCCACTGCAGTGAATGCTGCAATCAGGCCGATAATCGTACCGAGCAGTCCAAGCAGCGTTGCAATGTTGGCAAACGTCGCCAGATACGGGGTACGCCGTTCGATATTCGGCAGAATCTCGAGCAGGCCTTCTTCCATCGCATACTCGATGTCCTGACGCTGCCGTGCACCCGATGCAAATCGATTGACCCCATCGGCAACGATGCGACTCATCGCCGACTTGGACACACCGGTGACATTCGCCAGTTCCTGCACCTTGCCATTCTGCAACAGTGGCAGCATGGCGTTGAAATCGCGGCGATTCACCCGTATCTGATTTGCCAGATACAGCCATCGCTCCACAGCGATGGCAATGCCGATCGCCAACACGATCGCAATCGGGTACATGAAAATTCCACCTTCCTGAAAGAAGGCAATCAATCCGGTCGTAGAGTCCATCGTCATCTCCTTGTATGAACCACGCTACTGACAATTCCGTCAACGGCGTCCGTACTTGTGTCGGTGTGGGAGGTGGCCCCAAACCTTTGCAAAACCCTGATAAATCAGCGCTGCCAATGTTACCAATCAGTCTTCGGTCTTCTCCATTCGTTCCAGCGCGTCCCGGTACCTGAGCTCGCGCTGGTAAGCGGCGGGCTGCACGCGTCTGAATACTCGCTCATCATCCAGTCCGGCAGTGAGCGAAAGTGACGGTCTGCCGTTCGAACTCTGCCAGGGAAGGATATACAGCACCTTTGGCAGTTCCTGATTGCCGGAGATCACGGTTTCGTTCATTCGAACGCGATCAGCAGCAGTTTTTTCTTCTGCCTGGGCTGAACCAATACAGGTCAATGTCAATGTGGTCAGCATGGCGCCGAGGTATTTCATGAGTTGAGCCTCCGTTCCAGGTCTGTAACCCAACCGCGCACCTTCGCTTCCGGGTCTGGACTGAGTTCCAGATATTGCCGATAGGCGACCAGCGCATCTTCCATCCGGCCCAGGTAAAGCTCGTAGAGAATGCCCAGGTTGTAGTAGGTATCAGCGTGGGACGGGGAAACGGCCAGGCATGCCTGGTACTTTTCCTGTGCGGCTTCGAACTCGCCCAGCTTGCGCAGCAGCACGCCATATTCGGTGTATGCAACGCAGTTGGTCGGGTTGGCCGCCACTGCCTTGTCCAGTGCTTCCCGCGCAGCGACGTAGTCCTCATCGATCATGTGCAGACGGGCCAGATTGATCCATGGCCCAGCCAGTCCCGGGTCCGCTTTGGTTACCTTGAGCAGCAATTCCCGCGCCGCCGTACGATTGCTCGCACGAATCTGTTCGAGTGCCGCCTCGTAGGTCGATTCAACTTCAGCGCCGACAACAGGTTGCTGCACGACTGCGGCCGAAACCTGATTTCCGACTCGATCATCACCCATGACATCACCCATGACATCACCCATGAAGGGAACCATGGAGAGAGGGCTGGACCCGGCACAACCTTGCAGCAATCCGGCGACAGCAATCGCCAGTCCGCTTCGTACCAGTGTTCTGGTCAGTTTCGCCCTCTTCATGATGAACACTCCATCGCAGCGATCAATGAATGGACTCCACATACGCCGTCTCGATTTCGACCTTGTCGAATCGGGCTGGCAGCATGCGCTTGAGTTCGGCGAAGGACCGCTTGACCCACTCGTCGTATATGCCATCCCAACTGCGTTGCATGTTGATTTCATGCAGGGCAATCGCTTTCTCCTCAAACGGGTAGGCTTCTTCTTCGAGCAGCAACACGTACTGTTCGAGTTCTGCGGCATTCAGGTCGTGGGGTCGTTCCGAATCGATAATCGCCTTGGCCAGTGCGGTGTACAGATCGGCAATCTGGAACGTCGCCGCCGTCATGAACTCCTGAACTTTGTAACCCGCAACACGTTCGTATGCTGCGACGGCGTGCTCAAGTACAGCCTGTTTTTGCTTGAGGCTGCGGGCGAGAGGTTGCTGCAGACGAACTGCATCAAAAGCCAGTCGTTCATCCGCTGCGAGTGCAAAGTCTGCTTCTGCCGCGAGTGCGGTAGTTCGCGGTGAACTCTGCGAGCCGGCTCGCCCATGGGCAACGACCAGTTCGCGCTGCCACTGCTTGCGTTGTTTGATGTCGCCGAGCTGATCGCCAAGAACGGCCAGTTGCTGCAGTGCTTCCATGCGAATCGCATAAGGTTCATTGAAATTCCTGGCATACAGATCAAACTGGGCAACCGCCAATCTCTTTTCTCCAGCCGCCAGATACAGCTCGGCCGCCCGATAGCGGGACTGACGACGGACTTCCGCGTCGGCGTCCGTATCTGCCAGTCGGACAAACTCCGTGGCTGCTGACAGCCCATCACCACCCTTTTCATGCAAAGCTGCCAGTCGAACACCAGCATCCTTGAGCAGCGCATGATCAGGATGCAGCTGCCTGAGTTGTGCGAGAAGTGCTGCAGCGCCTGAGGTATCACCTTCCTTCTCTTTCAGTGCTACGGCATCAAACGCGCCACGAACAGCAATCTCTGAATTGGCATCGATATCGGCAAGCCGAAGATAATGGTCTGACGCGACGTCCAGGTCTTCACTCGCCTCGGCGAGTTCGCCCTGCTTGTACACTGCTGCAAGCATTCGCTCCGTCGTTTTCTGTCGTGTATCAGGGTCTTGAGACAGCGTCAGCAACTCACGGTATGACTGCTCGGCGCCTGCATAGTCCTCAACTTCGAAACGCCCGTGTCCGACGATGGACAGCGCCGTTTCGCGCAGACCTTGTTCAGCCGTCGGCCAGGAATCGAGCAGGTTCTGCGCAAGCTTCATGGCCTGCGCGTACTCACCAAGCGAAAACAGGCCGTTGGCCGCTGATGCCTGGACGGAAGCAGCACGCGGATCGTCCCTGAACTGCATGGCGTACTCGATTTGAGCATCAATCTGCAGGCGCAAACCGAGTTCATCGCCTTTGTTGACGTGTCGACCGTTCAATTCTCCGAGTCCGAGGATTGCCGCATAACCGGCGTCGGCAGCTTCCGGGGCATCAACATGTTCTCTGGAAACATGCTGATAAGCAGTAACGGCGCGTTGGTGTTCGCCTGCCTCGGTGTATAGCTCTCCAAGCAGGAAGGTGTAACGGGGTACAGACTCATCATTGGGAAATGTCCGCAGCGATTCTTCATACCATCGCGCTGCGGCGAGATAGTCATCGCGCCTGGCTCGGCCCTTTTTCGCCTTCGCCTGCACGGCTGCGTGTGCGTGGCTCGCCAGTACATTGAGGTAGTCGCGAAGCACATCACCGTACTCTTCGACTGCATTCTCCGCGTGCTCGGCCCAGTACGGACTATCTATGCCAAAACGAGCGACAAATACTTCCTGCTGTTTGCGTACGTCACTTGGAAAACCACCCGTGTGCAGAACGCGGATCAACTCCTGTTGAGCCAGCGGCGCCCAGGCATCAAGCGGATTTTCATCAACAAACGTTGACCAGGTTGCAACACCGTCCAGGTATCGCTCCCGTTCCACGTAGTCTGCTGCAAGGCCTGAATAAAGTTTGTGCTGCCACGCGGGCTTGCCCACTGCGTCCATGCGCGCAGCCAGCGTCCGGGCTCCGTCCAGATATTGAACAGTGAGCACTGCGACCCGGAGCGTGTCACCCAGCAACTCCGATTCTGCACGGGTCAATTCCCGTTCATCATTCAGCAGTGTCGCCAGCAAGGTCAGGAAGTTCCCGAGGCTTGCATCCAGCTCGCTCTGTTTGAATTGGGACCAGCCAAGCATGTACAGCGCATTTTGATGAAATGGCGTTTCGGCGCCAGCCGCAACGACAGTGGCATAGTCGTCTGACGCCCGAGCATAACGCTCTGCCGAAAAGTGCATTTCACCTCGCCGGAAGTGCGCCTCAACGGCGTGCACACTGGCTGGAAATTCCGCCAGCAGAAGATCGAGGTAGCGCAGCGAATCTTTGGTGTTGCCAGAGACGTCGTGAGCCCGCGACAACTGGTAAAGAATTTCGTCGCGCTGGTCATTTACACCATTGGCCAACAGCGCTTCGTAACGAGCGACCGCAGGGGCGTAAGGATTGGCTGCGCCTTCAAGGTCTGCATCCTCTCCGACTTCCATGGCAAGTTCAGCCATGCGTCTGTCTATGGCGTGATTGTCCTTCGGCTCTGCGAGCCGACCTTCAACGCGTGCATAGGCTTCAAGTACCTGCGTTCTTGTCGGGACGCTGGACTCCCTGGCAGACACCGTCGGCGCCGGCAATTGGGCAATCATACGGCCGAGCGAAACTCGATCTTCTGCACGGGCATATTCCGCGTCATCACCACCGGAAAGACATCCGCTGGACAACGCGCCGAGAGCCACAATCAACAGGGAACGCCGCATAGTGCCTACTCCGCTTCCAAATCCATCTGATGATCTTCGCTGAGGGCCAGTTGATCACTGGCCTGAGCTATCGCGACGCGCGTCAAGAACAGATATTGCTCGATCCGCTCCGACTCCTGTTTCATTCGCGACTGCAAATGTTCAGCCAGGGCCAGTTCACGCGTCTGCATCGCCTGTGTGATTCGTGTGCTGAGTGACTCAACCCTTGGCACATAGTGTTCGGAGCGCAAACCCACACTGCCTGCATACGCCTGTTCGGCGGTCTGTACACGATCAATACTTGCATCCACGTCGGCGACAGCGACAACCACTGCCTGCTTCTGCCGCGCCAGACGCCACCGCTGGTCTGGATATTCATTGGCCAGCTCGTAGAAAACGAGGCCAAGCAGGCGTTCCACACGCTCACGCACGTGCACCCCTTCAGCATCGGTCATCGATTGTGACTGAACAAGCATCGCCAGCAGCGATTCGATCTTCGCTCGCTGCTCTGCATTGGCCATGGCCAGCATCCAGTTCGAATCCTGCATCGGCTGGTTTGCATCCAGCCAGGCCAGTCGTTCATCAATCCCGAAAATTTCGCTTTGCAGTTCTGTGCGACGCGCCAGAATCTTTTCGTCAGCGAGCGCTGTTCTGAGGTCACGTGTCCGTTCCACCTGCTTGACCGATACTTCGGCAAAAGCCTCCAGGGTCTCGGAAACCGTACCCAGCCACGCACTCATATCCGCAAGTGATCGCCACTCGCGCAGCAGATTGTTCACATCTTCGGCCGCCAGCCACTCGAGCCACTCCTCACGACCTATGTCGTGGTCCCACTCTTCCACCAGTCCGGCCAGCCCTTTTTCTTCGACACCTGAAGTGGTCACCGCCTGAGCCAGCCGACGAACCCAGGCGGAATCGCCTGCGCGCTCCTGCACACCCTGCAGCACCGCAAGACGCTGTCCGTATTCGCGTTCGGCTGACTGGTAGTGTGTGAGCACCCAACGGGGCTCCGACATGCCTTCGAGTGCCATCGGGAAGCCCAGATGTGCGATGGCGTTGCTGGTCTGCCACTTTTCGTCCTGCTTGAGGGTAAGCCAGATGCGAGCGGCCAGGTTGTAGTCCTTCTGCTCCATCGCCAGCGTGCCATACGCCGCCAGCGCTGCATCGCGATACCGACTGCCGGTAGGCAGATCCTCGAGTATGGTTTTCGCGTCTTCCGATTGGGATTCAGCCTTGGACAGATGCGCCAGTGCAAGACGTCCACGCTGCTTGAGATCCCGGACCTGTGGATCCTTGCCGGGCATGGCTTCGAGCAATCGGAAAATTTCTACGGAATCAGCGAGCTGTTGACTGTCCCGCAACTCAACGCCCAGGTTGAACAACGCATAACCGCGAAACGGTTCGTCATCGTCCATGAGATCGATGGCTTCGCCGGCCCTGGCAAAGTCGCCGCTCTGCAAGGCCAGGTCCGCATTCATGTAACTGACTTCGGGGTGAGTATCCATGCCAAGCGCCTGCTGGGCCCGGGTTACCTTGTCCAGTTCAATCGCGAGTTGATCCCAATCCTGCTGCCGGTGTCGGACACGAGCCAAGTGGAAGCCTATACGCATTCGGTCCACGTCCTTGAGCTCTGCCTCAGGCAGGGCAGCAAAAGCGTTGCTGGCGTAATTGTAGAGCCCGTCCTCAAACGCCACGCTGCCCTTCGCCAACGCAAATCGCAGGGGATCATCGCCAAGCCGGTTCTGCTGCTCGGCCACCAGGACATCAACCAGGGCTGCGCCATAGTCTTCCTGGTAATAGTCGTACAGCACAGATCTGTAGGTGAGTTCATCGACGCTCATGGGATCACTGGTACCCATGACGCAGGAAAAAAACAGTTCACATAACAATCGTTTCATGACTTTCCGTAATCACTCGACGACAGTGGCGCGAAACTCCGGCTGGTGTTCAGCCGTGCTGTCGGCAATGTCAAGTTCAATGAATGTAGGCTCAAACGCTTTTTCGAAGTCGACACTGGTGGCGCGACGATAATCGCGACCATCCGGTCCACGACCGACAAAAAATGCAGTGAGCTGGTTATTGCCCTGTTTGACGTTGCCGAGATAAACGCGATCCACACCGCCTCTATGCAGTGCGTCCGCCTGTCGTTCCGTGTACAGGTGATGTGAGACTTCCTTGCCATTGAGTTCTACAGTTACGGAGTCCAGCTGGAAGAACTGGCCAACATCCATGGCGACATAGACAGCCAGCTGTGACGACGCAGGAAACAGCAGTTCCTCTTCAAGAATGACGAGGTCACGCTTCAGCATCGCTACATCAAGCTTTATGGACTCGAGTTCTCCTGCTACCGATGGCTCGGTGTCAGCAATGACGGGGACACTCAGTGGAACTGCCAGAGCAAGAGCCAGCACAACCTGACGAATCAGGCTCGTGGCGGTGTTCTGATTGGCAGATCTGTCGTCCATATCCATTTTTCTTCCTTGGCTGCCTCGGCATCATTTCCAGGCCCGTGCAGAATCCCTCTGTGCTGACTGGAAAGCTGTACGCTTGATGTTCCGTTTGTAATCCGGATTTATTAACAATTTCTTTGTCAATTCTGCGTTTCAGCTACTCGCGGATGAGCAACTTCACGATTTCGACGTACTTCTCTTCGTCGCCTGGCTTGAAGCCGCGATGCACAAAGCGGATCTTTCCGTCGCGGTCGAGAATGACAGTGCTCGGCATCGCCTTGAGGTCGTAGAGCTTGCTGATTTTCTGTTCTGCATCGACGAGGATCGGAAAAGTCACACCGGACTTCGCAACAATTGCCCGCGCCGACGCCGCTTCGCCCTCGACATTGATGCCCAGCACGGTGAAGCCGGCATCATTGTAACGCTGATGCAGCCGATCAAGTACTGGCATTTCCTGTCGGCATGGCCCGCACCAACTGGCCCAGAAGTTGACCAGAACCACCTGACCGCGCAGTTCAGTCAGTCGAAGGTTTGTGCCATCAAGATTTTCCAGCGTGAAATCGGGTGCAAAACCAGTGTCGACAGCAGCATTGGCAGGCCAGGGTGTGAGGCACACCAGCACCGTCAGCATGGTCAGGAATCTTCGCACGCGCCCTCCTCATCACAACTCAGATGATACGTTAGCCGCTCTGCGCGACTGCCGCTGTGTCAAAAGGTTGGCGGCAATGCCCACAGACCGAGTGGTAAAACAGTGCGCCGTTGGGATATTCCTGGTGAAGACAACTGCAATGCATCCGCTTGCCTTTCACTCGTCTGAAATCCGTTCAAACCAGCATCCCTTCCTGCTGGATATCCCAAACTGCCGGCGTTCACCGTTTGTGCGCATCCTGCGCCAGCGGTCTCCACTCCCTGGGTTACCGATCCGTGACTATCGCCTTCCTGTCGTCAGTCACGAACGACTCCCACGTTACTTGCACACCAAACGCAAGAATGCGGTAACGGTCACATTTCAAGGATAGGCAAGATTTCGAATACTGCCGGAGGAGGGTGTGCAAGGAGCACCCGAGTGTCGGGACGGACTGGAGGTTACGTACAGTATCCGGCAACCCGGAGCAACCAGGCAGAAATACGATCTGACACTTCGGTTCGGGAGTGAGCGGGCGAAGTCAGATAGTGGTCGCCACTGATGAACTGCAGTTCCTTGTCCAGACTCCCGACCGTGTCATGGATTGTCCGTGCATCGCAGGGGAATACGCCCGTGTCCGCCAGCGACTGGATCACCAGGGTCGGGACAGTGATACGCGCCAGGTGCGCGGTTCCCCGACAATCCGAATTGCGAAGGCTCCACATCGAAAGCCAGCTACGGCAGGTATTGGTCAAGCCAATGCCGCCTGGGCTGAAATTGGCCGCCTTGGGATCACCCCGATAACACACGCCAACAGGCCTTGCCGATGGATCGAGTGTGCCATCCATCAGGCGCAGATCCGCCCAGGTTCGATAGACGTTGAAAGCACGATCGACATAGCCCCGCGATCGCATCGATTCCAGTTGCGCAAGACACCACTCGGTAATGCGTTCATTGCGTGCCACCTGTGCGACACGGTAACGCTCGACAAACTGCGGAGCATAAGGCGGACGATTCTCAGCCCCGTACATGTTCAGATCGGGTTCGATGGAAAACGGGTCCGACTCGTCTGTCACCGCCGGGTCCATCCAGGCTGTCAGCACCTCCGGTCGACCACCATGTGCATTCAGGGAAACGTATGCATCACCAGCGGGCAGACGCAGCACCGCTTCTGGCAGGCGCAGACCGAAGCCCGGTTTGATGTTTGGTTCCACTGCCTGGGACTGGTACGCAGCCATCAACGAGCCACCACCCGAATTGCCAATCAGTACGACGTATTCGACACCGGCCACTTCCCGCAGCCAGGCAACCCCGGCACCGATATCGATCAGCGCGTGCTCAAGCAGAAAAAAAGCTTCAGCGCCACGAAACCGGGTATTCCAGCCAAGAAAGCCAATGCCTCGCGCTGCCAGATACTCTCCGAGATAATGTTCGCTGAAGTCGACGTTGTAGTGCGTTGCAATGGCAGCCACCGTGGGGCGTTTGCCTGGGGGCCTATAGTAGAGGCCCTGACAAGGGTTGAAGCCTGCACCGTTGCGCGACGACGTTGCCGATACCAGTGCAACAAATTCACGCTCGATAGTGTTGGCCATGAAAATAATCCCTTCATTCAACGGGCTGCGTCAGGGGCGTCAGGCTTTCGGAGTAGAGCATCTGACCATCAGGCGCGATGATGATTGCATCTACGCCCTCAATGGAATTGATCAGCTTGAGCCCCTTCTCGGGACCTAGCACAAAAACCGTCGTGGAGAGTGCATCGGTCAACGTCGCATTCGGTCCGATGATCGTGACACTCAGGCTGCCAGATGCGCTGTTGCCAGTTTCCGGATCCAGGATGTGATGATAACGGACCCCGTCCTTTTCAAAAAATCGTTCATAGTCTCCGGACGTTGAAACCGCTGTGTCAATCAGCGGCAACAACACAGCCACGGCATCCTGGTTACGCGGATCACGTACCCCCACCGTCCACGGCTCCCCTTGTCGATCACCGATGATGCGACTGTCTCCCCCTGCAGAAACACTGGCCTCGGTCACCCCTGCCGCCTGCAGCATGCTCGCCACCTGGTCGACGGCGTGGCCTTTGGCTATGCCACCAAAATCGACATAGACCTGTGGCCTGACATAGCGCACCCGGGTGCCGTCCTCCGACAGGTTCACATGGTGGTAGTCGATCGCAGCAATTGCTTTGCGTTCTTCAACGCTGGGAACCTTGCCGGCACGATAGTCGTAATAGCGTCCTACCGATGCGAAGGTGATATCAAAGGCGCCATTCGAGCGCTCGGATGCCTCGCGAGATCGATCGAGCAGGACTTTCATTTCCGGACTGATGAACACCCAGCCTTTTGGCGCTTCCCTGTTCATGCGCGAAAGTTCACTGTCTTCCTTGTACGGACTGAACGCGAAGTCGATCCGCAGCATCTCTTCCATGGCGCTGGCCAGCAACAAGGGACCGCGGGTGTCCTTGTCGTCGAGCCAGAACTCCACATGCACACGTGTGCCCATGATGGGTTGGGTATCGCTGTGCCAGGCAGCTTCTACCGGCACGCAGAGCAGGAGCAGACTCCTGGCGACCGTCCATGACAGATGTGCCAACACGCGCCGAATAAGACAGCTCAAGCCAGTTGCGCTGCCAGGCTGCCGATGGCAACCCCCCGGCGTCCCTGCCGGATTTCATTACGATCATGGCCATTGGTGAGATAGCCAATGGAAATGCCGGTCGCCGGGTCGACCCAGGCCAATTGTCCACCAGCGCCATTGTGACCAAACGCTTCCGCCGAGCAGGTCTTGCCAAAACCTCTGAATCCGCGATCGTTGTCACCGGCAATGATGATGCCAAGACCTCGGTTGGCGAGTTTGCCCGTATAAGGATCACGTAGTTCGCCGGTGCGTACGCGCCGGACATTCATGCGGGTTGTTTCTGACCAGATGGACTCACCATCCAGACCACCATGCAGCAGAGACTGATAAAACAGTGCCAGATCCGCTGCCGTGGCAAAACCACCGCCACCGGGAACGCCGACCGCCCGGTTGACGGGCTTGTTGAAATTGAGGATAGCTTCTTCAGTCACTTCGGTGACCGGAGGTGTCGGCAGTCCCATCGCCTTGTACTCTTCAGGAGTCATGCGCTGGCCCACGTGTGTGGCATTCAGTGCTCGTGCATTGTCCCGCTCACCCTCGAGGCCAACGATCAGATCGTTCAAACCCAATGGCTGCGTCACATGCTGACGGACAAAATCCACATAACGCATTCCACTTCGGCGTTCGATGATCTCGGCGATGACCCACATCGTTGACGTCGGGTGATACTCATACCGACTGCCTGCGGGCCACGACAAACGCCATTGGCTAAAACGAGCGGCGCGACGGACAGGATCGAGCCAATCTTCAGGGCGAAATGGGGCCGCCGGAAAGCCGGCGGTGTGGGTAAACAGATGTGCAACAGTCACCTGATCCTTACCGTTGGCCGCAAACCCGGGAACGATGTCGGCAACCTTCTCGCTTTCCTGCAGTTTGCCCGACTGGAACAGGAGCCAGGCTGCCGCCGAGGTGATGCCCTTGGTAGCCGAGAACAGGCAGAACAGGCTGTCATCGTCACAGTCGCCAAAGTGAGCCAGCACACCCACCTTGCCATGCCGGGCTATGGCAATCTGTACAGCAGGTAGAAGACCCTCATCCACTTCACGACGAACCCGGGCCAGCAGCTTGTCGACTGCACCTTGATCGAGCCCCAGTGACTGGGGATCGCCGAGCCGGCTGTTTGGCAGGTTCATCGGTATCTCCTTTCCGTTGCCGGGGTTTTCAACTGGTGTGTTCAATCACCGCATCATGGCCAAAGCGGTTGGGTGGTGCAACGCAGGTCGTTACAATGGCCTCAACCAGAAGCACTGCGCGAACCGGCCTGACACCGCGCGCAGACAAGAGCATTCAACGGCTTTCCAAGGAAATTCATGGCAACGCATCCCGGTTTTGCAGGCGTCATAGGCAACACGCCGCTCATTCGCATGGAAACCCTGTCCAGAGAAACCGGCTGCGAGATTCTCGGCAAGGCGGAACTCATGAATCCCGGTGGCAGCGTGAAGGATCGCGCGGCGCTCTGGATCGTTCGCGAACACGAAAAAAGCGGTGCGCTGCAAGCCGGTGGCACAGTTGTCGAAGGTACCGCCGGCAATACTGGCATCGGGCTCGTCCACGTCTGCAACGCCCGTGGGTACAAGACCGTCATCTACATGCCCGACAACCAGTCCAGGGAAAAGGTCGATATCCTGAAAACACTGGGCGCCGAAGTGCGGGTCGTCAAAGCCGTGCCTTACGCTGACGACATGAACTATCAGAAACAGGCGGGTCGCTACGCCGCCAGCATAAAAGGCGGGGTCTGGGCCAACCAGTTCGACAATACCGCCAACGCACTCGCCCACTACGAGTCCACCGGTCCGGAAATCTGGCAGCAGACCAACGGGCGTCTCGACGCCTTCACTTGCGCAGTTGGCACCGGCGGCACCATCAACGGAATCTCGCGCTATCTCAAGGAACAGGACGCCGCAATCCGGATCGTACTCGCCGATCCTTTCGGTAGCGCCTTGTTCAACTGGGTTTCAACGGGTGTTGCATCGATGACCCCGGGACCGAGCATCACCGAAGGCATCGGCAACTCGCGTGTGACGCAGAATCTGGCAGGTGCCCGCATCGACAGCGCTGTACAGGTACCGGACAAGGACTTGGTGCGACTGGTGTATCGCATGTTGCGCGAGGATGGGTGGTTCTTCGGTTCCAGCACAGGCATCAATCTGTGCGCAGCAGTACTGATCGCCCAAACGCTCGGCCCTGGCCACACCATCGTCACCATTCTCTGCGATGCCGGACACAAGTATCAGTCAACGCTCTTCAATCAAGCCTTCCTTGAAGCCAAAGGCCTCGCCGAGTACGCCGCACCGTAATCCCGGCTTGTATCCGTAACCAGAGGCTGGCAATGGCCACACCGCAAAATCGCGTTCAACGCTTTTTTTGATGCGAGCACTGGCAGTGAGCGATCCACCCTGAAGATCAGGTGCCTGCGCCAACCCCCGCTGGCTACCGTCCCCGGAACACCGGCTGCCGCTTTTCAACAAATGCCTTTGCCGCCTCTCGATGATCTTCGGTCAACCCGCTGTGCACATGGTGGGTGGCCTCCAGATCGAGGCACTCAATCACATCCGCGCCCATGGCGGCACGACGGAAGTTCTCTTTCATGTAGCGATAGGCAATCGCCGGGCCATCCGCCAATCGACGAGCCATGGCCATGGTTTCGCGCTCGAGATCTGCTGCGGGAACTACCTTGTTGGCAATCCCCAGCTGCAGGCACTCTTCTGCTGACACCCGATCCGACAGGAAATACAGCTCTTTCGCCTTTCCCTGTCCCACCAGGTGGGACAGAAAATAGCTGCCACCGTAGTCACCGGAGAAACCCACCTTGGCAAAGGCAGTAGTGATGAACGCGGTATCCGCCATGATGCGCAGATCCGCTGCCAGAGCCAGTCCAAGCCCCGCGCCTGCTGCAGCGCCAGGCAGACTTGCCAACACCGGCTTCGGCATCAGGTGCATGCGGCCTGCCGTATTGCGCTGATTCAGACGCTGCAAGTGAATGCGCTCATCGAGCGTCGGACCCTTGCTCACACCAGAACTCGATCCCGCCGCACCCTGACTGCCCGCATTCATGCCTTTCACGTCACCACCGGAACAGAATGCACCGCCGGCACCGGTGACGACAACACACCGAATTTGCGGATTGCGTTCCGCATGGTCGAGCGCGCGTTCAAGCCCGGCGGTCATGTCGCCGGACATCGCGTTACGCGCCTGTGGGCGATTCAGGGTGATGACGGCGATACCGTCCTCTTCGTACGCAAGACAATCGGTTGAGCCGATATCAATGTTCTGCCTGGTCATGTTTTCTCCTGGTTAACGTTGACTGGGCAGCGGAACACGCGCGGGTGCAACTGGCACACCAGCAACATCCATACGCAATCGATACACCGCACCACCTTGTTCGCGACCAGAACCTTCCGAGCCAGAAACGATGTAGAGATCCTTGAGATCATCGCCACCAAAACAGACGCTGGCACACATTGGTTCGGGAATACGCAGGAAATCCGACTGTCTGCCATCGGCCGAGTAAGCAGCAACCCCATGACCGCCACCGGCGAGTGCGACCCAGACACGTCCATCCATCGAGACGACAAGTCCATCGGGTACACTGGTTCCCGTGGTGATGAACACCTGCTTTTTGCCAAGCGTGCCGTCAGCATGCACGTCATAACAATTCACCGTACGTCGCCGGGAATCGGAGTGATAAAGCAGGCGGCCATCCGGTGAAAAGCCGAGCCCATTTGTGAGCTGGATATCCTTGCCGACCATCTGCACGGTTCCATCCAGATCGATCATGTACAGATCCCCTGCAGCAGGCTTGCGTCCATCGGCGAATACCGGAGAGGCACCAAGACTGCCGGCGTAGATTCGACCCGCCGAATCGGTGGTCAGATCATTGAACCCGATGATGCCGTTCGCTTCGTCACTGTCGAATAGCGCAATCGATGGGTCACCACTGAGAAGGCGCTTGAAGGCGATGTTGCGGCCACTGACGACAAGGCCACCATCGACGTGCCAGGCCATGCCACCGATACCACGACGGTGTTCGACAACCTGCCGAACAACGCCATCCCGAACCGCAAATACGCCGCCGGACAAGACGTCAGAAAACAGGAGTCCGTGCTCCGAATGCCAGATCGGTCCTTCAATCAGGCTGTAACCGCTGGTCAGAGTTTCTAGCTGTGTCATGAGCACCTCCCCCAACACGACCTTGTCATAGCAAGGCATGTTGCGCAACACTGGCCAGCCGGGACTATTCATGAAGGTTCGTCGCCAGTGACGAGATGCGGGAAAAGACAGGGTGGCGCGCCCTTGCAGGCGCGCAGTCGTACTTACAGTACGGCGAGCACCTGAAAGGAGCACGCGCTGTGTTTTCCCGCATCTCGGCAGCCGCAGTAAAATTTTCATGAATAGACCGGGCTACACACCAGGCAGGAATCGTCATGATCATCACAGCTGACAAGCTCACAGCATTTGGTACCTCGATTTTTGTCGCCGCTGGCGCGAGTGCATCGAATGCCAACCAGGTTGCGACACATCTGGTCGAAGCCAACCTCAAGGGACATGATTCGCACGGTATCGGCATGATTCCAGCCTATGTGAACAATATTCTCGCTGACCTGCTGAAACCCAACGCCGAAGCCCGGACGATCCAGGATCGTGGGGCGGTATTGGTCGTCGATGGTCAGTTCGGCTTCGGTCAGGTGGTAGGCAGGCAGGCAACGGCGCTCGGCATTGAACGCGCGAAGCAGATGGGCGTCGCCTGCATCGGCAGTCGCAACAACCACCACCTTGGCCGAATCGGTGCTTATGGTGAACAGTGCGCTGCCGCAGGGATGGTGTCCGTACATTTTGTCAATGTGGTCGGCCACAACCCTGCTGTTTCTCCCTGGGGTGGACGAGAGCCACGAATGACCACCAATCCATTTTGTGTGGTGGTTCCAAGGCCAGGGACCTGGCCGTTGGTGCTGGACCTTGCGACCAGCGCCGTGGCACTGGGCAAGGTACGTGTCGCCTATTACAAGGGCGTTGACGTGGCTCCGGGTGCACTCGTTGATCACGAAGGGGCGCCAACCACCTCACCCAGGGTGATGTTTGAAAAGCCGCTGGGCTCACTCGGGCCGTTTGGCCAGCACAAGGGTTATGGACTAGCAGTCATGTGCGAACTGCTGGGCGGCGGACTCGCCGGTGAGTGGACGGCTCAGCCAGAACATCCGCGTGGCCACCACATCGTCAATCACATGTTCATGTTGATCGTTGATCCAGCTGCCTTTGGTGGCCTGGAACGCTTTCAACACGAAGTGAAGGAGATGGTCGACTACCTGCACTCCACCACACCTGCGCCTGGCTTTGACAAGGTTCGGGTTCCCGGCGAGCCCGAACAGGAGACCATGGCAGCACGATTGAAAAACGGCATCGAGATTGATGAAAACTCGTGGAGCGGAGTCGTCAAAGCGGCGGCTCGGGTTGGCGTGACCGCCTCTCCGCTTTGAGTCAAACCAACTGGACGCTGACGATGAAGTTCTGCATCACTTCCAGCCCGTATTATTCATGAAGCTTCGTCGCCAGTGACGAGATGCGCGAAAAGACAGTGTGGCGCGCACTGGAAGGCGCGCAGTCGTACGAACAGTACGGCGAGCACCTGGAAGGAGCACGCGCTGTGTTTTCGCTGCTATCGGCGACTGCAGTAGGCAATTCATGAATAATGCGGGCCAGGTTCGCAACGGTCTGTCTGCAACCCAGGTGCGAAAGGTAGCCACTGGACCTCCGTGTCCAGTGCGTTGGCGATCATTTCCACTGCTGGTCGCAACACTGGCGCAGACGCCTGGTCATCACCAAAGATTGCGACCACCGGGCAGGGATCAGTTGCAGACGGAAGACCCTGGCATCAACAACCAATCCACCGCTGATCAGCGCCCGAGATTCCTCGCAAACAACGCATTGAGGCGCTCCCAGTGACGCTCTGCTGCTGCCTTGTCATACAGCCCGGTTCGCGTCGGAAACACGAAGCCATGGTGCGTTCCTGGATACCATTCTATGCGGTACCGGACACCGCTCCGGGCCAGCCAGGCATCCAGACCATCAATCATTTCCCTGGGTGCCCACTCATCGGTTTGTGCGCAACCGAAGTAGAGTTCGCCTCTGATCAGCTGTGCATCCTTGTGCGGAGAATCCGCAGCATCGGAAAACAGGCGTACCCCGTGGAATGATGCAGAGGCGGCGATTCGATCCGGCAATGCTGCCGCCACCGCAAAGGCAAACGGCCCACTCATGCAATAGCCAACACAGCCAACCGGTCCACTCCGCGCAGCCGTGTCGACTGCCGCATGTACCAGCAGCGCTCGGGCGTCATCACACACCATCGCATTGGTGAGCGAATTCATGTGCGCAAACATTTCCGGACGCTTATCCGGTGTCATGACAAATTCACGCACGCGACGGTAGTAGAGATTGGGCAGCATGACGTAGTAACCGACCGTCGCCAGACGACGCGCCATGTCATGCAGTTCTTCCCTCTTGCCAGGTGCATCCATCAGAAACAGGATGACCGGGAAAGGACCGTTCTCCTCGGGATGGACGATGAAGGTATTGACCTTGCCATCCGGCGTCCGGATATCCAGTTCGTGTTCCATCATGGTTTGAGGGTCCCTACCGCATGCCAAAGTCGAAACCGTCACCACGCTGATAGGCTCGCAGGATACGTGTCGCGGTGTTTTGCACATGCACTTCATCGGCCCCGTCATAGATACGGGCAAAGCGGGCATGCCGGTACATGCGCTCCAGAGGAGTATCTTCCGTGACACCCAGAGCACCATGCACCTGGATCGCCCGATCAATCACGTTGTGCAGCATCTGTGCGCCAAACACCTTGATGAGCCCGATCTCGACTCGCGCTTCGTCACCCTGATCGATCTTTTGCGCCGCGTGCAGGGTCAACAGCCGGCTGGCCTGAATTTCTGCAGCAGAGTCGAAGATGAACTTCTGGATCTGCTGGTGCTCACCGAGCGTCTTGCCAAATGCGACGCGCGAATTCGCCCGATTACACATGAGATCAAACGCACGCTGTGCCTGCCCGAGCCAGCGCATGCAGTGAAAGATGCGACCAGGTCCCAGTCGCTGTTGAGCGATCTTGAAACCCTGTCCGCGTGGGCCCAGAAGATTGGCTTTGGGAACACGGACGTTGTCATACACCACTTCGTAGTGACCATCCGCTTGCCCCATCACCTTCACATCGCGAAGGATGTTGTACCCGGGTGTATTGGTCGGGACAACGATCATGGAGAACGCCTGATGATGTGGGGTACCGTCGGGCTCCGTCCGCGCCATACAGGTGGTGTAGGCAGCATTAGCGGCACCCGATGTAAACCATTTGCGGCCATTGATCACCCATTCATCACCGATGAGCTCGCCGCGTGTCTGAAGCTGCGTCGGATCGGAACTTGCCACTCCGGGTTCGGTCATGCCGAAACTGGGAAACACATCGCCATCAACGAGCGGCTTCAGATATTTCTCACGCCACTCCGGGTTCGCATAGCGGTGCAGCATGATGGAGTCCTGCAGGCTGTGCGTGCCCAGCGCAACCATGGCAATTTCCGACCGGCCCACCACTTCATTGATGAAGACGTAGTCCATGAATGGCAGGCCACCGCCACCAATCTCTTCGGGATGACCCAGCGCCCACATGCCCTTCGCCTTGGCCTTGTTCATGAGTCCGCGCAGCACATCCCCACGTCGGGAGCTGACCTTGTTCTCGAGCAGCTCCTTCTCGACCGGATAAACCTCCTGCTCGATGAATTGAAGCACCTTGTTGCGCAATGGCTGGATGTGCTCGGGAATGGACAGATTGAGTATTGCCTGCGACATGATTCCCCCAATTTTGTAGTGAATCTCCGCTCTGGAGTGTACGCCGCGACGGGTAGACTGGGGATACCGCGTGGGCTATCGTGACTGCAAAGCGGACGATTGGACAAACGTGCAGGGACATAATCTAAAGCGAGCCGGCCTCAAGGTCACGCTGCCCCGGCTGAAGGTGCTGGAAGTGCTGGAATGTGCCAACCCTCACCACCTCTCCGCAGAGGATGTCTACAAAAAGCTGATCGAGTCGGATGACTCTGTGGGGCTGGCCACCGTCTACCGTGTACTCACCCAGTTCGAAACCGCCGGTATCGTCGAACGGCACAACTTCGACGACGGTCACTCAGTCTACGAACTCGCCACCGACAACCATCATGACCACATGGTGGACGTTGATACCGGACAGGTCATGGAGTTCTTGAACGAACGCATCGAAACGCTGCAGCGGGAAATCGCAGCCGAACACGGTTTCGATCTCGTAGACCATGAGCTGGTGTTGTACGTGAGAAAATCCAAACGCTGATCCGGGACTGATTTGCGTCTGCTGCGTGCGGCACAGATCTCCTGGTGCGAACTTTTGTGTTGCAAATGAGAATCAGTTGCATTTAAATCCACGCTTTCCATTTTCCTCAAATCAGGGAAACTCGTGTCAGGCGATCCCCTTTTGTTACGCGATCTGGAGGTTGGCGATCACGCCGTCGTGGTTGGTTTTGTCAGCCGCACTGCTTACGTTGACGGTCTCCTGCGCCTGGGTTTGATTCCCGGCACCGAATTCGAAGTGCTTCGCCGTGCGCCACTGGGCGATCCGCTCGAAATACGCTTTCGCGGCTATGCGCTCGCACTGCGCCCATCGGAAGCAGGAGACCTGCTGGTGAAAAAACGATGAGCCACCCTGCCGGTCTTCGTGAGTACTGGCATCGCCCTCTGCCGGGAGTACGGCCGCAGTCGGGTGAGATCGCCAACCATGCACGCTGACGCCACAATCGCCCTGGTTGGCAATCCGAACAGCGGCAAGACAACGTTGTTCAATGCACTCACCGGAGCCCGCCAACACGTCGGCAACTGGCCCGGCGTCACTGTCGAAAAAAAGTCGGGTCACTACCGACATGGCAGCCATCAGGTTGAAGTAATCGATCTGCCTGGCACCTACAGCCTCGCGGGCACCGCCGAATCGCTGGATGAACGCATTACGCAGGAATTTCTCCAGTCCAACCGATGCACGGCCATCCTCAACGTCATTGATGCATCGAGCCTGGCACGCGGCCTGTACCTCACCCTGCAACTCATCGAAGCAAAACTGCCAGTGGTGGTCGCCCTCAACATGATGGACGTTGCCGACCAGCACGGCATGCACATCGACGCGACGGCGCTCGGCAATGCGCTGGGTTGCCCCGTGGTCTGCATCATCGCCAGTCGCAGTGAAGGTATTGGTGCGCTCCGCGATGCCGTTGAGCATGTTGATGCGCATCCAGCACGTCACCTGCCGGTGTTTGTGTCACCGGAGGCTCGTTACGCGCACGTGGATCAGCTTGTTTCCAGCTGTGTCCAGCAATCAAAAATAGACAGCACGATGACCGAGCGCATCGACCGTATCGTGCTGAATCGGTACCTCGCATTTCCGATCTTCCTGGCGGCGATGTATCTGATGTTCATGTTCTCCATCAACGTCGGCTCGGCATTTATCGACTGGTTCGACGGAATGGGCACTGTCCTGTTTGTCGAAGCACCACGACAGTTCATGCAGTACCTCGGCTTGCCAGGATGGATCATCGTGTTTCTCGCCGACGGCGTTGGTGGTGGTGTCCAGCTGGTCGGTACCTTCATTCCGGTGATCGGTTGCCTGTTCCTGGCGCTGTCATTTCTGGAAGACTCCGGCTACATCGCACGGGTTGCGTTCATCGTCGATCGGCTGATGAAACGGCTGGGCCTGCCGGGAAAATCATTTGTACCGCTGATCGTCGGCTTTGGCTGCAACGTGCCTGCCGTGATGGCGACACGAGCGCTTGATCGGGAGCCCGATCGAATTCTCACCACCATCATGGCTCCGTACATGTCCTGTGGCGCACGGTTGACGGTCTACGCGCTGTTTGCCACCGCTTTTTTCCCCACCGGCGGACAGAATGTCGTGTTCGCGCTGTATCTCATTGGTGTTGCCGTCGCTGTGCTGTCTGCCCTTGTCGTCCGTCGTTATCTCATCGCGCAGCCACATGGCGTCTTCATTCTGGAATTGCCGTCCTATCACATGCCCACCCTGAAGGGTCTGGTATTGCAGACCTGGCAACGCCTGAAAGGCTTTGTCCTGCGCGCAGGCAAAGCGATCGTGATCGTCGTGATCCTGCTGAATACAGCTAATTCCGTGGGCACTGATGGCAGCTATGGCAACGAGAACTCCGAACGCTCGGTGCTGAGCGCCATCGGCAAAGCCATCACGCCGTTGTTTCATCCATTGGGTATCGAAGAACACAACTGGCCGGCGACCGTGGGGATCTTCACCGGAATCTTTGCGAAGGAAGTTGTCGTGGGTACGCTGGACGCACTCTACGCACCAAGATCGACAGATGGTGATTACGATCTCGCAGCGGGTATCAATAAAGCATTTGCATCCGTGCCCCGAAACCTCGCAGACCTCCGCGATCTCGTGCTTGACCCGCTGGGACTGGATCTTGGCGACACCACCGACCTTGCAGCACAAGCCGAAGCCCAGGCCATCGAGATCGGCACGATTGGCGCCATGCAAGCCGGATTCAATGGGCGTCTCGGTGCGTTTGCCTACTTGTTGTTCATCCTCCTATATATGCCTTGCGTAGCCACCATCGGTGTCATCTTCAAGGAGATTGGCGCGTTCTGGGCCGTCTTCAGTACGTTATGGTCAGTCACTGTGGCCTATGCGGTGAGCACCATCGTCTATCAACTGGCAGGTGGTGCGACGGACCTGACATCCGCGCTGATGACGACCATTCCCGTCACCGCTGGTGCGCTGCTCGCCTTCTGGGGATTGATTCGCTGGGGGCGCAGACGACAGACCCGCCTGATTCCCGTCATCCAGCTCCACTGATTCCCGGCCGCCTCCTGTCGCGCGATTCCCTGGTGCCAGAAAATTGACACCCCGATTGAGAACCCGATCACGGTGCCGGTAGGCTGACTGGCTAGCATGAGTACCAGAACCCGCGAACCTGTCCCGGACTGTTCATGAATAATCCATGCGAGATCGTGGCGGGCTGGCTCACCTCAATCGGACAGCTATCCTCAAGACATGGACGTTTTTGCAAGAACCGATGAACTCTGGCGCTATCGCCCTATGGTTTGGGTGGTCGTTGGGCTGTTTCTGGTTTTTCTGCTCTGGGCGAGCACTTCGCAGATCGATCAGCACGTCCGCGCAACGGGTCGGGTTGTACCCTCTGGTAATGCCCGGACTGTCCAGCATCTGGAAGGTGGCATCGTTGAAGAAATTCTGGTCCGGGAGGGACAGTCGGTGAAGGCCGGCGAAACCCTGTTCCTGGTGGCCAACACCATGGCCAAAAGCCGTCTCAAGGAAACCCGACTCGAGCAGGAATCCCTGACGGCCACTCGCGTTCGTCTGGAAGCAGAACTCGCCGAAACGGATGAGATTGTCTTCCCACCCGAATTTCAGGCCGCCAACTCTGACCTGGTAAATGCCGAAATCGCACTGTTTCGCGCCAATCGTCGACAATTCAACGAAGCCATCAAGGCAGTGCAGGAGCGCCTGAATCAGAAGATCCTCTCATTGGAAGCGCTCACTGCCCGAGTCCAGAACGTGGAGAAAGAGCAGACCATCACCGCACGACAGGCACAGATCAAACAGAAACTGTTCAAGTCCGGTGCGACATCCGAGGCCCAATACCTTGATGCCATCGCCGTGCATCGTCGATTGATCACCTCACTGGAACAGGCGCGCAACGAGATCCCGATCCTGCGGGCTGAACGAATAGAGCTGGAAAGCACCCTCGTGGAAACGCGTCAGACCCAGCAGGGCAAGCTTTCGGAAGCACTGAACCAGGCACAACTCGGACTGCAACAATTCAACGAACGTGTTTCCGCCTACAAGGATGAAGTTGCACGATCAGCCATCCCCTCGCCGATTGATGGCGTGCTGAACAAGCTGTACATCAACACTGTCGGTGGTGTCATCCAGGCCGGTGCACCCATTGCCGAAATCACGCCGGCTCATGAAGCGCTCGTGGTCGAAGGCCAGATCAGCACACTGGATCGGGGCAAGGTCTGGCCATCGTTGCCTGTGCTTACCAAGATCAGCGCTTACGACTACACATTGTACGGCGGTATAGAAGGGGAACTGACCTATATCAGCCCAGACAGTTTTGTCGACAAACAGAACGTCGAACACTTCAAGGTTCGGGTGTCACTCGCCTCTGACCATATTGGCGATGAGCAGGCACTTGCCATACGACCAGGCATGACAGCCGACGTGAGCATACTCACTGGCAAGATCTCCGTGCTCCACGCACTGTTCAAGCCCATCACCAGGATTGGTGAGCGGGCGCTGCGCGAAACCTGATCAGCAAAGCCATAAGGGACTATACACAAGGGACTATACACAAGGGACTACAGACAATGGCTAAACACAAGGGACCACACACCATGCCAAGCAGTTCATCAGCCAACAAGCCGCTGTTTTACAACGCTCCTGAGGCACTGTCCCGGGTAGCTCACGCAGACCTGAGGGTAGTTGTCAGCGGCGACTTTTCATTCGCTCGCGATACGTCCTCTGTCCCTCTGGCGATCAGCGAATTTTCTACTGCCAGTGGCAGCTATCCGATTGTCTTCCTGGGCGTGAAAGGTGAAACGAAGCCTGCCATGCCAGTTGCCCTGCTCAGCATAGGCCAGGACAAGAATGACTTTGTCGATGGGCAAGGCTACTGGCGCAAGGGAGCCTACGTGCCTGCCTACGTGCGTCGGTATCCCTTTGCCTTTGCATCCGACACCAGCAGTGGCAACCTCGTGCTGTGTGCCGACCTGGCTTCAGACCGCATCAGTGTTGCCGATGGAGTCCCGCTCTTCAACAACGGCGAGCCCACCGAAGCGACCACCCGAATGCTCGGCTTCTGCACCAGCTATCAGCAGGATTACGTAGCTACTGAACAATTTGTCACTGTATTGGGTGAGATGAATCTGCTGCGCGAACAGCGACTCGTCCTGCGTGGCACCAGCACGACAAGAACCCTGGCTGGACTACGGCTGCTCGACCGCACCGCATTCCGCAAGCTCGACGATGCATCGTTTCTTCGTTTGCGCAGCCTTGGCTATCTCGGGCCGATCTACGCGCATCTGGCATCACTGCATCGTTTGCGGGAGTTTTCGATTTGAGGCACGCACTTTGGGAAGATATTTCTCGTTGATCAACAACGTGTAAACGATGACAAAGGCAAAGACGGTCTGCAGCGTGCAGGCCAGATCGACGGCGCACAATTTGACGGAACCGGCATGACAAACCACGACAGGCATATGACAGATCCTCTTGCCGTGTGCCTGCAACAGGTTCTGCGCTTCTATGATCTGCGACCAGACATCGATAGCCTCAAGGCTGTATTGCCACGACCACTGCAGGCGCTGTCGACCCAGGACCTGCCGATGCTCTGCGAGCGATTGAATCTGCAACTGGAGCAGGCAAACACCCCACGTCACAGCCTTCGGAATGCTCAATATCCGGTACTGGTGACGGCTATGGACGGTAGTCACCCTTGTGTCTTCCTCCCAAAGCAGACCGGCAGCGAACGAATGTTCATCCCTGGTGTCGGCATTCGTGCAGCCCAGGAATCCGACTTCAGTAATACCGAAGGATTGTTATTTCAGATTCGCCCGCGGGAAGAGCAGACCGTCTCAACCGCGCAGCACATGAAACGTCGCCGACCAATCGACTGGTTCTGGCGGCCGCTGAACGAACACTGGACCAACTTCGCCGAGGTACTTCTATGTTCAGTGTTCATCAACCTGTTTATTTTACTGATCCCGCTGTTCACACTGAACGTATACGACTCGGTGATTCCGAATTTTGCAACGGAAACGCTTACCGTTCTGACAGCAGGCGTAATGATCGCCCTGCTGTTTGACTTCCTGCTGAAGACCGGCCGCACCTACATTCTCGAAAGCGTCGCCTCACGTGTTGGTGGCCAGTTCGATGGTGCGCTCATGGAACGACTCCTGCTGATCAACCCGGAACACATGCAGCTGTCGATCGGCGAGCGCGCCAATCTGTTCAGGGAATTGCAGGGCATTCGCGAGTTTTACGCTTCACGCCTGATACCCACTGCCGTGGACCTGCCGTTTTTCATCCTGTTCATGATCGTCATGTATATGATCTCCCCTGCTCTGGTCGTCGTACCCGTGATGGGCGCGATTGTGATCCTCGCGACCAATGCAGCGATTCAGATTCCGATCAACCGGGCAACTGCCAGCCACTTTTCTGCTCAGCAGAAGAAGTCGACCCTGCTGATGGAAATGCTGGCAGGCGCAGTGACCTTCAAACTCTTCAATGCACTCGGTGGTCGTCTGTTCCGCTGGACCGCGGTGGCCGAGAATTCAGCACGCTCCGCCCGATTCAATCAGTTCATGCTCGGTCTGGTACAAAATGTCTCCCTGTCTGCAGTCAGTGTGGTGAATGTGCTGGTGGTGGTCGTCGGTGTGTTCCAGATCCAGGCCGGACTCCTGACCATCGGTGGTCTGATCGCCTGCACGATTCTCTCCGGTCGCGCCATCGCACCAATCGTCAATCTGGGTGGAGTGGTGAGTCGCTGGCAGCAATCCCGCGATGTGCTCATCGCCATTGATGGTTTGTTCAAGCTGCCACATGAAGGTGATCGCGCGATCGCCCAATCGGCAGACGGTATGATTGAGGGGGCAGTATCCCTGCGCGGGGTTTCGTACACCTACCCAGGTCAGAAGCGTCCCGCGCTGTCTGACATAGCGCTCGCGATAAAAACGGGAGAACGTATCGGACTTATCGGTCCGAGCGGCGCCGGGAAGTCGACGCTGGCGGGTCTGTTGACTGGCATGATGCATGGTTATACAGGTGACATTGACGTGGATGGCACCCATATCGATGACCTGGCGCCGGCGCGTCTGCGAACCGCGCTGGCCTTTGTGCCGCAGTCACCATTTTTTGTTGATGGCACAATCAGGGATAACGTGCTGCTTGGCGCCGAAGATTCAGGCGACGAACAACTCGCCGAAGCGATCACCGTTTCCGGGCTTGACGTGGTCCTGAAGCAGGCGGGTTATGGGCTGGACACTTCAGTCGGCGAAAATGGTTCACACCTGTCCGGCGGCCAGCGACAAACGGTGTCAATCGCCAGGGCACTGGTCAGAAATCCACGAGTACTGGTGGTGGATGAACCCGCAACTGGTCTTGACTCAGCGCTGGAAGCACGTCTGAAAACCCAGCTCGCCGACTGGCTCAAGGATCGCACATTCATCATGGTGACCCACCGCAGCTCGATGCTCGATCTCGTTGATCGTCTTGTCATGCTGGATGGTGGGCGGGTAGTGGCCGACGGACCCAAGCAGGCTGTGCTGGCCAAACTCAGTGGCAATCCCGCGGCCAGTACACCATCGACCACCAAATCCCTGCCCGGAAATCGAGACCCCATCCGGCACTGACAGAGTTACCTGAGCCCGTAAACCGCAGCACCTGCCTGTGGGAGATACCTCCCGCGGAAAGGATCGCTTGTTGGACGCAGCTTTTGTTGGAGAGATCTATTTTAGCGGGAGGCCGGCTGTTGGACAGGCCCGTTCTGGAATGGGTCTATTCCGGGATGGCCTGCGGTTTGAGGGGTCTGTTGTGGGAGGGGGTCTGTTGTGGGAGGGGTCTCCAGACCCCGAACACCAAATCAGGGATCCGCACTCGGCAGGGCTACCCCTTTCCTCAATGGTTTGCTCGGCAAAACTTGCTTCGATTGAAGGCGTAGAGACCGGCAAGCTGACACCCTCCGGTATGAAGCAGGAGATCAGCGGGTGCTTGCGCAGTTATCCAGGTACGATCCCCGCTCCAAAACCATCGGTGTTTGTCGCAGCCCCACCCTCGGGTTATATCCAGCAATCCCCGTTCAACAATGCCGTACCCATATCGGTCACCAGCATGCGGACCAGCGTGTCCCTTGAATCAGCTGCCGAGAAGGTATGGTCCGCGCCGCTCAGGATGGTCACCGGCAGAGTGCCATCACTGATCAGTCGCTGTACCGAGTGGCCACCGAGGTTGTGAAGGATAGCCACTGCCGGATCACCGTCGGCGGCATACACCCGCACCTGACAGCCCCGCGCAGCAGCCTTTTCGATGTCCCTGGCAATCCGGCTCCTGGTCAGGCCCGCACGATCCAGCGTATCGAGCAGTGTACTTCTCAACTTCGTCACCAGTCTGGACACTGTGGTGGTAACGGCCCGTACGAGGTCTACCTCGCCGGCGAGGAGCTTCCTGAACTTGTCGGCACTGGCGAGCTCTTCCGTATAGGCGGACACCACGTCTTCATACCGGCTGGAGCTCATGCACTGGTCAACGACCATGCTCTCGTCCCAATAATAGATCGACGGATTGATCAGCACCGCCAGGGTGATGCGATGCGAACTTGCTCCCGTCAGGTATCGATTCAGTGCCTGGAAGCCGGTAAATGCACCGGAGCACAATCCAGCGACGGTAAAACTGGAAAAACCATGCTGGGTGTGGAGTTCGTCGAGTACGGTCGACAAGTCCTGCCAGCCGTCTCGGGGATAGGGCTGGTCTACGCCAGGCGGCATACCGGTCACGCTGTCGCCGAGGTTGCGCAAATCGAAACGAAACGAAGCGATGCCTGCATCTGCCAGCGCCCGTGCCAGGAAGACGTGCAGGTTACACGGACCGACGTGATGAGCGCCGCCAGTATTCGGCATGACCACCATGTGCTGGCTGCGTGTATCGAGGTTCGGCGACGCGCTGGTTGACGGCCGGTTGAGGACACCGAACAGACCCTTGGCGCCGAAACGGCAAAATGTCTCGGTGTGTAGCAGTAACGCGTCCGGTTCGAATGAAAATTCCGTGAGTTTCCTTGTTGGCATGACAGCGATGGTCTCATCGTCACTGAACCAGGCTACTGCCTCGCCAATGGAAATTATTGGCACCAGAGAATTCATGGACTGACGCATCATCTGCGCGTACTGCGGTTGTACTGTCGTCGTCAGTTTTATACCGGTCGGGCGCAGCCAGTTTTGAACTGCGGATGCGCTCGGCGAGTCGTCACGATCAAGAAGAAATACCCGGCGGGTTGCTGGAACTATGCAGTGCAGACGGAGCCTCGCGATGTCATTCTGCACACCGGCATCCAGAACAATGCCCCCACAATCGAGCTTGCCGGTGTCCTTCCTGTACTGCAAAGCGGTGCCGATCATCTGACAGTCGCGCAGGAAGGCAGCTCCGCTCATGCACGGTGCCCAGAGCACAAGACTATGTACCGGCCGTTTCTGCGCATATAGCGCAGCAACGCTGGCGCCCATGCGCAGGCCGGCGACGCCTGTGTCCGTACAACCTGTCTTTACCTGTAGCCAGTCAACAACGTCGGCGACATTTTGCACCCAGGCGTCCAGCAATCGCTCCGGCCGGTCACTGCGGTATGAATTGCCGGTGCCCTCGAGATCAAAGCGGGCAACTGGAAATCCTGCCGCGCACAACTGTTCGCACAACAGCCGGACTGAGCTATGTGAGTGGGTGTACTCATGACCCACCGGAGGCACGACAACAATGCACAGGTCGCGGCACAGGTCGCGCCAGGCGTCGGTCGGCAGATGCAGCGTCACATGCAGCCAAGCATTGCCCGACCTTACCCAGCTGGCCTGGCCAGAGCTCACTGCAATTCCACGTTGAACAGTGCCAGGGCGCTTTCACACGCCGCTCTCAACGCCGCCTGTTCAATGACTACGAGCCCATCATCGGGATCTGGTGCGCCGCTTTGTTTGTCCAGAAGCGTCCGCAGAAACTGCAGGGTCGGTTCGTTTTTTGGTGTCCGCCGGTATCGGAACTGGAAATCCGGATACCCGAGCAGCTGGTTCAGGCGCGCCAGAAAGGCAAATTCCACCTGGCGCTGGAATACGCGACAGGACATGACCAAGGTTTCCACGGTGCCGTCGGCAGCGATCAGGCAAGCCAGTATTTCGCCGTGTGTGCCGTAGCGGTCCGACAGGGTTGCCGTAAAGAGTCGCGCCCCGCCCCGGATTTGGTGGCGTAGCGACTCCGCTTCCAGACTTCGGCCGTTCAGGTTGAACTGGTTGGTCTTGCCAATGAGCTGGAGCGCGCGAGCAGAATTCTCCACGCCAGGTTCGCATAGGGTCAGGCGCATGGCCAATTGCCCCAGAAAGCCGGTGATGTCGGCGCCTTCGGCCTGCATCGGTGCCAGACCAGCGAGCGATACGCAATACAGGGACGTGCGCCGGCGGTCTTCTTCAGTGACATGCGGCCTGGAAAAGAGCGCACCCAGCTGCCTGGTGAGTGTCGGCAGGTCATTGACGGAGGCAGGGAATTGCAACGTGGTCACCCTCGGCAAGGCGGTCTGCACCTCGTGCAGCTCAATTGGGTTGTCATCGACGAACACGAAGTTTTCCAGACTTAGATTCAGGTATCGCGCAAGACTCTCGATCTGCGACGACTTGGACTGATAGGAAGCGAGCACCGCCACAAAATCGTCGCGCCTGAGCACCATGTCAGGATGATTCAGTCCGGTATCGGCAAGCTGCGCGTCGTTGCGGCTGACCACGGCAAGAATCACGCCGCTATCCTTCAGCGTCCGCAGCACGTTCTGATAGATGAAATGTGGATAACCACGACCGTTCGGCGAGCAAGCGATACTGGCACCGTCTTCGCCGATCACGCCGTGCCACATGACGTTGTCGAGGTCAGTGACCAGTACCTTTCCGGGACCAGGATTGGCTGCCCTGCATTGCACGATTTCCCGTGCGGCTGCGTCGAGGAATCGCGGTGACAGAACGCTGCCGGTCGCACAGTAATTGTCGAGACTGAACATTTCCGCAGGCAGTACGCTGCCCAGCCGGGCACCTGCTGCGTGCAGGCGCAGTCGCAGGGACTCGTTACTGCGATGGTCGTGGTGGAGTGGTGGAATCGGGCAATCCAGATACACCGAGGTGCCCGCACAGCTGGCCAGCATCGATTCAAAGGCACTGATCCGGTTCAGCATGTCCTCAAAGCTCGCGGCATCGGCGCCGCGCCCCGTTCGCCAATCGAGTTCCGGCAGAAAATCCCAGGGCAACAGGAGACGGACTTCGGTTGTGTCGTGCGCGCCGAAGCGAAGGTGTTGCTGCAGGATACCGAATGGGAGCTGCACCATCCTCGCCGGGTTGCCGGCATGCACACTGCGTGCAGCCACAAACACCTCCAGCGCTGCAAGATTTGCGCTGCACGCGAGAACAAACGTTGGTGCAGTAGCAGCCTGTTCGGCCAACGCTGCGGCTTCGAGGAACTTCATCTGGCTGTGTTCCGACACCAGTTACTGCGACGGTTATTGAGGTGGGAGGGCTTGGTGGACATATCGGCAGACTGACTGAAAGTCAGTCAATTCGAGGAGTTCTTTGACGTCGTCAAAAAACAGGTCAAATTCACTTTCAATGGCAGCGATGAGATTGACGTGAGTGGCCGAATCCCACTGGGGCACAGACTCTACCGATATCGTTTCAAGCCGCATTGCCTGAGTTTCGGGAAACAACACGTGAAATAGCCGTGCCAGTTTGTGTTCCATCTCATCAATCACCCTATCGGTTGACTCAGACACCCTCTTTCGGAACGAAGGACCGTAACAGTCTGGTTCGTGCCACTGTTGGCCGCAGTTGCAGACCGGATGCGCACGTGTTCACTGTACTGTTCACTGTACGACACATCCTGTTGCTGTGATTGCGGCTCTGTAGTGGATTTGTCAGGCAGTTGCGAAGCAGTGCACAAGCTGGCGAGAATGCCGTGGGCGATCAATTGGCGAATCATCTTGAGCTCCGGGTATTCTTCATTTTCAGCGTTTGTCTGGAGCCTTGTTGTCGGCCTGGTGCTGATGCAATCCCCGTCCCCAGGCGTGGCTGCCACGTCACGTTTTTTTGTCGTTGGTGACAGCTACTCGGATACCGGCAATTTTGCAGCGCTCAATCCTGATGCGGTCGCCCAGGCAGATGCATCGAACCCCATTCCGGAAATCCGCTCGAACGGACCCCTTTGGGTGAGTCAACTCTTCCCAGACGAGGACATTCTGCCCGCGTGGACCGTACCGACCGGTGCACTGCCCCCTGCCACGGTGAGGGTGGTCAACTATGCGGTGGCTCGTGCAACCACCGGCTACGAACTGACACGGCAGGTGGGTGGGTGGTTGCTCCCGACCTACGCACCGTACGGCATGCAGTGGCAATTCGAAAACATGCACCGCCGATACACGTTCACGCCGGACGACACTCTGGTCATCTGGGGCGGCGTCAATGATCTGACGTGGGCAGTCGAAGCTGCTGCCATGAGCGCCCCTCGCCGGTTGCTGGAGGAGTTGCGGACACCGCTGCCGCTGGGTGGCGTGAGCACCATGGTCGACCAGGCAGCGGCCAATACGATGACGCTCGTTGAACGTGCCGTGAAATTCGGCTTTGGCCGAATAGTCGTGGTCAGCACCCGACGGGACACTCTGGTACCACTTCTGGGCGAACAGTTCGTACGGGTTTACAACGAGGCGGCAGTCAGTCTTGAAGCCGTTGTGGCGCAAGAGGTCGAGCGGGCGGCGGCAACCTGGCCGGACAACCGCATCACGCGCCTGGACCTGACCGCAGCACTGCATACCCGGGTCGAGGCAGCCGCTTTGCGTATTGATCGCCCTTGCGTCGTGCAGGACGGCACTGTCTGCGACTCACCCGGCCAATTCCTGTACTGGGATAGTACCCATCCGACGACCACCGGACATTGCCTGATTGCGCAGATTGTGCAGGAGCACCTGGCTGAGCCAGCAATCGCGCCAGTACGCTGCACGAGTGCTGCAGCGCTCGAATGACAACATGGACGCTGGTTTACACATCAAACCAGCAATTGGAAAGACACCCGCTTTCCAACGCAGGGCCGGACCACCGGCACTATGGGCGTAGCCGATCGCGCCGGTGTGAGGGAGCAGCGCGACCGGTCTCGCTTGCGGGCAGGACGCCCCCAGGGTACAGACAGCAATGCGTAACCAGTGAACTCACG
>Ga0105050_10000728_pt1 | contig 50621 bp, 43 predicted proteins | sample FRY01_FD_78088 | JGI IMG/M metagenome (GOLD analysis project Ga0105050, IMG submission 78088) | Freshwater microbial communities from Lake Fryxell liftoff mats and glacier meltwater in Antarctica - FRY-01 | ecosystem: Environmental > Aquatic > Freshwater > Ice > Glacier meltwater ...
CTAAAAAATAAACACGCCAACAAGCACCCCAAGCACGATTCGATACCAACCGAACACCCGATAGGTGTGACGCGCAATAAACCGCAACAGCCCCCGAATAACCAACAAGCCACTCAAGAATGCCATCACAAAACCCACCGCAATAGCCAGCGTGTCGGCTTGCGATAATTCAGCAGCATGGCGATAGGTATCGTAAGCGGCGGCCCCAAACATGGTCGGAATCGCCAAAAAAAATGAGAATTCAGTGGCCGTCTTGCGCTCAATCCCAGCCAGCATGCCGCCGATGATGGTCGCACCAGAACGAGAGGTGCCAGGAATCATCGCCAAGCATTGGGCACAACCCACGGCGAGTGCCTGGCGCCACGAAATAGTCTCTAACAACATCGCGCGCGGTGCCTTTTTGATCGCGCTCGGGCGCTCGACCCACAGCATGATGATCCCACCCAGAACCAGCATGACCACTACCACGCCAGGATGAAAAAAGAGCGCCTTAATCTGCGAGATAAAAATAGCACCAATGACAGCGGCTGGAAAAAACGCAATAGCCAAGTTACGCACAAATGACAATTCAACCGGGTCCTGACGGGCTGCACCAATGAGCAACTGCATGATTCGAGCCCGAAAGACCCACACCACAGCCAACACGGCACCCAATTGAATCACCACCTCAAAAACTTTACTTTCAGTTGACTGAAAATTAATCCACTCACCCACCAAAATCAGATGACCGGTGCTTGACACGGGTAAGAACTCAGTCAAACCCTCAACGATCCCCAGCACAAAAGCTTTAAATAAATGCAGATTGGTCTCGCTCAATGTCACTCTCCCTGTTGCTGATCAGCGGCTATCAACTGCTTGGCGACATTGACTAACGCAATGCGGCGCCCTTCGATACGAACCACTTCAAACGTCAAAATAGCCTCAGGCCTTTTGTGCTCACAAATGTCACCAAGCTTAGGCAATTGTCCGAAATAATTGAGCAAATAACCTGCCAGCGTGGTGTAGTCATCGTCTTCATTAACAAACCCAGGGGTGTCTAACACTTGTTCAAGTTGGTGAAGATCAGTCGCACCATCCATGCGCCAACGATTCTCACCATCCGAAACGATATCCGGTGTCTCGTCCTCATCGGGAAACTCACCGGCAATCGCTTCAAAGACATCGATTGGCGTCACTAGGCCTTGTAAGGTTCCAAACTCATCAGCCACAAGCACCAGTTGACCTTTGGCACGCTTTAAGGTGTCTAGCAGGCGACTGATGGTAATCGTGTCGTGAATAATGATCGGTTCTCGAAGGCGCTTTTGCCGAATATGACCATGCGTCAAAATATCGGCCACCATGCGCTTGGCTCGGCCAATCCCAACCACCTCGTCGAGCGAGCCGCGACAAACCGGAAAATAGCTGTGTGGTTCCTCTTCCAACTGCATTTTGATGCTATCAGGATCATGGTCAAGATTGACCCAAGAAATCTCTGTGCGAGGCGTCATAATCGAATGAACAGAGCGCTCAGCCAAGGTCAACACCCCACTCACCATGTTGCGCTCTTGGACCTCAAATGAACGATCTGCGGTCGATTCAGCCGATGGTGTGAAACCCGTCACTGGACTCAGGGTGTGATTCTTACCCAAAAGCCGCGCGACGGCTTGCACTGTTCTCTCGCGGATAGGCAGCCGGCTTTGCGCCACGGCGGCGCGAGGATAGGCGCCATGAAGAAACCAAGCCACCATGGTCAGGAACGCTAACACCCACAAGAGCAGGCCGCTAGGCAACGCAATGCCAAATCCTCTAATCACCATAGAAAAACCGAGAATCAGCAGAAACCCAAAACAAAGCAGTGTCACCGCCGGGTATGCGCTCACCCAGCGAATCAGACGCGCTTGCAGCACCAAGGAGAGCATAGAGGCAACGACAGCAGCACTAATCATCACAACCAAGCTGTCAACCAGCCCAATGGCTACTGCTACCATGTCAACCGTAAAGCCAATGCTAAGCAAGGCAGTTTGTAACACCACGATAGCGGGTCGACTCAACTGGCGCTCATCTTGACTGCTTAAGAGCGCCGCTTCAGCGCGCACATAGATGGCCAAGGTCGCCCGAAGCAGCAAATAAAAGCCACCCGCAATAAGAATGACATCTTTGAGTGAAAGACCAAAGGCGCCTAAGGTCAGAAATGGTGTGGTGAACTGGATCAACCAAACCACGCTAACCAGCAAGGCAACTCGAACCAAGAGAGCCGACAACAGCCCCAAAGCCTGCGCTCGAGCGCGCGCCTGTGGTGCCAAGGATTCACTGAGTTTGACCGAATAAGCCACATGTCCAACAGCGAACACGAGCTCTAAGGCCACCAGCGCCAAAAATCCAAACCCGATGACCGGATTAAGCAATCCTTCCATCTAGAGCCTCGGGCGAAAGGGTGAGCAACAGGGCCACGGCAAACACAAAACAGTGACGTCCTATTTCAAATGATTGAGCAGTTGTGCAAACAGCTTTGGACTCGCTGCAATCACATCACCGGAGTCAAGCCAACCCTGTTCACCCGATAAATCACCAACCAAACCGCCCGCCTCGGTCACCATTAAGCAAGCGGCCGCCAAGTCCCAAGGTTTCAGGTTAACGCCACAGAATCCGTCTAGACGACCCGCTGCCACGTAGGCAATGTCGAGAACCGAAGAACCCGTGCGCCTAACGCCACCGCTGTCTGAACTCAGGGCTTTAAAACGGTTTGAGGCGTGCCCATCGGGTCCAGCCGAACCTGGCCAGCGAGCCCCCAAAAGCGCTTCTGGCAATCGCAGGCAACCCGATACTCTGATACGCCGATCATTCAAAAATGCACCCGCGCCTCGGCTGGCTGTGAATAACTCGTTGCGCGTGGGGTCGTAAATGACCGCGTGCGCGAGCTGACCGCGCTGTTTGACGGCCACCGAAACAGCATAAATCGGCATGCCATGAATAAAATTAGTGGTGCCATCGAGTGGATCAATCAGCCATTCGAATTCAGGCACGCGATCATTTGCGGGCCAATGCACTCGACCTGACTCCTCACCCGTGAAAGCATGTTCAGGATAAGCCGTGTGCAAGATATCAATGATGGCTGACTCGCACGCGACATCGACATCCGTGACAAAATCTCTTGCGCCCTTTCGAGTAATCTGTAACCGTTCAGCGTCTATGCTGGCGCGGGTAATAATATTGCCTGCACGGCGGGCTGCCTTAATGGCGGTGTTCAACATCGGGTGCATGGAAATTGCTGTCCTTGACGCTTAAAGTATTGGATTTTAGATGACTCTTGAGTTTTCAAGGGTTCGGTTCATCCTAACCGAACCCAGCCATCCCGGAAATGTCGGTTCTTCGGCCCGCGCCGTTAAGAACATGGGGTTCGAAGATTTGTGGCTCGTCGCCCCCAAAACAGCAAACATGGCCAGCGATGAACAGGCCATCGCATTGGCCAGTGGCGCCGCCGACGTGCTCGAGAACACTCAGAGTACTCCAACGCTGGGCCAAGCGCTCGCGCCGATCACGCTCGCCTTTGCACTGACCGCCCGAGCGCGCGACTTGGGGCCACCGCCATGCGACATCCGCGAGGCGGCCGTGCTAGCCCGCGAACACCTCTGGGCTCACGAATCGCACCGCGTTGCCATCGTATTGGGCAGCGAACGGGCTGGCCTCACAAACACCCAAATCAGTCTATGTCACCGCATTTGTCACATACCCGCTAACCCCGGTTACAGCTCGCTTAATGTGGCTCAAGCCCTGCAGCTTGCTGCTTGGGAGCTGCGCTATGCCTTAATTGCCCCTGAAGAGCGGCTGCCAACAACCCCTGACTTGGCCCCAGATATGGGCAAACAGCTCGCCCGCGCTGAATCAGTCCAAGCATTGGCCAAGCATTGGGAACAGGCCCTGGTTGCCGTTCAATTCTTAGATCCTGAACATCCCAAAAAACTCATCGCTCGCATGAAACATTTGTGGCAAAAAAGCGACTTAACGCAAGATGAGGTTGATATGCTCAGAGGCGTGTGTACTGCGATGATCCGGTCAGCACAAAACCAACAAGACCCATTTAAACCCTAGTACTTAACAGCAATCCCTGAAATAGCAGGCAGCCAATCAGTTACGATTCAATCATGTTCAAAAAGATCAGAGAAGATGTCGACTGCATTTTGCAGCGCGACCCCGCTGCCAAAAGTCGCATAGAAATCTTGACGTGCTATCCCGGTTTGCATGCGATTTTGGTGCACCGAATGGCCCATCGCTTTTGGGTGAGCGGTTGGTTTTGGCTTGGGCGCTTTATTTCCCATCTTGGGCGCTTATTAACCGGCATCGAAATCCACCCCGGTGCGAAGATTGGTCGGCGGGTCTTTATTGATCATGGCTTTGGCGTGGTCATCGGCGAGACAGCCGTGGTGGGCGATGATTGCACCATCTATCAGGGTGTCACGCTAGGCGGCACACGTCTCTATAAAGGGAAAAAGCGGCACCCAACACTTGGGCAAGGCGTTGTGGTTGGCGCTGGCGCCCAAATTCTGGGTGGTTTCACGGTCGGCGACGGTGCTCGCATTGGTTCGAATGCCGTGGTCATAAAGCCCGTGCCAGCGGGTGCGACGGCCGTGGGTAACCCTGCACGCTTGATTAACCCAGATCACGAAGAGCAGCCCGTGGTTGACTTTCCACCTGGGGATACCACCGATTGTTGCGATGAGGGCAAGCTTGATCCCAAGCCACTGCAAGACATGTTGTCTGCACAAGACAGTCAAATGGCTGACTCGACCCCACCCAATGCATTCTCAGCCTATGGTGTTGAAGCAGATGACACCGATCCATTGGTCAAGGTGTTGCATGAACTGATTGACCACACCGCGCGCCAAGACGCACGAATCGCTGAGCTGTGCCGAGCCATTGAGTCGATGGGCAAAAAAGTTGAGCAATCCACCATTGATGGATCGCTTGACGCCGATCGCTTGAATAAACTCGTAGACTGATTAGAACGTCAAAGGCAAACCGGTGAGTTTGAGCAGCTCTTCTTGACCCACACCGGCACAATCTTCAATGACCTTCACCACACCGCCCGGCTGAATCTCAAACACAGCGTAGTCGGTATAGACCCGCGAGACACACTTGAGCCCCGTCAAAGGGTAGGTGCATTTCGCGACCATTTTTGACTGATCCTCTTTGGTCAAAAGTTCCATCATGATGTAGACCGAACGTGCGCCAATTGCCAAATCCATGGCACCACCCACAGCTGGAATGGCATCGGGTTCACCGGTGTGCCAGTTGGCCAAGTCACCGTCGCTCGAGACTTGGAAAGCCCCCAACACGCAGATATCGAGGTGACCGCCACGCATCATGGCAAAAGAGTCCGCATGATGAAAATAGCTGCCGCCTTTCAGCAGCGTAACAGGCTGCTTGCCCGCATTAATCAAATTCCAATCTTCTTGGCCCTTGGCCGGTGCTGGGCCCATGCCGAGCACGCCGTTTTCACTTTGCAAAAAGATCTCTTTATCGTCTGGCAAGTAATTGGCCACCTTTGTTGGCAAACCGATACCGAGGTTAACAAAGGCCCCTTCCGGTATATCGCGAGCCAGCCTTTGGGCGATCTCATCTCTGGATAAACGCTTCATCTTCTGATCTCCTAGGCCTGAACACGCACGATGCGCTTCACATAAATACCCGGTGTCACCACCGCTTCTGGGTCAAGCTCACCTAACTCAACCACATCATCGACTTCTGCGATGGTAAGTTTGGCAGCCGTGGCGTGAACAGGGCCAAAGTTTCTGGCTGTCTTGTTGTAGGTCAGGTTGCCCCATCGGTCGCCAAGTTTGGCCTTGATAAGCGCCACGTCAGCCACAATGGGCAACTCAAAGACAAATTCCACGCCGTTGATATTGCGCACCTCTTTGCCTTCAGCCAACATCGTACCCAAGCCTGTGCGGGTGTAGAAACCACCAATGCCAGCGCCACCCGCGCGGATCCGCTCGGCCAATGTGCCCTGGGGCACCAACTCAAGCTCAAGCTTGCCAGCCCGATAGAGCCCATCAAACACGTGTGAGTCGGCCTGTCGAGGAAACGAGCAAATGATTTTACGAACCTGGCCTGATTTGAGTAGCGCTGCCAAACCGGTATCACCATTACCCGCATTGTTGTTCACAATGGTCAGGTCTTTGGCCCCTTGCTCAATCAGCGCATCGATAAGAGCCAGTGGTTGACCAGCGCCGCCGAAACCACCCACCAAAACAGTGGAGCCATCGGCGATACCAGCCACTGCGTCTTGCAACGTTGGAACGATTTTGTTGATCATGTCAGCTGTCACCAAAGGCAAAAATCAAAGTCTACCTTGTCGCCATTGTTAGTGGGTGCGCAAAATGCTCAAATCAAAAGTAAACTCGCTGTCGGAGCTTTTGGTTTGTAAAAGCCTTTCTTGGCGCATCTGGAAATACTTAAGAATCAAACCGATTAAAAAGTATTTCTTAGTTTTGGTGGTCCCACTGCAATCGCATTAACGGCACATAACATTTTGACTAAACCCACCCCCGCAGCGCAAGCACACACACCGATGATGCAGCAGTTCTTTCGACTAAAAGAAGAGGCAGGTGCGTTGTTGCTCTTTTATCGGATGGGAGACTTCTATGAACTTTTTTACGATGATGCAGAGCGAGGTTCACGGCTGATCGGCCTGACGTTGACCAAACGCGGGACCGCCAACGGTGCCCCTATCCCCATGGCTGGTGTACCCGTGCACGCTGTTGAGCAATACTTGGCCAAACTGGTTGCCTTGGGTGAGTCGGTCGCCGTCTGCGAGCAGATCGGTGATCCAGCCACCAGCAAAGGGCCTGTTGAGCGCAAAATCGTTCGCATCATCACACCGGGCACACTCACCGATGAGGCCCTATTACCCTCAAAATCAGACCGTTGCTTGGCCTCACTGTGGCAACCCATGCGTGCTGGCAAACCCAGCGGCTTGGCAGCACTGGCTTGGCTTAACTTGGCAAGCGGCGAGTGGCGAGTCACGGAATGTGATGCCGCTTTGATTGACGCGACCTTACATCGGATCAATCCGGCCGAGCTGATTGTTGCTGAAGACCATCGCTACCCAGCACCCTCAGGGTGTGCTTTAAGCACGGTGCCCACTTGGCACTTTGAACGCAAGGATGCGCAAAGCCGGCTTTGCCAACACTTCGGGGTTGATACCTTGAGCGGTCTGGATATCAGCGATCTAGAAGCCGGTATCAGCGCAGCCGGCGCACTTCTGCGTTACGCCAGCCGTACCCAAGCGCAAGCCATGTCGCACGTGCGCGAATTGCGGGTCGAACGTGCAGGCGACTACCTGATGATGGATCCTGCCACCCGGCGAAACCTTGAGATCAGTGAAACCATTTCAGGCGATGCCGCGCCAACATTGTTTTCTTTGATGGATCACTGTGCCACCCCGATGGGCAGCCGGCTGCTCAGGCGCTGGTTGCACCACCCGTTAAGAGACAACGAAGTGGTGCTCGCTAGGCAACACGCCGTGACTCGGTTTCTAAACACACCGCTGCCTGGTGCCTTCTCAACATTGACGGCCGCGCTAGCACCTTGGCCTGACCTTGAGCGCATCACCACTCGCATTGCCCTCAAAACGGTTCGCCCTCGTGAATTGGCTAGTCTTAGAGACGCACTGAGCGAGTTACCCGCACTAATAAAAACGCTGCACTTGTTTGAGCCCAATGATCAGCCCACGATTGCGCAGTGGATCACACAATTGGCCGTGGACCAGCAACTCACCGACCAGCTTGTTTTGGCGATTGCCCCAGAGCCCGCGCAACAGGTCAGGGACGGCGGAGTCATCGCTGACGGCTACGATGCGGATCTCGACGAATTACGCACGCTATCAAGCGATCAAGGCAACGTTTTAATTGACATCGAAGCCCGCGAAAAAACCCGTACCGGTATCGCCAACTTGCGCGTTGAGTACAACCGAGTGCATGGTTTTTTTATTGAAGTTTCACGTGGTCAATTGGACAAGGTTCCCGATGACTATCGGCGCCGCCAAACCCTTAAAAACGCCGAGCGTTACATCACGCCAGAACTCAAATCGTGGGAAGACAAAATCCTCTCAGCCCAAGACCGATCGCTGGCCCGCGAGAAGTGGCTTTACGAACAATTGCTAGAAAGTCTGTCGCAGTGGGTCACTCCCTTGAATCTGGCAAGCCAAGCCTTGGCCCAAATCGATGCCACCAGCGCCTTGGCGCAGCACGCCGCGAGCAACGACTGGGTTGCACCAGACATCGTATCCACCCCTACCATTGCCATTGATGCGGGTCGCCACCCCACGGTCGAGCGCAGCATTGAACGCTTCATACCCAATGATTGCGTCCTGAATGCACAGCGCTCACTGCTGATTGTGACCGGCCCAAACATGGGTGGTAAATCCACCTACATGCGCCAAGTCGCCCTGATTGTGCTGCTGGCCCGGGTGGGCAGTTTTGTGCCGGCGCACGCCGCCACCATTGGCAGCATTGATCGGATTTTTACCCGTATTGGTGCGGCTGACGACTTGGCCGGTGGGCGTTCGACTTTCATGATGGAGATGACCGAGGCGGCCACGATTCTCGCGGCCAGCACGGCCCACAGCTTGGTCGTCATGGATGAGATTGGTCGCGGCACATCCACCTACGATGGTTTGTCGCTCGCTTGGGCGATCGCACATCGACTTTTGACGCACAACCGAGCACTGACCTTATTTGCAACGCACTATTTTGAGATGACCCGCTTGCCGTCTGAGAACGCTTGTGCGGCCAATGTTCACTTGGCGGCGGCTGACTCGCCGTCAGGCATCGTCTTTTTGCATGAGGTGCGCGACGGCCCAGCGAGCCGCAGCTACGGCATTCAAGTGGCCCAACGCGCTGGTATTGCAGCCAGTGTTATTCGCCATGCCAGTAAAGAACTTGAGCGCCTTGAAGCACAGGGCACGCCCTCGCCGCAGTTGGGTTTGTTTGCCAACCCCACCGATCACGACCCATCAGTCGCCGAAGAGTCTGCCGCCCTTGAGAATGAATTAACCCAAGCATTGCGCGATTTGGATCCCGACAGCCTATCACCACGAGACGCACTTGAAGCGCTCTACTCACTGAAACGGAAGCTTTCATGACCACCCGCCGTGACCCCGTTAAACAACCTTTGGCGCTACTTGGCGGCCTGACCCCCCATCAATTCATGCGCGATTATTGGCAAAAGAAACCACTGGTCGTGAGACAAGCTTTCCCAGATCCAAAGCCACCCATGCGCATCACTGATCTTAAAAAACTCAGCCGCCGCGATGATGTCGAGTCACGCCTGATTTGGCGTGAAGCAAACAACTGGCAAATGAAACACGGCCCTCTTAACCGGCTACCCGCCTCTCAGTTACCGAACTGGACTTTATTGGTTCAAAGCGTCGATCTTTACGACGACGCAGCCGCAGACCTGCTGTACCAATTCGACTTTGTGCCCTCGGCCAGGCTCGATGATTTGATGATCAGCATCGCCAGCAAAGGTGGCGGTGTGGGCCCTCACTTTGACAGTTACGACGTGTTCTTGATTCAAGCACAGGGTCGACGCCGTTGGCGGTTTGGTCAACAAAAAGACCTTTCTTTGGTGCCTGATTTGCCTTTAAAAATCTTATCGCGATTCACACCCGAAGAAGACGTGGTGCTTGAACCGGGCGACATGTTGTATTTACCCCCCGATGCCGCTCACGATGGCGTCGCGTTAGACCACGACTGCATGACACTGTCTGTGGGCTTTAAAGCACCCACAGCCGCGATGATGGCGCAACGGATGTTCGAAGCTGCCGCTGAAGGTCTTGGTCTGGCAAGCCCTAGGAGGCGAGAATGCCACTTTCGTGACCCCAGCCAACGCGCCGTGAGCGAATCGGCCGAACTACCTGTGCGATTGATACAAGCGGCCTTAAAGAGTGTTGGACAGGTTGCCTTGAATCAATCCCTGGCTGTCGACTGCTTGGGTACTTGGCTGACCGAACCGAACCAGATGGCGAGATTTGAGTCCGCTGACGATTTCATTGAGCCCGGACAAGCTGGGCTAATCAAACTCGATAGACGCACGCGCATGCTGTTTTGGCAGCGACAGCTTTTTATCAATGGCGAGAAAGCCCCCATAGTAGCCAACGCGTTACTGAAGCAACTTGCCAACACGAGAAGTGTCCCTCTCACCCACGCCCAAACCCGCGGCCAAAACCAAACCACCGACACCCTGAACGATTGGCTTGACGCCGGTTGGATTCATTGGCAACCTGCCGCCAAATAAATGGCCAAGCAACCAGTCAAGGATTTACGCTAAGGCGTTTTTGTTCACCCCAGGCCCAGACAACCCTTTTGCTCAATAAAAGTAATGATGGTCTCTAGTCCCTCGCTACGCTTTAAATCAGTCATGACCCACGCGCGGTCCGGTCGCATGCGTGCCGTGTCGTGACGCATCACATCCAAGTTCGCCCCCACATAGGGCGCGAGGTCAATCTTATTAATTACCAACAAATCACTGCGGGTGATGCCAGGCCCACCTTTGCGTGGGATTTTTTCACCACCAGCCACATCAATCACGTAGATCGTCAAATCCGACAAGTCAGGACTAAAAGTCGCCGCCAAGTTGTCGCCGCCTGACTCAACAAAAATAATGTCCAAATCTGGAAACCGCTGTTGCATGCGATCAATGGCCTCCAAATTAATCGAAGCATCCTCCCGAATAGCAGTGTGGGGGCAACCCCCTGTCTCCACCCCCATGATGCGCTCAGCCTCCAAGGCATCGGCGGCCACAAGCAGGCGCTCGTCTTCTTTGGTGTAAATATCATTGGTCACAACCGCGAGCTGCCACTTGTCACGCATACGCTTGCACAACATCTCGACTAAGGTGGTTTTACCAGAACCAACTGGCCCACCAATGCCCACTCGTAACGGCGTTTTTTTCATGCTACTTTTTTCCTTTATCTTATTCCTAGCTTCTGAATAATCGGGTGTACTGTGTTTCATGCTGACTACTGATCATGGCTAAGCCAATAGGCGCACTGCCAGCGGCGCTTATGTCGGTGACTAAGGCCGTTGCAATCGCTTGCCCAACAGCGGGTTTAAGCGCATGCAACAGTACCTGTCCATCAAGCTGGCCCAACGGCACAATCTTGACGGCAGACAACACCTGATTTTCAAGCCAAGCCCATATAAATGCGGACAGGGCAATCGTCTCATCGTTAAACCGCAAACCACACATAGTGGCGTGCGCTATGGTGTGGTTGGCCACTATTCGTTGCATCACACCAGTCGGTGGCATGCGCTCAGGCACCACCCACTGCTCGAACAGTCGCACCATCGAGTAGGCCATTTGGCGCGATTCAAGCCGCAACTCGGCGGTTTCCCTAAGTGCAGCCCATTGCTCGGCTAACGCAATGACGGTGGCCCAGTCGCTGCGCCAAGTCGCCCTAAAACACGCCAACCACGCAGGCAGCTCTTGCTGGGCCAACACCAGCAACAACGCATCACGAATCCACACTTGGGCACTGTCCCGATCAGTCACCCAGCCTGATGCCTGAGCCTGCTCTAGGCCTTGCGAATAAGCAAACCCACCAATCGGCAGTAAAGGACTGGCCAGATGCAGCGCATCGATCCATTGGTCAGTCACATCAACGCCACCAGACGGCTTGTTCAATTTGAATCGCCCACGTTCACACGATGTGCCGCAATCGACAATGCTTCACCGACCTGCCCCATCTCATCATCTAGAGCCACCACCTCACCATGGTGATGACGGTGCCCAGGCGAATAAGCCCCTGCCTCGGGTAAAAAAGGCTGGGTAACAGGCGTCACCGTTGCCCCAAGGAATCGAACCATCTGCTGCAAAACAGCATCAGGCTCAATATAGATGGCGCTTGGGGTCAGCATCGCCCTCACGTGTCGATTGGCCAAGTGGTAGGTCACCCGCATCAAATCAAAATCGCTCGACGCGCTGATACGCAGCAAAGACTCAGACTGCGCTTGAATCCTTAGGCGTTGTCCACAAGTACTCACCAACACATCGCCTGGATTCATCACATCCCCTCGAGGCAAGACAATGGCCACCGCGCGCCCACTGGGCAGCATGACCGCCAATCGACTGCGTTGCCGCTCTGAGCAATTCAAAGACAGGCTCTCGTCATCTTCCAACCAATGGTCATTGCCGCCTGCCAGCTTTTGTTCAAACAAGATGGCCATGTTTAAAAAAGAAAATATCGTTGCGCCATCGGTAGCACCGTGGCTGGTTCACAATCCAGCAACACACCATCAGCATAGACTTTGTAGTTCTCAGGATTGACTGTGATTTGTGGCGTGGCATCGTTGAGCTTCATGTCCGCTTTGGTGACCTGTCGCACACCATGCACCACGCCCACGCGCTTCTGAAGCCCAAGATCATTTGCCACACTCGCTTTCGCGGCCGCTTGCGACATGAAAGTCAGGCTTGTCTCAAAAACCGCTCGCCCCGCGGCACCAAACTGCGGTCGGTAGTGCATGGGTTGTGGTGTGGGTATTGAGGCATTGGGGTCACCCATCAGCGCCATGGCAATCATGCCGCCTTTGATCACGGTGGTGGGTTTCACCCCAAAAAAAGCGGGGCGCCAAATCACCAGGTCTGCGAGCTTGCCCACCTCGACAGACCCCACCTCATGGGCGATGCCATGTGCAATCGCAGGGTTGATGGTGTACTTGGCGATATAGCGCTTGATGCGAGCGTTATCGTGATCTGAAGGGTCACTCATGCCTGGCGATGATAGCGAACCACGCTGCTCACGCATCTTGTGCGCGGTTTGCCACGTGCGCATGATAACTTCACCCACCCGACCCATGGCCTGACTGTCAGAGGCAATCATGGAAAAAGCACCGATGTCGTGCAAGATATCTTCAGCAGCAATGGTTTCACGTCGAATGCGGCTTTCAGCGAATGCAATGTCTTCAGCGATCGAGGCATCTAGGTGATGGCACACCATCAGCATATCCAAATGCTCATCAATGGTGTTAACCGTATAGGGCCGAGTCGGGTTGGTCGAGGACGGCAAAACATTGGGCTGTGAGCAGGCTCGAATAATGTCAGGCGCATGACCACCACCCGCACCTTCGGTGTGATAAGTGTGAATCACGCGACCGTTGATGGCCGCTAAAGTCGCCTCAACGAATCCTGACTCGTTTAACGTGTCAGTGTGTATTGCAACCTGCGTATCGGTCAGCTCAGCCACCGAGAGACAGTTGTCAATCGCTGCGGGCGTACTGCCCCAATCCTCGTGAAGTTTCAATCCAATCGCACCCGCTTGGATTTGCTCCATTAACGGCCCAGGTAGCGACACATTACCCTTGCCCATAAAACCCAAGTTCATCGGATACGCTTCAGCGGCTTGCAGCATTCGGCCAAGGTACCAGGGACCGGGTGTGACCGTCGTGGCAAAGGTGCCTGTTGCCGGGCCCGTACCGCCACCCAACATGGTGGTGACGCCTGAAGTCAATGCCTCTTCGATTTGCTGTGGACAAATAAAGTGGATGTGACTGTCGACCCCGCCAGCGGTGACAATCATGCCCTCGGCGGCAATGATTTCCGTGGCGGGCCCAATCACGATCGTCACCCCTGGCTGAACATCTGGGTTACCTGCTTTGCCAATGCCACTGATGCGGCCGTCTTTGAGACCTATGTCTGCCTTAACAATGCCCCACCAATCAATAATCAAGGCATTGGTTAAGACCGTGTCGGCACAATCTTTACTCATGCGTTGTGACTGGCCCATGCCGTCTCGAATGACCTTACCACCGCCAAATTTCACTTCTTCACCATAAATGGTGAAGTCCTCTTCAACTTGTGCAAATAATGCCGTGTCAGCCAAACGAACACGGTCGCCGAGGGTGGGGCCAAACATTTCCACATAGGCTTGACGTGAAATCTTCATGGTTCAAGCGCTCCCATGACTTGACCGCGAAATCCATAGACCACCCTGTCACCGGCAAACATCACCAGTTCAACGTCGCGAGATTGACCCGGCTCAAAACGCACAGCAGTCCCCGAGGCAATGTTTAAGCGATAGCCTTTTACTTTCGCGCGATCAAAGGACAGAAATTCGTTGGTTTCAGCAAAGTGATAGTGCGAGCCCACTTGGATGGGTCGGTCGCCGGTGTTAGTGACCCGTATTGCGCACGTTTGGCGACCCACGTTAAGTGTGATGTCACCCGGTTCAATGATGAACTCACCGGGGATCATGATCTTGCGCCTTGCGGATCTCTGTGCGTAAGGCAGCACTAGACGAGCGACGCTGCTTGACGTTCCAAACGAGCGCGGCAATGATCACCATTGAGATCAACACCAGCCCCGCACCGTTGGTTTCAATCATGTGCAAAACAGCATGCCAGAGGCTATTGTCATGGCCTTGATGGGCCCAGACGGTCACGGGCGAGGCCGCCAACCCAACGGTTAAGAGCAAACGCAAAGGGTAAAGTTTTGATTTCATGGTCAGACTCCAATGGTTCAAGTAATGGGTTGGTGAACAGTGACTAATTTAGTGCCATCTGGAAAGGTCGCCTCAACCTGAATGTCTGGAATCATCTCAGGCACGCCCACCATGACTTGATCGCGCGCAAGGATCCTTCGGCCTTCGCTCATCAATGAGGCCACTGTTTGACCGTCGCGTGCTCTTTCTAGTAGCGCAGCGGTGATAAAGGCGATAGCTTCAGGTACGTTCAGTTTTAGGCCCCTGGCCAATCGACGCTCTGCGAGTAGTCCCGCGGTGAAGATCAGTAGCTTGTCTTTCTCTCGTGGTGTCAGGTCCATCGTTCATTTTCCAAATACATAATAAGCTGTTTCAAATTGGGCTTAAGTGGCCCAAAGACGCGGGGTGCCAATTGATTGATGAAGTAAGTGGGTGCTTAACCATTGCCAAGTCGCCTCTAGCTGGGTACGCAAATCAATTGGCTCCCCCAAAAGACGCCCAACCAGCACCCTAGGATGCAGACGGGTGAAGGCGACGCCTGGACAATGCGCTCGCAAATCGGCCAAACAGTCGTCTGAGAAGACCGCATCGGCTGGCACGACCACCCAGCAGGTCGCCAACGCGTGGTGCCCCTGCAACCCCACTGGCGATTCAAACAAGGGGTCGTTACCCAGCAATCGAAGGCGCTCGATCCACACCACCTCCCCATCGAGCAACAGGCGTAAGGTCTGATTGAAAGCACCATGTGAGAAAAGTTCGCCTGACCCGTGCCTGCCGTAAATGAGCGTATCCCAACCGATGACAGAGCCCGTAAGAGCAATGTCCATCGTCAAAACCGAATCAACGACAGCGTGGTCATAGACGATCGTTTCGGCTGGCAGCCACTGCAAATGCCCTTTAACGTTCATCTCGATGTGCTGAGTCGCTGCTGTGCCTCCATATGCCCCATACCATTTGGTGGCCGAAGGCGTGGTAATTAGTGCTTGCGCGATTTCTGCGACATCGATCGTGATGACTAAAAAGTCACCCGCAGCGATTCCCCCGGGCGGATGGATGATGACGGCATGACAACACCTCATGCCGTCGGGATACAGTGCTTTTTGTATGCGCAACGGACCCTGATGTTCAAAATTAAGTACCGTTCGCTCGAGCTGATTGTGTGCATCAATGCGGGCTTGGAAATCCAGATGCAACTCACCGTGCCACCGATTCGATGACGATCTTATGGCAGAGCCGCTCTGGGGCTCATGCTCACTGGTGGACAAAATCACGGCTGTTTCCTGATGTTTGACGTCTAAAACAAAACAGTGCAATTTTCATGCCAAATAGCCGCAACCCCTTTGCCAAAGTACGCCCCATGCCACTGTCAGCACAATTCAGTGCAGACCCCAAAAAAAAGCCCTATATTGGAGCAAAGGCACCAATATAGGGCTTTGGCGTTCAGCGGGCACCATTATGGACCGATTAAAACCCGAGTGTTACATGGTTACAAGGTTACAAGGTTACAAGGTTTGCATGCGCTACAACCGTTCTGCCAGCACACTCAACATGCGTTTGGCCGTGGCGCTTGTGTCAGGCTGTCCGTCAACCCTAAACACACTGACAATTGTTCGATCGCCCTCGCCTTGCAAATGCACGCGGTACTGTTGCGCAGGCTCTGGGTCTTTGGCACCAAGCAACCGGCCAAAAAAGGACGGCTCTTCGCGCTTCAAACCCGTGTCAGTGTCCACGTAGCGCACAAAAAAATCACCCGCAGAACGATCACGATCATCGACCGCAAAATTGCCCGAATCGAGCGCCAAACCCACACGGCGCCAACTCTTCTCAAAGGATTCATCAATGGTCAAGGTTCCATCCACTGATACGTTGTCCTGCACGACAGGCTTAAGCACCGTGTCTTGGGCTTGCGCCATTTTTTGACGGGCCAGTTCTGTTTCTTCACCCAAGAAAACCATCAGACGGGCCAACATGGCAGCGTTCAACCCGGGGTCTTCGCGACCACGCTCCCAACGGGTTTGATCTTGCTCGATTCCCGTGCGCATTTCAACCATGTGCTCGTGGGAAATATAAACCTCGGTAATGTCACCGTTGCGCTCAAGGATGGTTCGAAATTTGTCGCGCTCACCGCTATCGTAGACACGGTCAATGACTGAACCAAGCACTTCACGTAACCACGAAGATGGAATCCTGGACCGATTCTCTGCCCAATTGGTCACCATCATCCCTGCTTTGCCATCAATGACGTCAAGACTAAAGCCTGAGTCGTACCAATAGTTTTCAATTTTTGGAAATAACTCGCTCGGCGACGTTTTGACGGCCAACCATCTCAGATCACCGTCACGCTTGACCTCCATATTGGGGTACGTCGGCAGCACTGCCTCACGCGTTAACCCACTACTGCCCGCAGCGTCAATTTTTGCGCCTTGCGACTGAAACGCGGTCAGTGTCGTTGATCCGGTCGCCGGCGCTCGGTAGCGTGGGTCGGCGGCAGCTTGAGTCAAGTCTGGTGGAATGCTCAAAGGATTCGTGCGCGCTGCTGACTGGTAATCAATGGCATTTTGGCCGCTTAAGGTCTCTTTAATAGAGCTGCAAGCGCTTAAAACCGCCACACTCGTCACGAGCAAGGCCCCTTTTAACACCATGTGCCGAGCTTTTCGGTGTTCCATCATCACAGTAGACCTGCCTCCAACAGCGCTGTCCGCAGGGCATCGTGGTACTGCGGACTTAATTCATAAAGTGGTAGCCGAACACCCGATGGCGTTCGGCCCATTTGTGCCAATGCCCACTTAACAGGGACTGGGTTTCCTTCTACGAACAACAGTTTGTTTAAGACCGCCAACTTCGCATTAAGTGCCCGTACTGTGACCAAATCACCGGCAGCCGCCGCCACGCAAAGATCATGCATGGCGCGTGGTGCAATATTGGCCGTCACCGAGATATTGCCCTGGCCGCCCAGCATGATGAGGGCAGCTGCCGTTGGATCATCACCACTGAGAATCAGGAACCCTTCTGGCACGTCTCTAATCAGCAAAGCACCGCGCGCAATATCGCCAGTCGCATCTTTGATACCAATGACACCGGGGATTTGAGCCAAACGCAACACGGTATCGTGAGCCATGTCGGCGACTGTGCGCCCAGGCACGTTATACAAAATGGTCGGCAAATCGACAGCCTCTTGGATCGCCTTAAAATGACGGTAAATCCCTTCCTGCGACGGTTTGTTGTAATAAGGCACCACTGAGAGGCCCGCTTGTGCGCCGACTTTCTGAGCGTAGTGAGCCAGGTGAATGGCTTCTGCGGTTGAGTTGGCCCCGACACCCGCAATCACAGGAATACGACCAGCAGCATGGTTGACGGCCACCTCGATTAATTCAGCGTGCTCATCCATGTCAACGGTCGGCGACTCACCCGAAGTCCCCACCACAACAAGTGCGTCGGTACATTGGTCAATGTGCCAATCAATCAAGTGCCGATAACTTGCCAAATCAAGGCTGCCATCGGGGTGCATAGGGGTTACCAATGCCACCATGCTGCCACCAAACCGAAGGCTTGCCGAGGATGAGTGAGAGGTTGTCATGACGCGTTCCGTACGAATCTATTGTGAGGAACCCTGCACAGTCGCATGGGTAAATTATTTATCATGTAGTGTAACGGAACCAACCTCGCGCGTGCGGTCATCAATACGCTCAAAGAAACAGTCTGACGATCCAGCGTCCAAGCGCCATGAAGGGCTCAATTAACACCCACAAACTGCCCGTCAACAAGAGCACGATAAGAATCACCATGCCATACGGCTCTAAGCGACCATACTGCCAGGCCAGCTGATGCGGCAAAAGGCTAAAAAGGATGCGGCCACCGTCCAAAGGCAAAAGCGGAAACAAGTTCAAGGCCATCAGCACCAAGTTAATCTGAATCCCCACTGCCGCCACTTGGAATAAGAAACTATCGCGTCCAAGACCCGTTTCGAGCACAAATCGAATGGTGATCGCCCACATGACCGCCATCAACAGGTTTGCTGCTGGGCCCGCTAAAGCAACCCACAGCATGTCTTGTTTGGGTTTACGCAACCGACCAAAATCAACAGGCACAGGTTTGGCCCAGCCAAATAGCAGAGGCGGCCCACCCAAAAGCTTGGAGGTCAGCAACATCCCCAGTGGTACAAGGATCGTACCCACCGGGTCAATGTGGGCAATGGGGTTCAGTGTGACACGGCCCGCCAAAGTCGCCGTGGGGTCACCAAACAAACGGGCCACGTAACCGTGAGCCGCCTCATGAAGAGTGATTGCAAAAATCACCGGCAAGGCAAAAACAGTGATGGTTTGGATTAAATCAGTCATGACAAATGTTTCCTGAAGCCACTCATGTTCAAAGACCGATCAGTGCCGGATCAGCGGCACCGCGCCGCACCAAAACAGGCTCACCGCTGGTTAAGTCAACCACAGTGGTTGGCTCCCACGGAGAATTACCCGCATCCAAAATGATATCGACTTGCTTGTCGAGTTTTTCACGCACGTCTTGCGGGTCAACCAAGGGGGCCTTTTCATTTGGCAAAATCAACGTGGTCGATAACAAGGGACCTGAAATCTCAGCCAGCAGGGCTTGAACAACGGGATGCTCAGGCACTCGAATACCGATGGTTTTACGCGAAGGGTGCGAGACCCGTTTTGGCACCTCCCGGGTGGCTTCAAGAATAAAGGTCCACCGGCCAGGGGTTGCCAGTTTCAATAGTCGGTATTGCTGATTATCCACTCGGGCAAAGTGGCTGATGTCTGACAAGTCACGGCAAAGCAACGTCAAATGATGCCGTGCATCCAATCCCCTTAATCGGCGCAAGCGATCAGCGGCGTTTTTGTCATCCAAATGGGCTACTAAGGCGTAACCAGAGTCAGTTGGCAGTGCGACAATCCCGCCACCTTCAAGGGCCTGTAGCGTTTGGGCAATTAGGCGGGGCTGTGGATGGCTGGGGTGCAGGGTCAGAAATTGGCTCATGTTCAACACATTTTTGATATCTGGCTAGCCTACCACAGCCACCACAAAACGTGCTTTGCAATAGGCGCTAAACTAATGATCCCTAGTCCCCGTAGCTCAACTGGATAGAGCACCCGCCTTCTAAGCGGGATGTTGCGTGTTCGAGTCACGCCGGGGGCGCCACAGTACTTATGGCGTCACACCCAACACTCGCGTTGAACAGTGTCTTATCGGGTGTACCCAGATGTTGGCGCCGTACCCTTTTTGAGGACAGCCATGCTCAAAGCACTTCAACAAGCTTTCGCCCCCACTGGCACGCTGCGCGCCAGCATCAACACCGGAAACCCGATACTGGCCAAGGCAGTGGACACAACGGCTACTGGTGTGTCAGTCGATTTGGCACACCACTTGGCTGATGCACTTGACTTGCCCATCGAGCTGGTGGTGTTCAGTACCGCCTCACACTCCGTGCAGGCTGTCGAGCAAAGTCAGGCAGACATTGGTTTTTTTGCCGTTGACCCACTCAGAGGACAACAAATTGCTTTCACTTGGCCTTACGTCCTAATTGAGGGGGCCTACATGGTACGAGAAGGCTCACCGATTGAAAACAATGCAGCCGTTGATGTTAGTGGCCATCGCGTTATTGTCGGGAAAGGCACGGCATACGATCTGTTTTTAACCCGACATCTCAAACAGGCGACAATAAACCGAGTTGACTCATCACAAGCCGTCGTACAAGCTTTTCTGGCAGGCGAAGGCGACGTGGCCGCTGGCGTCAAGCAACAACTGATTGTTGACAGCAACAGCTATCCTTCACTGAAAATTCTCGAAGGTCGGTTCATGGTTATTGAACAAGCCATGGGCGTTCATAAGTCACGAGGCCCAGAAGCCGCTGCCTTTTTGCGGCATTTTGTTGAGCGTGCGAAAGCTGAGGGTTTTATCGCCGCAGCGCTTGAGCGGCACCAAATCAATGGTGCCGGTATTGGAAAAGCAGCGGACCCTACCTCAGACCCTCTTGGGCACCTGTCGTAAAGACAACAGGTGTGGGTCCCTAGCGCATCGCCTTTTCAGCCGCTGTCTTGGCTTCTAACAATGCGTTCATTGGACTGGTTTTATCACCGTAAGCTTGGTTAAGTGCCTGATCCAAGATGGGTTTCACTTTGGCGTAGTTTGGCACCCTAAAACCAGCCGAGTTAACGCCATCGACATCACGCATCTGTTCAACGATGCTTCTGGCACCAGGAATTCGATCGTAGAAAGAAACGCCTGACGCTCTAAAAGCGGCATCTGTGAGTGGCATGAAGCCCGTTTTTTGGTGCCATTCGGCTGCAATCACTGGCTTGGACATGAAAGCCAACAACTCAGCTGTGGCTTTATTACGTGCAGCCGACTGCCCTGCAATCACCCATAGCGCATCACCAGTGATAAAGGGTGCACCGCGCTTTTTGCTGACCTGCGGATAGTACGGCAATGGCGCAACACCAAAGCTGACATCACCTTTCATGATGGTGGCCAGTGCGCCTGACCCAGCCGTCAAAACCGCACACTCGCCTCGTGCGAAAGCTAGCTCAGCCTCATCACCCACGGTGCTACTGGTGAACAAATCTGTCTTTTTCCAGCTGACCATCAGCGACATATGTCGTATGTACAAAATATCAAAGTTAAGCGACAAATTACGGGTTGATTTCAGGCCATTATCTGGCGTCACAAACAAGCGCCTATTCAATGGTGCAAGATTCTCGAGATGTACGTTGACTTGATCGCTACTCACATAGGGGCATTGTGAACGGCCCTCATTACGCAGCGACAACAGCTGAGCCTGCAAATCTTGCCATGAATCAGCGGGCTTTTTCACATCAAGACCGGCGTTTCGGAAAAGATCAATGTTGTAAAACATGACGGGTACTTCTGCCATCATGGGAAAAGCCAACAAGCGATTTTTATCGTCGCGCACAAAAGCAGTCGTGGTGTTGAGGAACCAGGACACATCAGAAATCGGGTATTTTGACAGCAGCTGATACAAAGGCATCACATTTTTGTGTTGGGCCAATACCTGCGGATCATGGTTATCACGAAGCTGGACCAGATCGGGCTTTGCACGTTGACCTGCAACCGCTTCGCGACCCGCACTTTGCAACTGTTGCTGATCCGAAAAGTCGCGAACACGAACCGAACTGGTTTGACTTTCGCGATTAAAACGACTGATCAGATCGTTGAAGATCGTCTCATGCTGGCCAGAAAGCGAGTGCCAGATTTCAATTTCAGTTTTTTGCGCAACCGCAGGGAAAGCCAAAAAAGTAGTGGCACCAACAACCGCCATGTAAGCACTTAATCTCTTCACGCGTCTATCCTCAAAAAAAATGATCATCAGCAGCGCTGATTCAAAAGTTGTTTAAATGCCAATAAAGGGAAAGGTAGGTTCTGGTGTCTTTTGGCTCACCACGTCAGCAATCGCTCTGCCAGAACCAGGTCCCATGGTCCAGCCCAAAGTGCCGTGACCCGTATTCAAATAAATATTAGGTACCCGCGTTCGCCCAATTAATGGAACGTTAGACGGTGTCGAAGGACGCAAGCCTGACCAATACTGCACCTGCTCAAAATCAAGACAATCGGCAAACAGCTCACGTGCCATTTCGCGCATGCGTTCACATCGCACGGGATTCAGTGTGCGAGAGTAGCCTGACAGCTCGGCTGTGCCAGCCATACGCAGGGTGTTACCCAATCGAGAAAAAACCACTTTATTGCGGCTGTCCGTCAAACTGACAGAGGGTGCGCGTTCGGGATCAATAATCGGAAAACTAGCGGAGTAACCCTTTGTTGGGTATATCAAGCAATGAATACCCAGGGGACGCATCAGCTGTGGGGTGAAACTGCCTAATGAGACGACAAAAGCGTCTCCTTCTATTTTGTCGTAGCTGCCATCCTCGCGTATCACCTCAACCGCGCTAGCACGCCCATGCTCACAAATCACACGAGTGATTCGGGTCGAAAACATAAACGCAACGCCCTTGGCTTGGGCCTTCTGCGCCAACACCTTGGTGAACTGATAAGCATCACCGCTTTCGTCATCCTTGGTGTAATCCCCACCAACAATGCTCGCCCGGTGGGGCGCCAACGCGGGCTCAATCTCGATCACCTCATCAGCGCTGACAACGCGACGATCAACCCCAAAGTCGCGCATCACATCGGCAGCTTTTTGTGAGCCATCAAAATCTTGCTGATCGCGATAAAAATTAAGAATGCCCTTCTCAAGGTGATCGTATTCAATGCCCAGTTCTTGGCGCATTTGTTTGAGTGTTTCGTGGCTGTATTGCGCCAGGCGAACCATGGCTCGAATGTTTGGTGCCAGCCTTGACGGCAGACATTCACGAAGAAACGCCAAGCCCCAGACCCATTGACGCCAGTCAAATTGCGGACGAAACAACAAAGGGGCATCGTCTTTGGTCATCCACTTCAAAAGCTTGAAGGGTGCCTGAGGATTGGCCCACGGCTCAGCATAAGAAACCGAAATCTGCGCACCGTTGGCAAAAGATGTCTCTTGCCCTGGCCCCGCCTCGCGATCAATCACAATAACCTCATGACCCGCTTCTTGCAGCCACCAGGCTGAACTCGTGCCCACTACACCACTACCCAGAACGACCACTTTCATCGTGACGACCCCTTGCGACTCAATGACTGCTTTTAAGAAACATCAATGGCTGAATTCTACGCTTGCGCACTCACGCCTTAACCCGATGTGCTGTCAACGGCGCTGGTAAACGCATCTGCAAAGAAGCAATCATCTGGCAAACCGCACTCGCCTTTGAAATCAACCCGAGCCGACTCCACCACCACGGGTGCGCCGCAGGCATAAACCTCGTAGCCGCTTAAATCAGGAAAGTCTTTCATCACCGCCTCATGAACAAAACCCGTGCGCCCGTGCCACTGATCCCCAGGCAACGCGTCCGAGACCACTGGCACGTATTCAAAGTCAGGGATGGCACTGGTCCAACCACGCACGAGCTCATCCATGTACAAATCTTGCGGGCGCCGGCCACCCCAGTACAACACGGCTTTGCGCTTCACGTCACGCTCAATCATCGACTCGATGATGGCTTTGATCGGGGCAAACCCCGTGCCACTGGCCAAAAAAACAATGGGTTTTTGTGTCTCTTCGCGCAAGAAAAAAGAACCAAAAGGCCCTTCAAGGCGCAAGATTTCACGCTCTTTCATCTGGGTCGCACCCGCACCAAAAACATGGTCAGTGAACACGCCACCAGGCATGTGTCTGACGTGTAATTCAAGGGCGGCGGATTGGTCTGGGGAGTTGGCCATGGAATACGCGCGACGCTTGCCTTGCTTAAGAATCAGTTCGACGTACTGCCCAGCATAAAACTTGAATGTTTCAGAGCTTGGCAGTTGCAAAGTCAGCACCGCCACATCAGGCGCAACCTGCTTCATACGCGTCAGGCGCGCGGGTAATTTTCTGACTTGAATATCAGAAGCCAGCCTAACCTCACGCGACTCGATCACCATATCAGAGCGGGCTTGCGCTTGGCAGAGCAGCGTGTAACCGGCCTGAAGTTCTTCGGGTTGCAGGATTTGCTCAGGTGCCGGCCCTGCCTCATAGTCCCCAGACACCACTTTGCCTTTGCAGCTCGAACAAGCACCACTGCGACAGCTATAAGGCAAAACAATGCCCGCAGCCAATGCTGCCTCCAAGATGCTTTGATCCTCAGCGGCGTCAAATTGGTGCTGACTCGGTTCAACAGTAATTCTGTAAGTCGACATAAAGCGCCCTAACAATCCATTAAATAAAGACCTATTATCCCAGTTCCGGCTGTTTAAGTCTCGACTGAAGCGGCTTGCCTTTTCTTGCCCGCTTACAAAAGTACGCCGCTAAGTCCGCACCCATGAGCATATCGGTGCGTTCCTGATTGCGGTAGGTGCCACGTATGGGCAATCCTTCGGCGCCAACGGGCCTGACTTGACTGAGCTGATCTGGAGCTTCAAGCCCGATCAGGATCGTGCCCTTACCGCCACCGGCGAGTTTTTTGATCTCTTCGGACTCAATCACCGCCAAACGCTGCCGGCTCGATAAGAGTGCAACATGAGTCTGCGAGGCATCCAATTGAACCGGACGCATCAACGCTTCGCCAGCATCGAGGGTAATAAATTGCTTACCCGCCTTTTGGCGAGAAACCATTGCATGCGTTGGCGCTTTAAAACCGAACCCGGCTGACGTGGTGATCAACCACATTTGATCGGCATCAGCAGCAAACGAATGGATCACTTGCGTGCCTGGCTCGAGATCAATCAGGGCTGTCACGGGGCTGCCGTCACCTCGCGCCGAGGGCAAGCCCGCCACAGGCGTTGAGTAAACACGCCCACTGGACCCAAGCACGATCAGTTGATGGGTGCTTCGGCATTCAAAGTGGCCATAGTAGGCATCGCCCGATTTGAATGTGAACTGTGCCGCATCATGTCCGTGACCTTGACGAGATCGCAACCAGCCCTTTTGGGAAACGATGACAGTAACCGGCTCATCGGTGACCTTAATCGCCAAAACCGCACGCTCAGCAGGCTCGATAAGCGTGCGCCGCGCATCGCCATAAGCTTTGATGTCAGCCTCGATTTCCTTGATCATCAAGCGCCGAAGTGCAGGCGGCTTTTCTATGAGTTCTTCGAGTTTGACCTGCTCATCGTTTTTGTCTTTGAGCTCTTGCTCGATTTTAATGCCCTCAAGCCGTGCAAGCTGACGCAAACGCATTTCTAAGATGTCTTCAGCTTGACGCTCAGACAACTTAAATCGCACCATTAACGCCTGTCTCGGTTCGTCTGACTCACGGATGGTTTGAATCACCTCGTCCACGTTAAGATAAACCACCATACGCCCTTGGAGCACATGAATCCGGTCCAACACTTTGTCTAAACGGTACTGGCTACGACGCAATATGGTTTGTGCACGAAACGCCGTCCATTGCAGCAGAATGTCTCGCAGGCTTTTTTGCTTGGGGCGTCCATCGGTGCCAACACACACCAAGTTGACGGAAGCATTTGTTTCTAAGCTGGTTTGCGCCAAAAGAAGCGTGACAAATTGATCACGGTCCACCCGTGAAGACTTGGGCTCAAAAACCAAACGCACGTCGGCATCTTTACCCGACTCGTCTCTGACGGCATCAAGCAAACCGAGCATCTGAGCCTTGTTTTGCTGCTGATCAGGCGACAGGGTTTTTTTGCCGGTTTTGACTTTCGGATTCGTGATGTCCTCGATCTCTTCGAGCACCTTTTGACCTGACGTGCCCGGCGGCAACTCCGTGATAACGAGTTGCCATTGTCCGCGGGCCATTTCTTCGAATTGCCAACGCGCCCGCATTTTGAGCGAACCCCGACCGCTGGCATAGACCTGCGCAATATCTTCAGCCTCAGAGATAACCTGAGCACCACCCGGGAAGTCTGGGCCCGGCACAATGGCTTGTATCGCGGCGGCGTCTAGCGTTGGATCTTTGATCAAAGCCACACATGCCTGCGCCACTTCGGTCAGGTTGTGCGGTGGCATTTCAGTGGCCATGCCAACCGCGATACCCGACGCCCCGTTTAAGAGCACCATGGGCAGACGCGCAGGCAAGGAGGCAGGCTCCAGCTGACTGCCGTCATAATTGGGTACAAAGTCAACGGTCCCCTCACCCAATTCGTCAAGCAATAATCGGGCGATCGGCGTTAAGCGCGCTTCGGTGTATCGCATCGCCGCGGCGTTATCGCCATCGCGCGAACCAAAATTGCCTTGTCCATCAATGAGTGGGTAACGCAGGGTAAAGGCCTGCGCCATGCGAACCAGCGCATCGTAGGCGGCTTGGTCACCGTGTGGGTGAAACTTACCCAAAACGTCACCCACCACGCGCGCTGACTTAACCGGGCGTGAACCCGATTGCAAGCCCATGGCTTGCATGGCAAATAAGATACGACGCTGGACGGGTTTTTGCCCGTCCCCAAGCTCGGGCAACGCACGTCCTTTCACCACCGAAACGGCGTAGTCAAGGTAGGCCTGTTCGGCGTAAAGACCCAGCGTCAAGGCGTCGTCATCGGCGCGGTCAAACAAAGTGGGTTGGTTACTGTCAGTCATGGTTTTGTTTCATTTCAAATCATTCAATAAGGGTTAAATGTCAACCTGAGCCAGATTGCCCTTTTCCTCAATCCAGAGTCGCCGCTGTGAAGCCTCGCCTTTGCCCATCAACATGCTAAACATTTGGTTGGTCTCATCAACATTTAACGACCCGTAATCGACACGCAGCAGCCGCCGAGTGTCTGGATTAAGCGTCGTCTCCCAAAGCTGCTGTGGGCTCATTTCACCCAACCCCTTAAAGCGCCCAATCGACCAACTGTCCTCTTTAACGCCTTCTTTGCGCAATTTATCCAGCAAGGCGTCTTTTTCACCCTCATCCAAGCAATAAAACTTACGCAACGGACGCTTTCCAAGGGCGGGCACATCCACTCGAAACAACGGTGGGCGAGCGAGGTACAAATGCCCCGCCTGAACCAATTTCGGAAAATGCTTTAAAAACAACGTCAGTAATAACACCTGTATGTGTGAGCCATCGACATCGGCATCCGACAAAATACAGACGCGACCGTAGCGCAGTTGGGTGAGATCAGCGTCATCATTGGCACCATGAGGATCGACACCGATTGCAACCGCAATGTCGTGAATTTCGTTGTTGGCAAACAAACGGTCTTTGTCGACTTCCCAGGAGTTCAGCACCTTGCCGCGCAGCGGCAATATGGCCTGAAAGTTCTTATCGCGACCCATTTTGGCGGAACCACCAGCCGAATCGCCCTCGACCAGAAAAACCTCAGTGCGGTTGACATCTGTGGCTTCGCAATCGGTGAGCTTGCCGGGCAACACAGCCACCCCTGAGCTGCGGCGCTTTTCAACTTTTTGAGCCGCGCGAGTGCGCGCCTGCGCTTGACGGATAGCCAGCTCGGCCAGCTTTCGACCGTCGTCCATGTGAGAGTTGAGCCACAACTCCAGCGCACTCTTCACAAAACCGCTGACCAACTTGACCGCATCGCGACTATTTAGTCGTTCTTTGATTTGCCCTTGGAACTGCGGATCCAAGACCTTTGCTGACAACACAAAACTGACACGGGAAAAAACGTCTTCCGGCAAAAGCTTGGTGCCTTTGGGCAATAGGCTGTGCAATTCGGCAAACCCCTTCACAGCACTAAACAGGCCCTCTCGCAAACCCGCCTCGTGGGTGCCGCCCGCGGGCGTGGGAATCAAATTGACGTAAGACTCTCTAATTGTTGCACCCTCTTCGGCCCAAGCAACCACCCACTGAGCACCCTCGCCCACAGCAAAAACATCATCCCCGGCCACGGCAAACTGCTCGCCCGCAAAAAAAGGCACCAACAAAGGCGTGTCAGCTAGCGCATCTTGCAAGTAACCCTGTAGGCCACCGGCATAACACCATTGCTGAACATCACCGGATTTCTCGTGTGTCAACGTGACTGTCACACCCGGCAACAACACCGCCTTGCTGCGCAACAAATGCGACATCTCAGCCAGGGGCATTGTCATGGCGTCAAAATACTTCGGGTCCGGCCAAACACTGACTGTCGTACCGGTTTTCTTTTTTGGTGTGGAACCCACCACAGCTAACGGTTTGACAACATCGCCACCGGCAAATGTCATGGTGTGCTCTGCACCATCACGAAATACCGTCAACACCAATCGGGTTGAAAGCGCATTGGTAACCGACACACCCACACCGTGAAGACCACCGGAGAATGCGTAGGCGCCTGCCCCACCTTGTTTGTCGAACTTCCCGCCCGCGTGAAGTCGGGTGAAGACAAGTTCAGCCACTGGCACGCCCTCTTCGGGATGGATCCCAACAGGAATGCCTCGGCCATCGTCTTGTACCGTGACACCACCATCGGCGTGTAGCGTGACTGAAATATCCTGACAAAATCCAGCTAGGGCCTCATCGGCCGCGTTATCGATGACCTCTTGAAGAATGTGCATCGGGTTGTCGGTTCGGGTGTACATTCCGGGCCGCTGACGGACGGGCTCAAGCCCCTTAAGTACTCTAATAGATGATTCGTTATAGGCGGTTGGCACCAAGTTATCCCCAATATCTGTGGAAAAGCTCCCGCATTTTAGGAAAAAACTGCCGGTTTTGTGCGGGCAACGCTAGAACGCTCAAAATATGAGCAACTTCAGAACCCGCTTGCTATTCTGCGTCGAATCGGTGTTATGCTTAAAAGACAAAATTCTTAAAACACAACACATACAGCGTCTTAAAGCGTATCGTGTTTGTAAAAAAAATAACCCAACTGCGAGTCTTATCCTGTTTAGCCGGAATGCCCGCAGATAACGATCATCTCCAAACAGCGAGTAACCATGAGCGAAAACATCAAAAACGTCAGTGATGACAGCTTTGCGACTGACGTCCTAAGCGCCAGCAAGCCCGTGTTGGTTGATTACTGGGCCGCTTGGTGTGGGCCATGCAAAGCAATCGCACCCATTTTGGAAGAAGTGGCCACTGAATTCGGCGATAAAGTAACCATTGCCAAACTCAATGTTGACGAAAACCAACAAACAGCAGCCAAGTTCGGCATTCGCGGTATTCCAACGCTAATGCTGTTTAAAGACGGTGAAGTTAAGGCCACGAAAGTCGGCGCCGTTTCCAAGTCGCAGTTGACTGAATTCCTTAACGAACAGCTCTAATTTAACTGCATCCGCGCGCAGACCCTATCCGGGTCTGCCATTGCCCTCTCCCACTTCAAAATACCCTCTTCTCATGCATCTGAATGAACTCAAGGCGCAACACGTCTCACAACTACTAGAGATGGCCGCCGGTCTCGAAATCGAAAATGGCAGCCGCCTCAGAAAACAAGAACTGATGTTCGCCATCATGAAGCGCCGTGCCAAGCAAGGCGAACAAATTTTTGGTGATGGCGTGCTTGAAGTGTTGCCTGACGGCTTTGGCTTCTTGCGCTCGCCCGAAACGTCATACCTTGCTAGCACTGACGATATTTATATTTCGCCATCGCAAATTCGACGATTCAACCTTCACACGGGTGATTCGATCGAAGGGGAAGTCCGTACACCCAAAGATGGTGAGCGTTACTTTGCCTTGGTCAAGGTCGAAAAAGTCAATGGTTTAGCGCCTGAAGCCATCAAGCACAGGATCATGTTTGAGAACTTGACGCCATTACACCCCGATGAGCCCATGCTTTTAGAGCGGGATATCAAAAGCGAAGAAAACTTAACCGGTCGAATCCTTGATATTTTTGCACCCATTGGCAAAGGGCAGCGGGGATTGATTGTCGCAAGCCCGAAATCTGGCAAGACCGTGATGATGCAGCACATCGCGCATGCCATCACAGCCAACTACCCCGATGCCGTCATGATTGTGATGCTTGTTGATGAGCGCCCTGAAGAAGTGACCGAAATGCAACGAACCGTTCGCGGTGAGGTGGTTGCCTCGACATTTGATGAGCCCGCTACGCGCCACGTACAAGTCGCAGAAATGGTCATTGAAAAAGCCAAACGCTTGGTGGAACTCAAAAAAGACGTTGTCATTTTGCTTGATTCCATCACCCGCTTGGCTCGTGCTTACAACACTGTCGTGCCCTCATCGGGTAAGGTACTGACTGGTGGTGTGGATGCCAATGCGCTACAACGACCAAAACGCTTTTTTGGTGCTGCCCGCAATTTAGAAGAAGGTGGCTCACTGACCATTATCGGCACGGCCCTGATCGATACTGGCAGCCGCATGGATGAGGTGATCTACGAAGAATTCAAAGGCACCGGCAACGCTGAAATTCACCTCGAACGCCGACTCGCTGAAAAGCGTGTCTATCCTTCAATCAATTTAAACAAATCAGGAACACGACGCGAAGAGTTGCTCATCCGGCCCGACTTGTTGCCTAAAATCTGGGTGCTACGCAAGTTCATTCACGACATGGATGACGTTGAATCGATGGACTTCATCCTCGACAAAATGCGTTCCACAAAGAACAACGCTGAGTTCTTTGAATTGATGAAAAAGTAATCAAAACGTGCTGATCAATGTTAAAGACCGTGACTAGTTCTCTGTGTCTGGCCGGTTTTTATAGCCATGGGCGGGTTTGACAGCAGCGCTTGGTGCTAACACACTAGGCTCTTTTTCATTGGGCTTGGTTTGCGCATCATTGCTTTTGCCATTAATCAATGGATCGTCCCAAGTCCCCGTCACGACATAATCGACTGACAACGCCCTTTCGACGGGAATCTTCAACAGATACTGACCAACAAGCGCACCCAACCCCACCAAGGGATTGACAACAAATCCTGTGGCAATGGCTGCACCACTCAAGTCTAAGTTGGGTTTGACGTTGGCATCTAACTGCCAAGTTTCATCAACCAGATTCGAGCCACCAATAATCGAAATGATCGCCACACTGCTATTAACGCCTAAGTTACGCGTGTCAACCACGCCATCTTTGATAGACAAGTCACCACGGATGCTTTGCCACGGAAAACCATCCGTAAAGGTCCCTTCGGGTGAAGCGTTAATACTGAACAGTCGACTCAGTGATTGCAGCGATAATAACTCCAGCACCCGCGCACCTCTTGAGTCAACGCCATCAAAAACGCCGTCTTTCAAATCGATGGCCACTTGTGCGTTTAAGGCGCTATAGTCTGAACGCCAAGGAAACTCACGCCAATCGACTTTTGCAGAGATCATGCCAGAGCCTTTGCGCATGCGATCACCTGCACCCAAATCGTTACTCATCTGACCCAAATCACTCACGCTGAAAGATGCTGCCACTTTAATGCCAGGATCTGGACTGAAATGCCAAGTCCCTGCGGCGTTAATCTCACCGTTTGGATTTGAGATTTTTAGCTTTTCAATTCGCCACTCGGTATGGTCAGGTGAGTTTTCACCGATGACTTCGAGCCTTCCAAGCTTGGAACCAAATAATGTGAATTCATCAATGGTTAGCGCCAGCGCTGGCACTTCGGACAACGTATCCTCTTTTGGTAGCGAAGATCGCGCCGCGGTTTTTTCATCCTCAGTCAGCTTAATTTTATGGTCACCGACATGTAGCTTGGTGAAATGCGCTACCACGCGACTGTCAACCTTTCCTGCTTTGCTTTGCCAGCGTATCGAACCGACGGTTTGTTCAGACTTCAGTGTCAGGCTGTTGGCACCGGCAGGGTTAAGCGCCAACTTTAAATCCATCGCGTCTAAAAAAACGTGGTCCCATTTGAACGAGGAGGCCGACAAGTCAACGCTTCGCAAGCTACCCAGCAACGGACGGCCTTTGGTCGGTGATTGAACTTCCGCTTGAATGGTCTTTGCCACAGATCGCCATTGCTCGCTATCAACTTGCTGCAATCGCGCAACAAGCGAAACCCCCACATTCTGTTTGGTATCGACTTGGCGCGCTGACAGCTCGCCAATGGTGATTGTTGCAGCGTCGATGATGGCTGATCTTGCTGAGGCAGTGGTGGGACTTAATCGCGCCTGCACGTCCAGTAAAGAACCCAGCCTCAGACCCATCGTGTCAGCGCCAGGCGCCACCCCTTCTTTCCAATGCAATGTCGTCGGTAAAGTCGCCTGGCGCGCCTTTCCGAAGGGTGCTGGCAGTGTTATTTCCGTACCCACCAAAGTTGACTCAATTTTTACATCAATAGGCTTCTTTGGCTCAGCCGTCAACGTCATTTGATAAGGCATTTGACCAGTGAACCAATCCCGAAGGATAACGCTGCCAGTGTATTTTTCCAGCGCGGACCACGCCAAGTCCCCTTGCGCTTGTAATGTGTGCTCACTGTCATTAATGGCACCTGACACAGCCAGATTGCCCCCAAGCCAAGTACCAGTGAGCCCTTGCGCTTCAAAACCTGTCTCGGTAAAAACCGCGGTGCCAGACGTCACGGTTACTGGTGGCACATCGACGTATCCAACTGAGCCACCATTAAGGTTAAGGACGGCTCGAAATGTGGCCGCATCGGTGTCTTCCAAATTCATTTGTAGCGTCAAGGGCAATGACCACTGACCCGTGCCAGAAAGTTCAGTCACGAATGGTGGCACCAACGCCAACAAGGCTGTTTTGGTGAGCGCCGAGGTATAGCCCTTGGCTGAGCCCGCAGTCACCGCATCGAGCATTAATATGGGTGTCGTATCAAGATCAATAATGTCAGCTGTCAGACGATTTATGTTGATCTGTTGCTCGTCAGGCATTCGCAATGCGCCTGCAGTGGCTTTTATGCTGATGCGGTCACTGACCATACTAAGGGTGCCCTTGCCACCCACCAAAAGCGGCCAAGCCAGTTCATCGAGCCCCTCGGGTGGCGCATAATCGAGTGTCAGGTCTTCGAAGACGCCATCAAGGTTAAAAATACCTGCCGTTGACTTACCCGCGTAAGGAAAGGCTTGAACCGAGCCTTTAACTTTGAAGCCCGCTTTGGAAACAGAACCTGTTTTAAACGCCTTATTCATCCATTGCTGGGTGTCCTCACCAACCACACCCGAAAGGTAACCTGGCAGTGAGGCTAGGTTAAATCGTGTGAGCGTCCCCTCAAAATCCATTTCACCCCAGCTATCGACGGCTTCTCGGCTCCACTGTCCATTTAGCGCAACCACACCGTCATGATTGGCAAGGCTAAGAGAGTCCACGACCAACGATAAGGCGCCTTCGCGTGGTTGCTTGATGGCACCTGAAAGCTTGCCCTCGGTGATCGACAACTGATCAAGGTCAGCCGTTAAGTGTTGAGCCGTTAAATTCTTGGTGCTCAAAACAACATTCAGTCGCGAATTGGCCGGTGCTTTGGTGAACCAAGACACCGGTTTGGTTTGATCAGTAAACAGTGCCGCTGGGCCATCCATTCGAATTTGCGCGCTATCGGCACGCCATGCCAATTTGTCACCATTGTGATCGCCACCCGAGGTGTCGCGCGATGCCACATCGATCGTCAGCCGATCGACTTGGGCACCGCGTAATGTCATCCAAGCCTGACCTCCCAGCACACCCTCTGCTGAAGGCACGTCAAACCAGTCACTGAGACGCAACAAATTGACTTGAGGCAAAGCCACGTAAATATTGGTGTCAACCGTTTGGGCAACCAATCCTGCAATAGATCCGCGGGTGCGTTCGGATCTAACGGCCAGCGAAACGGTCTTACCCAGATCGGCTGGCAGGCTCGCTTGAGCGTTCAGTTCGTGCGTTAACAACAGATTGTTTAGCGTCAGGTTAAGGTCGGTGATAGAGACTGTTGGCGTATTTGAATAAGGATCAGTCCACGTCAGCGAAGCATTCGTAAAATTGATACGGCCTTGAAGCGCAAGCCAGTCCAGTAAGCGATCAGTCATGGCTGAATCCGAATCAGCGCCAGTGTCAAACTCAAACCCAGCAGCTCTGTACTCAGTTCGTCCGCGACGAGACACGGTTAAGTCAAAGCCATCAATGCCGATGTATTTAAAAACGGGCTTGAAATGAAAAAGGCTGCGCCATGAAACGATGGCGTCCGCACTTGGGATCATCAGGCCAGGTGTCCCATCAGAGCCTAGGATTTTGATGTCACTGACCACAAGCGCAGCGTTAAGGGAGCGCCAGCGGGCTTGAATTTTCCCGATTTCGACGGGAGTCCCCACCGCTTCACTCACAACCTGCTCGATGGCTGGGCGCCATTGGTCAAGGCGCGGCAGCACCCAGTAGCGCGTAAAAAGCATGACAGCTGCAGACACAAAGTAGCCAGCAACGAGCAACAGCAACGCCAAACGAACGATCGGTTTCAATAAACGCAAAATAAAAGCGGCATAAGTGATAACTAATAAGATATCGTAATCGTTTTCAGGGCGAAAACCGTGACATTGCGCCTGTTAATGGGGTTTCGTACCGGTTAAATTGCTTCTTGCTCGCTTAAATCCAAACACCACATGACACACAAAGCTTTTCTTGATCCAGCCATTGCATGGTCCGGCGCACTCAGACGGCGCCTCTACGCAGACGATTCGTTTGCGCAATGGCTGCTAAATGCGAGCCAAACGCCTGTTGATCAAACCATCACCAGCACTTGGTTCGAGGAACTCGCAGGTCTGGCACCTGAAAACGCAAGCTTGAGCACAGATGACTGCCGACGGGTCCTGCGGCAACTGCGCGAACGCGTTTTTTACACCGTGATGGTTCGCGACATCGCCGGCGATGCCGATTTGCAAGAAGTCACCGCCGCCATGACCACACTGGCCGATATTGCCGTTGAGCAGGCTTATCGTTCGGTTACCAATGAGCTGGCAGCCATTCATGGGATTCCCCGAGAATCAAGCACGGGATTACCTCAAGAAATGATCATTGTGGGGATGGGCAAGCTTGGCGGTTGTGAACTAAATGTTTCTTCAGACATCGACCTCATCATGCTCTACAGCGAAGAAGGTGAAACCGATGGGGCCAGACCGATTTCGCACCACGAGTTTTATGGCAAATTGACGCGTCAAATGATGCCAATCATCTCAGCGCTTGATCAATACGGCCAGGTGTTCAGAACCGACTTAAGACTTCGACCTGATGGCGACTCCGGCCCACTGGCTTGGAGTCTCGATGCTTTTGAACAATATCTTTTTACTCAGGGACGAGAGTGGGAAAGATATGCCTGGCTTAAGGGACGGATCATGCCCGCTTGCGCATGGCCGACCAGTGACACCAGCCTGACGATTCAGCACGTTGAGAGCATGCGCGTGCCATTCGTCTACCGCAAGTACTTCGACTTTGATGCTTTGGCCGCTTTGAGAGACCTGCGCGAACGTATTCGGCAAGACTGGCAAAAACGCGCCTCAGCGCGTAACGGGCTAGACACCGAGCGCAACATCAAACTGGGCAATGGTGGCATACGTGAGGTCGAGTTTGTGGTTCAACTGACCCAACTGATTCGTGGTGGCAAAATGCCAGCCCTGCAGCAACGCGGCCTGCTGTGCGCACTGCAAGCGCAAGCGCGTGCCGGACTGATGCCAAGCGAGATCAGCCAAGACCTAGAAAGCGCTTACCTCTTCTTAAGACGTTTAGAGCACATGCTCCAATATCGGGAGGATGCGCAAACCCACCTACTGCCCGATGACGGCGAACTACGCCTCGCGCTAGCAGCGGCCATGGGCATGTCTGCGACCCTATTTGAAGCCACATTAGCAGAACATCGCACGCGCGTTGCTGCGGTTTTTCGGGATGCCTTTCGCTTGGCTGGTCTCACACAGTCACCCGAGGATTCAAGCGACGTCGCCCTAGAGAACCCGACAGCCGTTGATCGCAATGACCCCGCACAATGGCTTGAGAGCACTCATCGACCAAAACCATTAGACACTGAGAGCCTGATCGAGGCCTTTGGCGCCGACGCGGGTGACCTTGCCAAGCGCATCGACGCTTTTTTGGAGGGTCACCGAATTCGTGGGCTCACCAACCAAAGCCGAAGGCGGGTCGACGAGCTAGTGCCGCTTCTTTTGCAAGCGGCACTAGCCACAGAATCACCCAAGATAACAGCCCTGCGCCTATTGGATTTGATCGAAACCATTGCCCAACGCAGTGCTTACTTGGCGCTGCTTGTTGAATTCCCGCACACTTTGGCGCGTGTGGCCAAGCTGATGTCAGCTAGCCCCTGGGCGGCCCAATACGTTATTCAGCATCCCGTCGTATTGGACAGTTTGATTGACTGGCGTAACCTCATGGAGCCCATCGACTTCGGACGGGTACGCGCCAACTTGACCGCTGACTTGGGTGCTTGTTTGCTCGCTGACGGGACACCCGATGTCGAACAGCAAATGAATTTGATGCGCGACTTGCAAAGGCAAGTTAGCTTTCAATTATTGGCGCAAGATCTAGCGGGCGTTCTGTCTGTTGAAGCCCTAGCCGATCAACTGTCAGCACTGGCCGACTTGTTGCTCGAACTGACCCTGCACTGGGTGTGGCCGTTGGTGCTTAAGTGCACACCAAACGAGGCGCCTGCCCCAAAATTTGCCATCATTGCCTATGGCAAACTCGGTGGCAAAGAACTCGGCTATTCGTCTGATCTTGATTTGGTGTTTTTATTCGACGATCTGGACGAAAATGCCGCCGAAATTTACGCCAAACTGGCCCGGCGTTTGACATCTTGGCTCTCAACCATGACATCGTCTGGACGTCTTTATGAGGTTGATCTGCGCCTAAGACCAGATGGCGATGCTGGACTACTTGCTGTTTCAATTGAAGCATTTGAACAATATCAAACAAAGCACGCTTGGGCTTGGGAGCATCAAGCCATCACGCGAGCGCGTTACGTCGTTGGTGATTCAGCGGTTGGTGCCTCGTTTGAACGCATTCGCCAAGCCGTCCTGACTTTGCCGCGCGACCCAGAAAAACTGTCGAAAGAGGTTCGCGAGATGCGTGTCAAAATCGGTGAAGGTCACCCCAATAAAACCGAACTATTTGACCTTAAGCACGATGCCGGTGGCATGGTTGATTTGGAGTTTGTCACCCAATACCTGGTCCTGCTTCATGCCCGCAAGCATCCTGAACTGATCCCAAATCTTGGCAATATTGCCTTACTGGGTCGATGCGGTGAACTTGGTCTCATTCCCAAAGCACTGGCCGCGCAGGCTATCCAAGCGTATCGAGTGCTGCGCAAACGACAACACGCCCTTAGGTTGCAAGGCGCTGAGCGCGCACGCGTCGCCCCAAAAGAAATGCAAGACACACGACAAGCTGTCCGTTCACTTTGGCAAACCGTTCTTAGTGGTTGATGCGCAGAGCGCTTTGCTTCACCCCGGTAAAACCCGCTGAAACCATGAACCATGACCTGGTGTAAATCCAGAAAACGCCACAAATCGCAGCGGGCGCTAACGCGATACTGTACGCAAAAACGTAATCAACAAGCCCGCGTAGGTCACCGACCCCTGCCAAAGTCCAAACGGGCACAAATGGCGTAATGACAGCTGCCAACACCAGCATGATCACCACGCCCTGTAATAAGAGCCGACCAGCGGGCAGGCCTCGGGCGCGCGTTCGTGCAAATGCAGCCACTAACATGACAAACAACAGCACACCCACTATTGCTGCAATGACACTGAGCCCGCCGAAGGTCTCCCAAAGCGTCACCACAATCATTGATACCGAAATTTCATCCATTTTTATTTCCCCTAAATTAAGCGTAGCCGCGCAGCATGGCGCGGTAAGTGCCTAGCAAGGCTTTCTCTTCAATAAACCAAGAAATCCAGAGTTCTTGCAGTGGATCGATGAAAGGAAAGGACGGCGTGAGGTTGCCAGCATAATCAAACTCAATCAACATCGCCTTACCCAAACCTGTCACCAACGGACAAGAGGTGTAGCCGTTGTAGACTTTTGGTGAGGCTAGACCGTTGGCTGCGGCAATCATGTGATCAACGGCCACTGGCACTTGGAATTTGACACTCGCAGCGGTCTTGCCCCGGGGCACCCCAGCCACATCACCAACGGCAAAAACATTGGGGTAACGCGGGCTACGAAGGGTCTCAGGACTCACTTCGATCCATCCATCTGCAGCATTGGTGCCACTTTGCCATGGCAAAGGACTGTTTCGAACCGCCTTTGGTGCACTCATGGGCGGAATCACATGAATCATGTCGTAATCCAAGGCAACGGCACCATTCGGTGTGCGGTAAGTCGCCCGCTTGGCGTCAGGGTCAATCGCCGTCATGACATGGTCATACAAGGTCGCGATACCGCGCTGACCAAACATGGCCTTTACCTTCACATCAACCGGTACAACGGAAAATAAGGTCTGGTTATGGGCCGTGTAAACAATCTTGCATTTTTCACGTACGCCAGCTCGGCGAGCCAAGTCATCGGTGATAAATGTCATTTTTAAGGGGGCTCCCGCGCACTTCATTTCGGTGGCTGGACGACCAAACAAAGCCACACCACCTCGGTTAAGGTACTCGGTAATCACACGATGTGACAATCCAGCCGCTTCAGGACCGGCATAGACACTGGCAATACCCTTTTGACCAATCAACTGCTGGTCCATCCCCTCTATTCGGTCGTAATCCAACGACAATCCAGTCGTGACGAATAACCAGTCATAACGATATTTTGTGCCTGCGCCATCAGTGACAGTGTTGCTTTCTGGATCGAACTCAGCGATGTTTTGTTCCACCCAAGTGACACCCTTAGGGATGTAACCACGGGTGCTTTCCACGGTTTGACCGGGCTGCCACCAACCAGCACCAACGAGCGTCCAACCGGGTTGGAAATAGTGATCTCGTCGGCTGTCAAATATGGTGATTTTGGCGTTAGGCATCTGTCGTGCCACGCGGGCGGCCACAGAAAGCCCAGCCGCGCCGGCGCCCGCAATCACCACATGCGCCCGAGCGGCGGCCATGGCTTGGGGCGCCGCACCCCAACCGGCAGCACTTAGGGCAGCAGCGCCTGCCAAAAAGGTCCTTCTGTCCATTTTTTGCTTCATCGATGCAATCTCCCATTGAAGGTACCAAGCAAACGCCTGGGGTCCTAAGCCTTTTGACTTGTCAGGCCTTGACAGTGCTTTCGGCTCAGCATTGAAGGATTACACTACTGTTAAACCAAATATGAATTGATGTGGATCAAACCATGACTGACCCTGTTAGACCAAGCCTTACCCTGCCACCAGAGCGCCGCAAAGTGTTGTTGCATTCGTGCTGCGCGCCCTGTTCGGGTGAGGTCATGGAAGCCATGTTGGTGGCTGGCATCGACTATGACTTGTTCTTCTACAACCCCAACATTCATCCCGTCAAAGAATACGAAATCAGAAAGCAAGAAAACATCCGTTTTGCGCTTGATCATGGCATCAAATTCATTGACGCCGATTACGATGTTGACAATTGGTTTGCACGTATAAAGGGTTTAGAGAACGAACCCGAACGCGGTGAGCGATGCACCAAGTGTTTTGACATGCGGTTTGAACGCACAGCGCTTTTTGCCTATGAAAATGGCTATGACACGATCACCAGTTCGCTCGGCATCTCTCGCTGGAAAGATATGAACCAGATCAATGACTGCGGTGAGCGCGCGGCAGCACGCTACGACAGCTTGATTTATTGGACGTACAATTGGCGCAAGCACGGCGGCTCACAACGCATGATCGAAATCAGCAAACGCGAGCAGTTCTACCAACAAGAGTACTGCGGCTGCGTTTATTCTTTGCGTGACACCAATCGTCATCGACGCGATCAAGGCCGCGACCGAATCAAACTTGGTGTGACTTTTTACGGCAAGGCTGAGAACACCTGAGACAAACGTGCGACACGAATGTTTTGATCTGACAAGTATTCGCCAAACGCCTCACTACCCAACACCTGATATTCATCGACCCGTGACTGACCAATCGGATCGCCATTGAAGCTTTGCTTGGCCGGATGAGTCATGATTAACGACCCCGTTTTGCAATGAGCGCACCAACGCTTAATCATGTCTTCGAAAGCAGGATGCTCGCGCGTAAAGTCGTACACACCCGCAAACCCTAGATTGGTCTGCCAGCCATTCGCGCGGGCTTGCTTGGCCAAACCCGACATACCCAGATGACCAATCAGCCATGACTTAAATCGCTCTGACCAAGACCAAGACGGCATCCAACCAAGTGGCGAACGGGTGTCACGTAGCCAAATTTTTTGGCCACGATAGCGGCGGTTGAGCACATCAATCAGTACCTCTCGGATGATCGGCAACTGATGGACATGCAAATGACCATCCACATAGTCTGGGGCCTTGCCAAAAAGGCCTTCAAAGCGATCGAACTGACGTTCAATGCCAGAGCGCACCCAGCGATGATTTAATTGCCGGGCGTGGGCTTGAAGAATCAAACGGGCGAGCGGTTTGACATCAGTGGCATTGAGCAGCCCAATCGCATCAGTAAAATTCAGGTGTAACCCGATATCTAAGGGTAACGGCCCAAGCAGGGTTTTGGCGCTTTGAACGGCAATACCGTCGACCAAGACACTTGTCGCGCTCAAGCGCCCTCGCGAGGCCAAGTCTACAATGGCAGCGTTGACGGTTTCGTCAACACCAAAGTCATCAGCACAGATCGCCATCTCGCGCTCAATGGTTCTGTTTATTGGCGTGGGTTTACTTGAGTTCATCGTATGTGCCAGTTTCGGGCTCACTTTTCATGAAAAAATTATCGCACCAACTCAGCTGGTTTGTCATGGTTGGGGTTTCAGCATCAATCGTGCACTGGCTCGTTGTGGTGGCTTTGGTGTCGCAAGCCAGTTGGGTACCATTGGTGGCCAACGTGATCGGCTGGCTGGTTGCCTTTGGAGTTTCCTTTACGGGTCACTATCAACTGACATTCAGGTCGCAACACGCGGGGCTCGGCAAAAGCCTGCCACGCTTTTTCTTGATATCAGCCTTTGGTTTTTTAATCAACGAGACCAGCTACGCCTTCACTCTTAAAAACACTGACCTACCCTACGAATTATTACTTGGCGTGATTTTGATTGGCGTTGCCGTCTTAACCTTCATTTTTAGTCGTCTTTGGGCCTTTTCCGCTCGCCGCTGATCCGTTTTGTTGCTGGATCAAATAAATCGGCCGTGCTTTGACTTCCTCAAATATTCGGGCAACGTACTCACCCACGACACCGAGCGAGAGCAGGTTAATCCCTGAAAAAAACAAAAGAATAGTCACAATTGTGGGCCACCCAGCCACATCGCTGGAAAATATCAGGTGTTTGATCACAATAAAAATACCATACAGCAAAGCGCACAACGACACCACAAAACCCACGACGCTCACCGCCCGCAGGGGCCACGTGGTAAAGGACATCAAACCGGCTAATGCCAAGCGCAAAAGCTTAAAAATACCAAAGTGACTGCGTCCTGCATGACGATCTTGTGGCATGTAGGGTAAGGCTTGCGTGCGAAACCCAACCCACGCGTAGAGCCCCTTCATAAACCGATTCCGCTCTGGCAGCATCAACAAAGACTGAATCACCGCCCGATCCAGTAACCGAAAATCTCCCGCATGGGGTGGCACTTGGACGCCTTGTTCAGTGCGTAAAAGCGCGTAGAACAGTTTTGTTCCGGTCCGCTTAATCCACGGCTCATCTTCACGACTGGCGCGCACAGCATAGACCATGTCAACACCACTTTCCCAGCATTCGATCATTTCACCGATCAACTCAGGCGGGTGTTGCAAGTCAGCATCCATGAGCACCACCACGTCACCTTGTACGGCCTCAATACCAGCCGTTAGAGCCGCCTCCTTACCAAAGTTGCGCGACAGTTGAATAAAACGAAACCCCGCAGTACCACACCATGTTTGCATCAACAGTGCTGTGGCATCAATACTGCCATCATCGACCACCAATACTTCCCAGTCCGACCCGAGGTCAGTCAGGATCTGCTGCAGTTGGGGCAGTAAAAGAGCCAAGTTATCTCTTTCGTTAAAAGCAGGAATAACCACGGACACACACGCATTTTTTAAGGAGCGTGGACGCTGAGCCGGTGGTTTAGACAGATCTGGCTTTGAATCGATCATGAGATAAATTTGATTTGAGAACGGCCTTCCATAGTACCTGTTGAAGACTTCAAGCAACAAAGCATTAAAAAAAACGGGTCAGACAATGTCGTCTGACCCAGCCACAAACAATCCCCAAGAAAACATCCCTTACTGTAATGTTCGCTCGAACACAAAGTTGCCGTCCTTAAAGTCAACCGGCACCACATCTTTGGGGCCAAACTTGCCTTCCAAGATCCGTTTCGCAATGGGATTCTCTAGTTTTTGTTGAATCGCTCGCTTCAATGGTCTGGCACCAAACACAGGGTCAAACCCCGATCGGGCCAGTTCAGCCAAAGCAGTTGGCGTCACTTCGAGATACATTTCCTGCTCGGCCAAACGGTTGGCCAATCGCTCAATTTGAATGCCAGCAATCTTTTCAATGTGCTGGCTTTGCAAAGCATGAAAGACCACCACCTCGTCAATCCGATTTAGGAATTCAGGCCTAAAGTGTACTTTTAACTCTTCCCACACCACTTCTTTAATGGCCTCATACGGGCTACCAACCATAGATTGGATGTGTTGAGAGCCCAAGTTTGACGTCATGATGATGACCGTATTGCGAAAATCAACAGTCCGACCCTGGCCATCGGTCAAACGGCCGTCGTCAAGCACTTGTAGCAATACATTGAAGACATCGGGGTGGGCTTTTTCGACCTCGTCTAGCAAAATCACGCTATAGGGCTTGCGTCGAACCGCCTCGGTCAGGTAACCGCCCTCTTCGTAGCCCACGTACCCAGGCGGCGCCCCGATCAATCGGGCCACCGAGTGCTTTTCCATGAATTCGCTCATGTCGATCCGAATCAAATGCTCGTCTGAATCAAACAAGAACTCAGCGAGCGCTCGGGTCAATTCGGTCTTGCCAACACCAGTTGGCCCCAAAAAAAGAAACGAACCGTAAGGCCGCGCAGGATCAGACAAACCCGCTCTCGAACGACGGATCGCATCGCCCACCAAACCCACCGCCTCATCTTGACCAATAACCCGCTGGTGCAAACGATCTTCCATCTTTAGAAGTTTTTCGCGTTCACCCGTCATCATTTTTGAAACAGGGATGCCTGTGGCGCGCGACACAACCTCAGCAATTTCTTCCGCGCCGACTTGAGTGCGAAGCAGTTGTGGACGCACAGCCTCAGTGTCACTTTGTCTTTCAGCCGTTTTTAGTCTGGCCTCTAACGCAGGCAACTTACCGTATTGCCACTCCGCCAATTTGTCGAATTGCCCTTTTCTTTGCAACTCGGCCATCTCCAAGCGCGCACGCTCAATTTCCTCTTTGATCGCCTGAGTGCCCTGAACCATGGCCTTTTCAGCTTTCCAAATCTCCTCGAAATCGTTGTATTCGCGCTGTAAGGATTCCAACTCTTGCTCAAGGTTCTGTAAGCGTCGCTGTGAGGCCTCATCGGTCTCTTTTTTGACAGCCTCACGCTCAATCTTAAGTTGAATGATGCGTCGCTCCAAACGATCCATGACTTCTGGCTTGGAATCTATTTCCATCCGAATGCGTGCTGCCGCCTCATCAATCAGATCAATGGCTTTGTCTGGTAAAAATCGATCGGTGATATAACGGTTTGACAGCTCAGCAGCAGCCACAATGGCTGGGTCAGTGATCTCAACCCCATGATGCACTTCATACTTCTCTTGCAAGCCTCGCAAAATTGCAATTGTGGATTCCACATTGGGCTCATCCACGATGACCTTCTGAAACCGACGCTCAAGGGCGGCATCCTTTTCAATGTACTTTCGATATTCGTCAAGCGTGGTCGCGCCAATGCAGTGCAATTCGCCTCTGGCCAACGCGGGCTTGAGCATGTTGCCGGCATCCATTGCCCCTTCGGCTTTGCCAGCACCAACCAAGGTGTGTAGCTCATCAATGAAGACAATGTAGCTGCCATCGTCTTGAGAGAGCTCTTTGAGTACAGACTTTAAGCGCTCTTCAAACTCACCGCGAAACTTGGCCCCCGCCAAAAGGCTAGCCAAATCAAGTGACAACACCTTTTTGCCGCGTAAAGACTCAGGTACTTCGTCATTGACGATACGCTGCGCCAAGCCCTCAACAATGGCGGTTTTTCCAACCCCCGGTTCACCAATCAGCACTGGATTGTTTTTGGTGCGGCGTTGTAGGATTTGAATGGCGCGACGGATTTCATCATCGCGACCAATCACCGGGTCTAACTTGCCCGCGCGCGCACGCTCAGTGAGATCGGTGGTGTATTTGGCCAGCGCTTCGCGCTTGGCTTCACCTTCTTGATCAGTCACGGGACTACCGCCCCGAACCGCATCGATAGCCGCCTCAAACGGTTTACGCTGTAAACCCGCCTCTGTCAGGGCACGGCCAGCCGGACCCTTGTCGTCAAGCAAACACAACAAAAATAACTCTGTCGGAATATAGGCATCGCCTCGCTTGCCTGCTTCTTTGTCGGTTCGCGTCAATACTGCTTGCAGATCGCGACTGACTTGGATGTTGCCATCACCGCCTTGAACTTGTGGCAACGCACTGATGGCTGCCTCGACAGCGGGTGTTAATCGATTGACTGCCACGCCGGCACGAGACAGCAGACTACCTGCCCCACTATCACTGTCGGCCAATAAGGCAGACAAGACATGAACGGGTTCGATGTAAGGATTGTCACGGCGAGTGGCCAAGCTTTGACCATCGGCTATGGCTTGCTGAAGTTTGGTGGTTAATTTATCAAATCGCATGGTTCAAATTCCATTTTGAGGGCTTGATCCGATGTCGCCTTGAGCAGCCCGTTGGGTTCTAATGATTTTTATATAGGGATGTTTTTTCTTTTTTCAATCAAAACGTTCACTGACTAAAAAGTAAAGCATTTTTTGCACCTGCTCAAACACTCACCGTAAGATAGCGATATGGATCGATTCTCTCAACTTGAGGCCTTTGTGGCAACCGCCACGCTCGGCAGCTTCTCGGCAGCGGCCAGAGACGAAGGCGTCACACCGGCACTGATTGCCCGTCGCCTCGATGCACTTGAGGCACGCTTGGGTGTGCGACTCTTTGTCCGTAGCACCCGAAAACTGGCACTCACGGCTGAAGGGCACACTTTGCTAGAACAAGCGCCGGCGATCTTACAAGGCTTACAAGACACCGAAGCGCTCATCAGTCGTGGCAGTGCCCAACCCATTGGTTTATTGCGTGTGAGTGCACCAGCGGGATTTGGACGACGCCACATTGCCCCCTTGTTGCCAGACTTACAGGTGCAATATCCAGATTTGGAAATATCCTTGGATTTGAGTGACGATTTTGTTGATTTGGCCAGCGAGCGCTTCGATTGTGCGATCCGAATCGGTGAGTTAGACGACTCTAGCCTCGTGAGCACTCGGTTGGCAGACAACCAGCGGGTAGTGGTGGGAGCTCCCCGCTATTTACAGCGAACGAGTACGCCTCAAGAGCCGAGTGAATTGAGGCACCACCGCTGCTTGTCACTTTCAGCCAAAAGTGGTCAAGCCAGAGGATGGTTATTCCGTGTGGCTGGCCAAACCGTAACACAGCGCGTGCATGGGCCATTGGTTTGTAGCGATGGCAGTGTTTTGCGCCAATGGTGCCTTGATGGTCATGGCTTGGCTTGGCGGTCACTTTGGGAGGTGCACGATGATATTCGCCAAGGCCGGCTTGTCACTGTTCTTGACGACTACCGGGCGCCGCTGAACGGGATCTTCGCACTCATGCCGAACCGGCGCCTGACACCCATACGCGTTCGCGTGTTTGTCGAGTGGCTCAAAAACTGTTACCAAAAAGATGGCCTTTTTGGGTAACATGAAGTTTAGTCTTGCCGAAACGTTCACAAGACACTGCGATTAAATTGATCATTTGGGGGTAACCATGACTTCGGTGCAAAAAAGAGTCCCCGTGTCGCTTGAGGCGCCCCACTGCTCGAGCTGCATGATCGGTAATGTCTGCATACCGGCTGGCATGGCCCGCCACGAAGTCGAGCAACTCGATAAATTGGTGCAAGAACGGGTTCGGTTGCAAAAAGGTCAACTGCTTTATCAAGACGGCAACACATTAGACGCTTTGTACAGTTTGCGCTTGGGTTCCATCAAAACTCAACTCGAAGAAGCTTGTGGCCGAGTGCAAATCACAGGTTTCTTTCTACCCGGTGAGGTCGTTGGACTTGACGGGATGCCAGATGGTCGTCACAGCTCGAATGCGGTTGCCATGGAAGACTCTGAGGTCTGCGTGATCCGATTAAGCAATATTGATGACATCAACCGCTATGTGCCTTCGCTGCAGCAGCAGGTGCGGCGCATCATGAGCAAAGAAATAGCGCGCGCTCACCAAGTATTATTGGCTTTGGGCTCGATGCGATCAGAAGCCCGATTAGCGGCTTTTTTGCTTAACTTGTCTGACCGTTTAACTTCACTGGGATATTCTTCGACCGACTTCCTCATGCGAATGAGCCGAGAAGAAATCGGCAACTATCTTGGATTAACGCTTGAGACAGTCAGTCGACTGTTTTCTCGGTTCGCCCGTGAAGGACTGATCACTGTGAATCAACGCGAAGTCAAACTTCTCAACCTGTCCGCGTTAAAGGAATTGGCCTGTCATCCCGTGTGAAACAAGTCCTCGCGCACAAAGTCAAGCAAGTACTCACCATTAAATGCCGCTCGTCCCAACCGTGTCGCCCAATATTTGGCACCACCACCGGCCCTATTCCATTCGTACATGCGACGGGTGTAAAGCTGTAGGTCGTATTCTTGCGTCACACCAATCGCACCATGCACGGCGTGCGCCACGCTGGCAATGCGAACGGCGGCCGCACTCGCCTGAGATTTTGCCAATGCTGCTGAGTTGGGTTGCGCCTGCCATGCGAACGCCGGCCGGGACTGACAACCCAATTGCGTTGCCATGCGAACACCATAGACCCGTTCAGCCATCTCAGTGATTTGCTGTTGCACGGCCTGCAGGCGACCGATTGGCTTGCCAAACTGCACGCGATCATTGGCGTAGGTCAATGTCATTTCAAGCACCCGATCGCAAGCACCCGCAATCAAAACAGCCAAACCAAGCGCCAGTCCGTGCGCCACCGTATCACGTGGCAATGTCCCAATAATTGATTGCGCAATCACCTCACCACGCCAAGTCAGGTGCGCATCAAAACTCCCAGTCCCACCGACCGGCTCACATTCGGCATGCGCAACTGGCAACAGATAAACAGTTTGCTCGTCTTGAAGAAGCACGTGGCTGGCCAGTAATGCACCTTGCACCAATCGTGCACTCAACACACCGTCAAGTTTGTGATCAATCACCCCAGCCAAGGCCAGTGGTGTGCTGGGCGTTTCAATCTGGCAATGCGCCAAACACGCCCGTCCAAATAAGGTCTGTGCCACTGGAAAAGGCACGGCATGCCTACCGACTGCAAACAAAACACCCCACGCATCTTGCCAACCAAGACCCGCACCACCTGCGGCGTCTGGCACCAAAATATCCAGAAAACCGGATGACTCCGACGCACTCCATATGCCTAGTGACTCAGCGTTCTTTTCCAACTCACGGATTTGATTCGGCGCACAGGTCTCGCCAAGCAAACGATCAAACGTATCAAATAATTCCATCTGCACAGCCATCACCTCAATGCCAAGCCACGGGCAATAATCCCGCGCAAAATTTCTCGAGTACCGCCTCGCAAGGAGAAAGTAACCCCCATTTGTTCCAAGTAAGCCAGTGTTCTTAGCAACTCACCTGAAACAGGAAAGTGCGGTCTCGCACCCAACCACTCTGAAATGCATCGAATCAACCGCTGCTCAAAGTCGGTGCCGTAATCCTTCACAACCGACGCCTCAACCGCCGGACTGTGCCCATCGACCAAGCGCTGCGTCACCGCCAGCGATAAGCCTCGTAGTGCACTCATCTCCCCGAGCAGGTCGCCCAGCATTGCGAGTGTTTCATCATCGTCCACACCCGCTGCACGCACCTCGTCCACCCAAGCATTGAGTAAAGCCATGCTGGAATAAATACGCTCTGGACCGCTTCGTTCAAACGCGAGCTCAGCCGTGCACTGTTCCCACCCCTGGCCTTCTGAACCAATCAAGGCCTCAGGTGCCAATTGAACGTTGTCAAAAAAGACTTCGGTGAAGTGGGCATCGCCCGACATGTCAACGATCGGTTTGATTGTGACGCCAGGCAACTTGAGATCCACAATGATTTGCGAAAGACCTTTGTGGCGGTCAGCCGATTCGCCACTGGTCCGAACAAGTGCAATCATGTAGTGGCAATGATGCGCGTAGGTTGTCCAGATTTTGCTGCCGTTTAAGAGCCAGCCGCCGTCGTGGGGCTGGGCGTTGGTTCTGATACTTGCCAAGTCAGATCCGCTATTGGGCTCGCTCATTCCAATACAAAAGAACGCCTCAGCTTGGCAGATTCTTGGCACATAAAAAGCCTGTTGCTCAGGAGTGCCGTAACGCATGATAAGCGGTGCGCTTTGACGATCTGCGATCCAATGCGCAGCCACTGGTGCGCCTGAGGCAAGCAACTCTTCAGACAACACAAAGCGAGCAAAAAAATCTTGATCCGTACCACCGTGCGACTTCGGTATGGTTAAACCCAACCAGCCCTTTTTGGCGAGCTTTTTACTGAATTCAATATCCGTTCCCATCCACGATCGGGCTTTTTGTTCAGTCGGCATGCCCGCCAGTTCGATGTTCAAGAACGCACGGATTTCCTGCCGAAACGAAGCAAGGCCAGCCGGTTCGGCAACGTAATCTAATGGGTACAACATGACGAAAGCAACCTCCTAGTCAGACACTCAGGTATCATCATTTCATTAGACACGCCGGGCTTAGCATTAAGCTTTTGATTTGTTGAACCACCCCTTAACTGCCGATTGAGAAGATGATCCAATCGGATCACCGAACACACCATGAACACACCCTCCACAAGCGCTGCGACCTCGAATCCCTCTGCACCGGCATTAAGTGGCATCCGAGTACTCGATTTGACCGCCATTGTGTTTGGGCCCTATGCCAGCCAAACATTAGCCGACTACGGCGCTGACATCATCAAAGTTGAACCACCCACGGGCGAATCAACGCGTTTTACTGGACCTGCTTACGAAAAGGGCTTGTCAGCCATCTTTCTGGGTGTCAATCGCAACAAAAAAAGCCTTTGCTTGGACTTAAAACAGCCTGCAGCCATTGAAGCCTTACTTGCTTTGGTGGATCGAGCCGACGTCATCATGCACAGCATGCGACCACAAAAGATGGCGGCTCTCGGCTTGGATGCGCAGACGCTTCTTAAACGCAATCCTCGGTTGATCTATGCCGGTTTATACGGGTTCGGTGAAGGTGGCGCTTATGAAGGCAAGCCGGCATATGACGATCTGATTCAAGGTATGAGTGGTGTGGTGGACTTGATGCAGCGTCAATCCGACCAGCCCCGCTACCTACCCACCATCGCGGCCGATAAGACCTGTGCGCTTGTGGCCGTGCAAGGCATCATGGCGGCCCTATTTCAGCGCGAGCGAACCGGTCTGGGTCAGTTCATCGAAATACCAATGTTCGAGACCATGACAGCCTATCTTCTGGTTGAACATTTCTATGGTCACCATTTGGCAGACCGCGAAGAGCCAGCGGGCTACCCTCGCGCGCTAACCAAATGGCGGCAACCCTATAAGAGTACCAATGGCTTAATCAGCGTCATGCCTTACACCGACCGGCATTGGCAGCTCTTTTTTAAAGCAGCTGGTTACGACAATCATGCCAATGATCCACGGTTTGCCAATATTGAATCCCGTACTGAAAACATCGCCTTTGTATATGAGACGTTAGGCAACATCATTGCGACCCAGACCACTGACTACTGGCTGAGTTTGTGCGAGACAAACCAGATTCCAGCAGCAGTGGTGAATCGATTAGAAGATTTAGAGCATGACCCCCATTTAAAAAGTGTGGGCATGTTCCAAGATGTTGATGATGAATTGGGCAACACCTATCGGTTTGTTCGCAACCCAGTGACCATGCAGTCATCAAAGGTGTCACCGGCTTTGGCGCCACGTTTGGGGCAACACACCGAAATGATTCTGCGCGAAGCGGGGTTAAGCGATCAAATCATTGCAGCCCTGATCAAGACGGGCGCGGCCAAACAGCATCCATAGCAGTTAACCTCAGCCAGCCTTTGGTGCCCAATGAATGATTTGAGGCCTGCTTACCGAAAACCACTTTGGCTTTTGGATTTGAAAGCGTGGGTGTCCTTTGAGGCTTAAAAACTGCCTTATCTGGCCGAAGGGTTATTCATCTATTGTGCCCACAAATAAAAAAGCCACGAGCAAAGGATTTTCGCTCGTGGCCAATCAATAACTTGGTTAAAAAGACAAATTACGCGTGGGCATTGTCTGATTCAAATTGAGCCTCTTCGGTCGACCCAGTCAAAGCCGTGGTCGACGCTTGACCGCCTTCAATCGTCTGAGTCACCGCATCAAAGTATCCAGTGCCTACTTCACGCTGATGCTTAACCGCTGTAAAGCCCAGCTCTGCTGCTGCAAATTCCTTTTGTTGCAGGTCAACAAAAGCACTCATGTTGCGACGCGCATAACCGTGCGCCAATTCAAACATTCCGTAGTTCAAGGCGTGGAATCCAGCCAAGGTGATGAATTGGAACTTGTAGCCCATGGCACCCAACTCTCGCTGAAACTTGGCAATGGTGTCATCGTCCAGATTTTTTTTCCAGTTAAACGATGGCGAGCAGTTATAAGC
>Ga0105050_10000732_pt1 | contig 50420 bp, 42 predicted proteins | sample FRY01_FD_78088 | JGI IMG/M metagenome (GOLD analysis project Ga0105050, IMG submission 78088) | Freshwater microbial communities from Lake Fryxell liftoff mats and glacier meltwater in Antarctica - FRY-01 | ecosystem: Environmental > Aquatic > Freshwater > Ice > Glacier meltwater ...
AAGAAGGTTGGCAAGGGCTTTTAAAGTTTGGCTTGTAGCATAGGGCCAAGATTGTCCGCTCCACCAGCAACAAGATTTTTTCAGAAGGAACATCGGGTCGTTTCGTTCGACGGTACTGGGGCCAAAAGGGGCTTTGAATCCATCTGCTTGCAAGAGTTTTTTCCAAGCGACCTCGAATCCTTTATCTGCATCGGGCAGGTTGAATTGCCAAGGAATATAGCCAATTAGTTCTCTGCCATATTCGCTTCCTGCATATTTTCCTGATTGGTAGGTGAGAGTAAGGGCGTTGGTTTTAAAGCCCTCGGCTTCTTCATCGCGTTGGGAAAGTGGGAAAAAGAATTTGCGTTTGGGGTCCCAAAGTTTCTTTTGAAGATTATCTTTTAATGAATCGACTTTGGATCGAAATGAAATTGAAGTTGCTTTGTCGCCTGAAAGTTCTGCGATTTTTGCAATTGCGATGGCGTCGGCCCATAGGTAAGCGTTCGTAGTGGGTCGAAACCCCGGTGCCCCTCTTAAAATATCTTTTGTTTGTCTGCTGTTGATATTAAATTCCATGCCATCGTTGTGCCCGTTTTGCCAGAAGAGGCCGACTTCTGGAACAAAGTATCGTTTTTCCCAGCCTTCGTGATTCTTTTTTAGGTCGGGTAGAAGGCTTTTAGTAAAGGCATTATCTGGGTGAACGCAGTGCAAAGCCCAAACGGAATCCGCAATCCAGGTGCTGTAGTTGCGAGGTTGGGCCCCTGGGGTGCGAAACCAATAGCGAGAATAATCTTGTGCAAAGCGTTTATCTTTAAGCCAGCGTGCTTCGTAAAGTTGGTGGCCAGCGGGGCACGAGATAGCGCCATAGGTTCCCGACCAAAAAGGTCGATCGATAAACTCTGTGAAGGAGTATCCGGAATTTGCAGAGCCATAGGTTAGGTGTTTGGTTAGAAGTTCCCAACGATAGTAATAAGTTGTTTGGATCTCTAAGTCTGGGCATTCAAAGAAAGGGATGTTTGATTTATACCAATCCCAATCTTTGTTATCCCAAAAAGTTTCTTTCTCTAGGATTTCTTGCTTAGGTAGAAAAGAAGATTGCGCTTTGATCAAGTCTGGGAATGTGATTAAGAATGCGAAAGAAAAAAAGATCGTGTATTTCATTTTAGTTGACCTGAATATTAGACATAAGTTGTAAAAAGGATATTTTGGAAAAGGTTAACCATTTATTCGGTGCGGATAACTCGTTTGATATCAACCGGCTTAATGAGGGTAATGCCGTTGGTTTTGCCATCAAGGATTTTAGCGATTACTTCTGAGTTTTTAACAACCTTTCCAAAAGGGATGAAATTGGGATTGGGTGTGGAAGGTGCGCCTAAAAGGATGATAAAAGCGCCGGGGTTAGATTTATTTTGAAGTAGTGCAATGGTGTTTTCTGTAACGGTGTTACCTGCAAAGGGGATTTTGCTTGGGGAAAGTTCTTTAAGTTTGATATTGGATGCGAAATTTTGTTTCCACGATGGATTGACTTGGGCTTCAATCCATCCTACTTGTGGTTTCTGATTCTGTTGAGAAACAAGATGGAATTTGCCACTATGATACCCACCTTCCAAAGCAATTTTTAGAAAGGTTTCAGATGCTTGAGGTGCTGCAACTGCATCAAGCAAAATATCGAAATCGCCTAGTTCCGTCTGCATAGTGACTTTGGGTTTATCGATGAGGGGTGCAAATCGCCAAGTGAATTGAGGAAGTTTTTTTGGGTTATAATCAAATAAATGGGCTTGGTCGTTAGCCTTGCGATATGCAGGGCGAAGGTAGCGCCAATTTAAATCGCCAAACACTTCTTTGCAAAGCAAGGCAAGTGCTGGGTCGTAAAGCTTAAGCTTATCGCGAGTGCGGATATCGTTGTGTAGCGCATCGGGCGGAGCGTTGTCATCGAACCAGGATTGCGTACCCTCGGCCCAGTATTCCCCGGGGTTTGAAGCAGCGTAGGTATTTTTCCAAAGTCCGCGGTCAAGTGCGGCTTTAAAAGATGCCTGAAGCCGTTGATCAAAGGTAGGGTCAATTTTGTTGAGGCCTGTTAAATGGATTGCGTGGGCAAATTCGTGAATAAAGATGTTTTCGTTGGGGTAGGGGTCACGAGGAAAGCCGAGCAGATTTTCTTCGCCACAACTAGCTGCTGGGTTTGAAGGCGTAGCGCCCAAGCCACGGGCCCTGCGATCCCAAAATAGTTTTGGGGTAAGTTTGGAATGTTCCGGGATATCTGTGGTGTATTCATTGGCAGCCATCACCGCAATTCGGACTTTGGTTTCTTTCATAGCTTGAATAATATCGGGGCGATGCCCTAGCATTTGTTTGACAATAAAAGCTGCTTCATTAAGTGCGTTGGTTGAAACTTTAGCCGATCCCACCACGGGTAAACCGTTAGCATCGGCGAATTTTTGGTAGAAGGGGTCGAGCTTGAATTCGGTACGAATTGATATGGGAATAGAGATGTCTGGGGTTGATTGAGCCAATAAATAAGATGAAGTTTGAATTAAAAAAAGAATTAGGCAAACGATTAGAGGTCGCATTAGTTGTTGGTTTCTTACTTGTGACTAATTTATCTATTAAAACTTTACACTAAATCAGGAGGTGAAGCCAGCAAGATAAATTTTATAGGGGCGATGTTTGTTAAGGAAGCGGTTGGGACTTTTGTAAGGGTTGGTAATTTAACAGTTGGTGAGGAATTATTGAGCGGTGCTGGTTTAGATTTGTTAAAAAGAATATAGTTGGATTGTCATTTTTGAAGAGGGGTGACTGTGTCGGAAGGATCGGGGAAAATTCTGTTCAATGAAAAAGGAATTGTGATTACAGAAGCCCTTCTGAAATTGCCTAAGCAAACTATTGCGCTTAATGGAATTACTTCGGTAAGAAGGGGGTCTAACCCTGTTTATCCGCAGGCAAGCGGGAAGTCTCTCTTTCTTTATGTGTGTTTTTTTACACTGCTAGAGGGAATGTTGTTTTTAGTAATGATTGGGAATTTTTGTTTTTGGACGATGGGAATCAATCCGTTTTTTGTTCTTCGAGGAATTGGGGCCGGAAATCCAGAAAGTTTGCTTAATTTTGGCTTGGCATTGTTTATAACTACCATACAGGCATTGATCTTCCGTCAAATTCTAGTTTGGTGGATTTCAAAAAGAAGAAGGCAATGGTTGCACTTTTTAATAATTACTACTGCTTCGGGAGAGGTTCGACCTTTGGAAGATTTGGACGAAACTTTTATCCAAAGGGTGGCTTCTACTTTGGAAAATAATCTCCATTAAACAACTTAAACATTATGCATCTTCTCAGAATGCCATCAAATTTCTATAATTAGCAAATGAGTTTGATAATAGTATCGATGCGTTGATATGATTCTTGGCCTAATTTTTACAGGTTGAAAAAGAACGATGACAGCAACCTTTGCAGTTATGGAATGGTTTCCCCCAATTTTGAATGTGCTGATTTGGTTAGTCAGCGTATTTCTAATCCTTTTAATTCTTATTCAAAAAGGAAAAGGCGGGGGCTTGGCGGGGGCTTTTGGTGGCCCCGGTGGCCAAAGTGCTTTTGGTTCTAAAACCGCTGATGCTTTTACTAAGATCACTTTATATGTCGCAGGCGTTTGGGTAGCACTTATCATTGTGATGATTTGGCTGGTTCAACCTAAGTCTGTAATTTCTAGTCCAAATGAAACTCCAGTAATTACCAAAGATGGTACACCAATAGAAGGTGCTCCTAAGTCTGAAGCCGAAACTTCAGGCGAAACTAAAGAAGGTTCGAAAGAAACTCCTAAGGATGATTCACCAAAAGTTGAGCCTAAGGTAGAGAAGAAAGAACCAGTCAAGGAAGTACCCAAGGTTGAACCTAAAGTAGAGAAGAAAGAACCAGTCAAGGAAGTACCCAAGGTTGAACCTAAAGTAGAGAAGAAAGAACCAGTCAAGGAAGTACCTAAGGTTGAGCCAAAGGGCAGTACTGAAAAAGGCGAAATCAAAAAGAACTAAGTGAGGCACGGCCTATTTAAAAGGCCGTGGATAAGCCCGTGCTCTATAGCATGACTGGCTATGGTGAGTCTTCCCACCAGGGAGAAACCCTTGTTGTTGCAGTTGAACTGCGCTCAGTAAATAACCGCTATTTAAAGGTTTCGTTACGAGCGCCTGAATCGTATCAGGTTCTTGAACCGGATTTTGAGAAGGTTGTTCGTAAGTTGGTGCGCAGGGGGACTATACAAGTATCGCTGCGCCTGCAGCATATTAAAGCGGCTAGGGAGCAAGTTTTAAGCATCGAGGTTTTAAAGGGTTATTTGAACCAGATGGCGAAAGTTGGTGAGGAACTGAAGTTGCCTCAGGAAGCTAGAAATTTGCTGATGGGTAATGTTTTGCAATTGCCTGGAATTGTGCCTGAGAGTCAGATTGGAACCAAGAACCTTGAAGAAGACTGGGTTCAGATTGAAAAGACTCTGAGCCTTGCGTTAGGAAAACTGCAAGTTATGCGCCTTACGGAAGGTGCCAATATGGCTGCAGAGTTGTTGTCGCTAAGAAACCGTATTGTTGATCAGTTAGCAGCGGTAAAAGTATTGATTCCTATGGTTATTGAAACTTATAGGGATAAATTATTGGAAAGGGTTAAAAAATTGCTGGAGGGTACCGATGCTGTGATTCAGCCATCGGATCTAATCCGCGAAGTAACGGTATTTGCTGAAAGGTCGGATATAGCAGAGGAAGTGACACGATTAGATTGCCATCTAGAGCAATTTGGGAAGGTGTTGGATCAGGAAGAGGGAGCGGGTAGAAAGTTAGAGTTTCTGACCCAAGAGATGGTTCGAGAAACGAACACAATGGGTTCGAAGGCTGCGGATGTGAAAATTACGCAGCATGTGATGGAGATAAAAGGCGATTTGGAACGCATTCGGGAGTTAATCCAGAATGTTGAATAGTGTAAAACAAGCTTTTCGGGGTCCTTTAATTATAATATCTGGGCCAAGTGGCAGTGGAAAATCAACCCTGGTCCGGGAGCTTCTAAAAGAGAAGTCTTTGCCTCTTGAACTGGCTATTTCTGCAACGACAAGAAAGATCAGGGCAGGGGAAAAAGACGGTAAGGACTACTATTTTTGGGACAAGGAGAAATTCCAAAACGAAGTTTCTAACCAAGCTTTTCTTGAGTGGGCAGAGGTCTATGGGAATTTTTATGGTACATTAAAAGCTGAGGTTGAAGCACGAAGGAGTCGGGGTGCAGGGGTTGTTTTGGAAATCGATGTACAAGGTGCAGGGCAGATTCGAAAATCGGGCGATGTAAGTTTAAGTGTTTTTATTATGCCACCCGACTGGAGCGCTTGTGAACTTAGGTTGCGAGCCCGAGGCACTGAAACCGAAGAAACTATTGCCAAAAGGCTAAGTAGTTCTAAAAACGAATTGGATCGATCTCAGGAATATGACTTTAAAGTCGTTAATGATGATTTGGATAAGGCTGTTGCCAGCCTTAAGTTGTTAGTTAACCCGTTATTTTTAGAAAGGTAATTGCAAATGCTAGATGAACTTAAAGAAGAAGCTATTGTTAACCGGGTTGGTGGACGCTTCAAGCTTTCCACTTTAATTCAAAAAAGATTAGCTATGTTAAGCCAAGGTGCTAAGCCTTTGGTTCAGACTAGGCATAATGACAAGATGGCGATTGTTTTGCAGGAAATTCTTAACGATAAGATTTACCTTGATAGTACTGGTGCAGTAATTGCCCGTGCGAATAGTGAATCGGATGCAGCACGCAGGGCGATGGCAGGTGATGTTTCTGGCGACCTCGGAGTTGATTAACTTTTAGAGTTGATTAACTTTTAGAGTTGATTAACTTTTAGAGTTGATAAGTTTTTTAAGTTGATTAACTTTTTCAAGTAGATTAGGTTTTAGAAAGTATAAAGCTTTTCTAATACTAACAAGTTCGGCGGATCTACTTTATGAGTGATTCAAACGAGAAACCTCGGGGTTCTTTTCAAAAGATTTCTGCATTTCCTAGCGAATCTTCTGCGGTTGATCCTCTATCCACGGATCAAGATTATGGCTATAAGCCTTTATCGATACTTGCAATATTTGGTGCAGTTCTGGGTGGATTATTTGTTATTACAATGGTGGTTGGTTTTTCAGCGGCATTTATATTTGGTACCCCTTGGATTATGCCTCCTTGGATTGTTGTTTGGCCCGCGGCATCTATTCTTTTAAGTTTTCTGGCTTATACCCAAATCAAGGCTTCGGAAAATACCCTTGGGGGTGAAAAGCTTTCTCTTTGGGCGATACGAATAACTGCTTTATTTATTCTTTGTTATCTTGCGAATTATGCGGGTACATATTTTGCTGTTAGGAATCAGGCAGGTACTTTTGCAAAGCAATGGCTAGAAATTGTTGCAAAAGGTGAGACCGATAAAGCTTTTCTACTGACTTTAAAACCGCCACGGCCTTCCGAAGATTCAAACCTCCGAACGACTTTTGAAATAACATATAACATTGCAAGTGATCCACTTTCGAAAGGTGCTTATTCTTCTTTTAAATCCAAGGATTTTATCAGGCTTGTACAATCTGGCTCTGAAAATACTACGAAGTTTGTGCTGAAATCTTCTAGCTCACCCATTTATGAAATGGGTGGGTATTTGGTAAGGCTTATTTATCAAGTTGATATTCCAGATGGCACCTTGGAGGTTGCTTTAACAGCACTTGGGGTAGAAAGTCCTACTGGGGCTTTTAAAGGCAGGCAATGGCAAATAATTCTAGATGGCTCTGGCTTACAAGGGAAATTAAAGCCTAACCCAGAGTCTATTAAAAAGTTTGAACTTTCTCTTTCTGCCATCGAATTTGTATCAAAATGGTGTATGGCAGTTTCTAATAAAATTTGGGATCCGGCTGTTTTTGGGGTTATTCCTCTTGATGCCCGACAACCATTATTAAATGGTGCAGCTCCAACTCTTCCTTTGGGTTTGAGTTTGGTTGGTGGGGCTTTGGCCCAAGCTGCAGAATCTAACGAACACAAGTTATTTCTTCAGGCTTGCCAAATACTTTTCGATGGAAAATTTGTTAAAGTGAGTGATAATTTCTGGTCGGATCCAACTATGAAGCCTGCTATTTTAGCGGCAGTTTCTCGCGCTTTTAATCCCCTCGCTGATCATACTCCCACTCAGCAAATTTCAGGAAATTCTGAATGGCTACAAGTGGAGAGCGGTGTGATTCCTCGTTTCAAACGCACGGGTAATAAGGTGGAGTTTGAGTTTGATTGCAAGCTTTTGCTTTTCCCCAAATATTTAGTTCAAGCAAGCTTAATTGTTGAATCTGAGAACACAGACGATGCTAAATTAGCCTTAACACAGTGGCATGTCCGAGATATTATTCTTCAGCGAGGGGGATCTATGCCTGTTCCTGGGCCTAAACCTGGCCGCTAAAGTTTTCTACTTAGATTCAGGGTTTGGCTCGATTTGATCTAGAAGATGACCAAGCTTGGTTTTCTTAGTTTCTAAATAACGCCTGTTATTATCGTTGGGAACTATCTGGATAGGGATTCGTTCGGTTATTCGGAGCCCATAGCCATCGAGTCCGACCACTTTTTTTGGATTATTTGTGAGCAGTTTGATATCTCGGATGCCTAGGTCATTTAATATTTGAGCCCCGATTCCGTAATGCCTTAAGTCTGCACCAAATCCAAGTTTTTGATTGGCTTCCACGGTATCTAAACCTTCTTCTTGCTGTAATTTGTATGCTTTCAGCTTAGAAAGAAGACCAATTCCTCTGCCTTCTTGGCGCATATAAAGCAAAACTCCTTTTCCAGTTTTTTCGATTTGATGCATTGCGTGATGCAACTGGGAACCACAATCACATAACAAACTTTCAAAAATATCGCCTGTGAGGCATTGGCTATGAATGCGCACTAGAATGGGTTCTTCTTGGATAGGGATTTGGCCATTTTTGGGAATACCTATGCCACCCATACAAAGGGCAAGATGGGGTTCGGCATCGACAACGGAGGAGTAGGCAATGAGATCGAAGTTACCCATTTTTGTGGGGAGTTTTAACAGCAGTTCGCGTTGAATTAATTTTTCTCTTTGCCTGCGATATTTGATTAAATCTTCGATTGTGCACATTTTTAAACCGTGTTTTTTGCAGTAGGGAATAAGGTCTACTATTCGGGCCATACCTCCATCGGGGTTGACCACTTCGCAAATAACCGCTGCTTCTTTGAGGCCTGCAAGTCGGGCAAGATCAACGCTTCCCTCGGTATGCCCAGCGCGAACCAGTACCCCGCCATCGCGGGCTCTTAATCCAGGGACATGTCCTTTTCCCCTAACTAAATCGCTCGAGTTTGAGGCATCATCGATGGCAACTTGTACGGTTCGAGATCTATCAAAAGCCGAGGTACCGGTGGTTATTCCGGTGCGGGCATCGATATTTGGAGTAAATGGCGTTCCCATACTATCTGAAATTGCGGAGGGGAGAACCTCGAGGCCAAGGCGATTGCAAATAGCGGTTGACATAGCTAGGCAAACAAGCCCGCAACCATTGCGCATCATAAAATTAATAGCTTCTGGTGTGGCTTTTTCGGCGGCGATTACTAAATCACCTTCATTTTCTCGGTTAAGGTCATCTACAACCACAAGCAAACGCCCTTGCCGAATTTCTTCGAGGGCTTCTTCAATGGAACAAAATACTGGGTCATTTTCTGGCATACTTGGCTCCACCCTTTAAATTTCTACCATTCATTTTTATTATAGTAGGCAAAACATTATAGCATATCATTTATAGTGCTTGCCCTAAGACCATCTGCTTCTGATAATAGAAATTATATTAATGGAATTACATGGCAGGTTGTTACATTTACTATCCTTCCACCGCTTGATTTGAGTAATCTTGGAGCTAATTAAAATGAATAATAAAAAAGTAGGCCTTTGGTTAATAGGGGCTTGTGGTGGCGTTGGTACGACCGCTGCCCTAGGCCTAGCTGCTATCAAGAATAAACTTTCTGATACCACTTCGTTGGTTACTGAATTGCCTTTATTTGCAAGTCTTAAGCTTGATGCGTTAGAATCATTTGTTGTGGGAGGCCACGAAATTCGAAAGGGGTCTTTTGGTGAATCAGCAAATGATTTGCACCATAAGGCTAGGATTTTTGATGCTGCAATGCTTGCTGGGTCTGAAAGAGATCTTGCGGAATGGAGTAAGAATATTAAACCAGGTTCTGCTGTTGATTCAGGGCCTACGATTGCAAAAATGGCTGACCTCGATAAAGCCAATAGTCAAGAAACTCATCGTCAAACAATCGAGCGCATTCAAAATGATTTGAAAAATTTTCAGAAAACTAACGATCTTGAATTAGTCGTAGTTATTAATGTTTCCTCTACCGAACCCCCTTTTCAAACAGGGGCTATGCACGAAACTCTTAAAGCAATGAACGCTGCACTTGATGCCAATGAGAAATGCCTACCTACAAGTTCACTTTATGCCTGGGCTTCTGTCGAACTTGGTATGCCTTTTGTCAATTTTACTCCTTCAATGGGTGCATCCTTCCCTGCCATACAAGAACTTGCCAAAATTAAAAATGCTCCTCTTGCTGGGCAGGACGGTAAAACAGGCGAAACTCTTATGAAGTCGGTTCTTGCACCAATGTTTGCACTTCGTAACTGGAAAATTCTTAGTTGGGTTGGACATAATATCTTTGGTAATCGCGACGGTATCGTCTTGGATGACCCTTCCAACAAAGCTTCTAAAATCAAAACCAAGGATCAGGTCATTTCCTCTATCGTTGGCTACAAGCCCCAAACTTTGGTTACCATTGAATACATTCCTTCTATGGACGATTGGAAAACCGCTTGGAATCATATTCATTATCAGGGCTTTCTTGGTACACCGATGATTCTTCAGTTCATTTGGCAAGGGTGTGATTCGGTTCTTGCTGCTCCTCTTGTCATCGACCTTGCAAGGTTTGCATTGCTTGCAAAACGACGGGGTGAATCAGGTATAATGAAACATCTTTCTTGCTTCTTCAAGGGGCCGATGGGCGAAACCAATCACGATTTCTTCCAACAATTTGAAATGTTACGAGACTATGTTGAAGCTGTGGGAGAAAAGTCATGAAGTTAGCTTTTAGTAGTAATGCCTACCTTCGTTTTTCTTTTGACCAAGCTGCCCATAAGATTAGCAATCTTGGTTATCAAGGCATCGAAATTATGGCTGATGTTCCTCACGCTTGGCCTGCTTTTATGCTGGATGAACACAAGCAAGCTCTTCGTAATTCTTTGAAATCAAGTAATCTGGCTATCTCTAACATCAATGCTTTTATGATGCACGCGGTTAATGACCCTAGGCAGCGTTACTGGTACCCATCTTGGATTGAGCCAGATAAACATTACCGTCAAATCCGTATCGATCATACTATGCGTTGTTTGACCTTGGCAAAAGAGTTAGGTTCGCCTTGCATTACAACAGAACCGGGTGGCCCAGTTGAACCAGGTGGTTCTTGGAAAGCAGGGCTTAAACTTTTTGTCGAGATGCTTAAACCTGTAATAGAACATGCAGAAAAAGAAGGCGTATTGTTACTCATCGAGCCAGAGCCTGGTTTATTGATTGAAACTGCAGATCAGTTTCTTGAATTTATTGGCTATATTGATTCCCCTTCGGTAGGGTGCAATTTTGATATCGGTCATTCGTATTGTGTGGGTGATGACCCTGCTACTACCATTCCTAGGCTTGCGAAGTACATCCGCCATTTTCATTTAGAAGATATTGCTGCAACCCGTGTTCATCACCATCTTATTCCGGGTGATGGGGTGATTGATTTTAAAGCTGCTATCAATGCTATTAAAGCGATTGGTTATAAAGAATGGGTTACCATCGAGCTTTATCCCTATGTAGAAGACCCAGATCAGGCTGCACGGTTGGCACGAGAAAGAATTGCGCCTCTACTTGCTTAATTCTTTGGCTAAGATCGAACTCGTAAATTAATCATCTCTACTGTGAAGGAAAATCCCATCACAAAGTAGATGTATCCTTTGTCGATATGCTGGCCCATTCCTTCTGCAACTAAAACCATACCTATAAGAATTAGGAAACTAAGGGCCAATACTTTAAGAGTCGGATGCTTTTCCACGAAATTACTTACGGACCTTGCAAAACAAAGCATTATTAATACGGTTAGCACCATTGCTACAACGATTACACCAAGGTGTTGAACCATACCTACTGCGGTGATAACCGAATCTAGGGAAAAAATGATGTCCAGAATCGCTATTTGAATTAATACCATTAAAAATTTTGATTTGCCATTCTTCTCTGCTTCGTTATCTGGTTGTTCTTTAGAATGGTCTTCAAGTTTATGATGGATTTCAAAAGTACTCTTGGCAATCAGGAACATACCCCCTGCGATCAGGATGAGATCCTTCCAAGAAATTTCCCTACTTTCCTCGGTTTTTAAAGTCCATCCAGGAAGTGTGAACACTATTTGATGAAGACTTAATACCCATTGGATACTAAATAAAAGTAGTAGCCGGGTGCCCAATGCGAGGATAAGGCCTATTTGTCTGGCTTTTGCCCGTTGCTCTATAGGAAGCCTGCCCGCAAGTATCGCTAAGAAAATGATGTTATCGATTCCTAGCACCACTTCCATTGCGGTTAAGGTTATTAAAGGAATAAACAAATCCATAGCTTCCTGCCTCAATTAAATCTTTTTTCCAGAGGTACAAATGACCCCTAGGGTATTATCATAACATAGATTAGTTTATTGAAAGCAAGTAGGGTCAAAAATGCAATACTTTATTTTTGTCTCTTGATAGGAGAATGATCCAATGGAATTCTGGATTTTTTTAGGCAATATCTATTCTGCCCTTGGTCTGGGTTTGCTTATTGGCCTAGAAAGAGAATTCAGGCAGCACCCCGCTAGCTTAAGGACTAATGCTCTCGTTTGTGTTGGTTCTGCTTTATTTATGGCGCTAACCCCTTTATTAAATGACGAGATCAAAGGTGGTGATCCAACTCGAATAGCCCACGGCATTATTACCGGTATTGGTTTTCTGGGTGGTGGGGTTATTCTCAAACAAGGGCTTAATATTCGAGGTTTGAATACTGCTGCTACTTTATGGTGTACGGCTGCGGTAGGCACACTTTGCGGCGCTGGTTACTGGAACCTTGGCTTGGCAGGCACCGTTACTATCTTGCTTGTGCATTTTATTTTCCGGCCTATTTCTGACTGGATTAGCCATCTAGGAAAATATTCTGAACAAGATTTTAGCTTTTCTATAACCGTTGTTTCTACCAGTGAATCGGACAGCAATATTCGCATTGCCCTCAACAAGTTCTTAGATTCTAATCCTAAACTTTCTTTAGGTTCTATCCTTACTACAAAGCTTGGGGATTTAAGGGAATTTGAAATCGTTGCTAAAATTTTTTCCCCAACTAATCAGAAAGATGCTATCGATTCTTTTTTGAACACGCTTAATAAAGAGTCGGGCGTTAGAGTGGTTCGCTGGGAAAAAGATCCCAGATTTACTGACTGACTTGGTGTTTCGCACCGGTTGAATTTATTTATGATTTACTAAGGATTTAAAAGTAAAATGACTATGCAAATTAATGGCGGGTCGAATGGCGTTGCTTGGAACCTTAACGATCTTTACCTAAGTATTGACGACCCGCAGTTGAACCGTGATATCGAGGGATCTTTACAGTTGGCTAAGGACTTTGAAGAAAAGCATCGGGGCAAAATCCAAAACATCAAAGCCAACGATGTGCCTTATCTCCTTTTTGCTATTCAGCAGATTGAAGCTATTTATGAAAAAATGGACCGGCCTGCGATTTTTGCTTCACTTCTTCACGCTGCTAAAACTGATGATCCTGCCCATGGCGCCCTTGTTGCAAAAACTAGACAGGCTCGTTCCAAAACGAACCAGCACCTTCTCTTCTTCGATCTGGAACTTATACTTATTCCGGAGAATGATGCGAAAAGCTTAGGCGCAAATCCTATGCTTTCACGGTATACACACTTCTTAGAGCAAAAGCGTGCTTGTAAACTTCATTTCCTTTCCGAACCAGAGGAAAAAGTTCTTGATGTTAAATCTCTCACGGGTCGATCTGCCTTTGTTCGTCTTTTTGATGAAACTGTCGCCTCTATGACCTACCCTTTTATTCAAGATGGGGTCGAAAAAAAGCTTACTTTTCAAGAAATTAATACCAAGCTTTACGACCCAGATCGCAATATTCGAAAAGCCGGCGCTGAAGGCATTACCGCTGGACTAAAAGATCATAATAAACTTCTTGTCTACCTTTTTAATACCCTTGTTCTTGATCATCAAAACGATTACGAAATGCGAAGTTTCCCCGACCCTATGGCTTCGAGGCACCTTGCCAACGAAACTTCCTCTGAAATGGTTCAGGCTCTTATGGATTCGGTTGAGAAGCATGGGGCAACGGTACAGCGTTATTACAAATTGAAAAAGCGTTTGCTTGGCTTACCTTCGCTTGAAGACTACGACCGTTATGCTCCGATTCAAGGTGATATGCCTTTGGTATTGTGGCAGGATGCATCGAAATTGGTGCGCGAGAGTTACCATGCACTTTCGCCCGAGGCAGGCAAAATTATTGATCAATTTTTTGATGCGAATTGGATTGATGCGGAATTAAGGCCGGGCAAGCGTGGTGGGGCTTTTTCTTCCAGTGCAATTCCTTCGGTTCACCCGTATATTCTCATGAGTTACACTGGGAAAATGCGCGATGTTTCTACACTTGCCCACGAACTGGGGCACGGGTTGCATCAATATCTTTCCCGAGAAAATGGCTATCTCCAGTGTGATACCCCACTTACCACCGCTGAAACTGCCAGTGTCTTTGGTGAAATGCTTGTCTTTAAAAAACTTCTTGAAAAGTATCAAGAACCCAAAGTTAGGTTGGCCCTGCTCTGTGGCAAAATTGAAGATAGTTTCGCCACCGTTTTTCGACAGGTCGTTCTTACTCGTTTCGAACAAAAAATGCACAAAGCTCGAAAAGAAGAGGGCGAGCTTTCCTCTGAAAGATTTAACACGCTTTGGACAGAAGCCAATCAGCCAATGTTTGGCGACTCAGTTAATCTTTCTGAAAACTACGGCTATTGGTGGTCTTACATAGGCCATTTTGTTCATGTGCCTTTTTATTGTTATGCTTATTCCTTTGGTGAATTGCTAGTTCTTGCTTTGGTGCAAAAGTACGAGCAGGAGAAAAAGTCGTTTGTGCCCTTGTACATGGATTTATTGTCGCGTGGCGGGTCTGAATCTCCTGTAGCTTTGCTTGCAAGGATGAACATTGATTTGAACGACCCAAGATTCTGGGAATTGGGATTGAAGTTGTTGGATAGCATGGTCACAGAGGTAGAAGATTTGGCAACCCAATTGGGAAAGTAGGGATATGAAGGAAGAAATGGTTGATATTCTGAACCTTGAAGGCGAGGTAGTCGGGGTTGCTACTAGGTTAGAGATGCGCAGAGATCGTTTGCCCCATCGCTGTGTTTACATTCTTGTGTTTAACAAATGTGGTGATATTTTTATTCACTTAAGAACTGCAACCAAAGATGTTTTTCCTTCGCATTGGGATGTTTGTGCAGGTGGTGTAGTGGCAGCAGGAGAGGGTTTTGCAACGGGTGCTTATAGGGAATTGCAAGAAGAATTAGGGGTTTCAGATCGGCCCGAATTTTTGTTCCCTTTTCGATATGAAGATGATCAAACCATGGTTTTTGCGAAAGTTTATCGTTGCACACACGAGGGGCCTTTTATTTTGCAGAAGGAAGAAGTGGCGTGTGGCGAGTTCGTGAGTTTGATGGAGTTGGGGAAACGAATATCTGTTGAAAAGTTTTGCCCTGATGGTTTAAAGGTGTTGCAAGAAGCAAAAAACTTTGGGCTAATCTGACTCTAATTGCTTCGGATTAGAATAAATAGCAATGAATGCCCTTGCTAGAATCCCTTACTTTTAGATAATTACTTGTATTAAGAAATTTGTTTTATTGCTTTGATAGGAAGTTCCAAAACATGGCATCTGATAGAACCGACCTTTCCAACAAAGATTTTTCAATGCAAGATCTTTCTAATACTAGCCTTGTTGGGGCGTTGCTGGTCAATACTAATTTTCAGCAGGCGATTTTGTTTGAGACTAATTTTTCCAAGGCGGATTTGACTGGAAGCAACTTTATTGATGCTAACCTTTTTGGTTCCAAGATGATGCAGACGACCTTGGTTAATTCGAAAATGAAAGGTGCCAATCTTGTTGGTGCTAATCTTTCCAATGCCAATATGAGCGGTGCTGATCTTTCTAATGCGGATCTTACCCGTGCTGTTTTTTATAAAGCGAATCTTTCCGGTGCCAATCTTTCTGGTGTTAAAATGGGGCAAGCAGATTTTTCTGAGTGCAACCTGACTGGGGCGATTCTTCCCCCCAATTTTAAGTCTTGAATTTATTCGCACTCAAGATTGTTTGGTTTAAATCAACTGTTTTTTGTTCCAAATTCCCAGACATGGATGTATCCTGCCATATCTGCAACTGCAATGCGGGTTCCATCGGGTGAAAACGAAAGGGCATGAAACCAGTCTTTGAATTGTCCACCCCTTGGCTTGCCTAGTTCTTTTATCATCTTTCCTTCTGCAATATTCCAAATACGCACAACCGTATCTCTTCCGGTGGAAGCAAGGTGCTTTCCATCAGGGTGAAAGCAAAGATCGGTGATACCATATTGGTGAACTGGCGATAGTTCGCGGTTTTTTTTTCCTGTCGATGGATCTATCAAAAATATTTTGCCTTCGCCTTCGCCACCTCTTCCAAGTGCCAAGGTTTTACCATCATTTGAGTAAGCAGCAGAGGCGATTTGCATGTCCTTATATTCTTTGCTTAAGTCATGTTGAACCGTTGTAGTTGCAACATCCCAGAGTTTTACTGCAGTATGTCTGCCTGAATCAAACACCAGCGGATATCGTTCGGAAATCAACGCTTGTTTGAGATCTTGCGAAAGGGCTACCGCAAATGCCCAACCTTTTACTTGCCAGCGCTTTTTTTCAGCCCCCGTTTTTCTATCATAAATCACTACCTGCCCAGCATCGTCTCCTGTAATTAGCGTGGATTCATCATGGCTCATGGAGATGCCTACTATCCATTCTTTGCCTTCAATTGTTTTCGTGGCTGCCTGAGTTTGGACTTCTGCTTCTATTGGGAGAGGGGGTTTTCTACCGGAATTTTTATTGCGGGCTATATCTTCAATAGTGCGCGCGTTTAATACATGCATGGCTTTGCCGGAAGGTTTTATTTGTATATCCCAGTACTTTACCGTGTGATCATTACTTGCGCTTATAAGCCATCTGTTCTCTGCGCATAACAATCGATTAATAATGTTGGAATGCCCAACCATTTGCCTAATTGGCTTGGGTGCGTGATATAATGGTCTTTGTGATTTGTCTGCAGGCTTACTTTTATCGGTTGCGGGATCACCCAGTAGTTCGGGTTTTTCGGGGAATTCCCAGAGTAGGATTTCACCAAGATTGTTACCCGCAGCGAAGTGGTTAGCACCGATGAAACTTACTGCGGAAACCCAATCTGCATCCCAGACGAAAGACCAAAGCAGCGTAGCTTTCTCGAAGTTCAAAATTTTGGTTGCTGCTGCGCCTTTCATAATAGAAGTTCCTTGATGGGTTTGGATCCTTCGGGTGTGGCCCAAATTGGCCTAGTTCCCACGAAATGTTTGGTGCGGTGGTTAACTCCTAGTGCTGTATAAATCGTTGCGAATAAATCGCCTTCGCTTACGGGGTTTGTCGCCACATCACGGCCATCTGCATCGGTTGATCCGTAGACAACGCCACCTTTAATTCCCCCGCCTGCGAGTACGATAGTCCATCCTCGGATGAAATGGTCGCGACCCGCGCGGTTGTTGATTTGTGGCGTGCGACCTACTTCGCCCATCCACACCACCAGAGTGTTTTGCAGTTGCCCTGTGCGTTCCAAATCGATAAGGAGACCCGACCACGCGGGATCGAGAATTTGCATGTTTGCCTTATGGCAGACAAAATTATCGGCATGGCTGTCATAGTTATCTTGTCCAATTTCGACGAAGGGTACCCCGGCCTCGGTTAGTTTGCGTGCGAGGAAGCATCCCCTGCCAAAATCACTTGCGCCATATAATTCCTGGTGCTTTGGCCATTCTTTTGTGGTATCAAATAATGACTTTGCTTTCAGCAACCGCCATGCTCTTTCTTTGGCAACGCGATGGCTTTCATAAGCATCAGCGAGATTTTCTTTTTTGTGTTCGGCTTCCATGAAGCGGAGTAAATCATTGCGTCTTGATTCATTCGCAGGGGGTAAATATGGGCTGGTGAAGTAAGGCATGTTGCCGTTGCGTTCGATTCCGAAGGGTTCGTAACGGGGTCCTAGGTAGCCAGAGCCGGCATTGCCAGTCGGGCCCATGCGTACAAAGCTTGGAAGGTCTGCATCAGTTTGGCCTAGGTATTTTGCGATCATAGCGCCTAGTTCTGGATGGGGCATTCGTTCGGATTGTTTGTAACAAGTGTGCATGTGGTAGATGCCATCGGGGTGATCCGGGGAAGAGGTGCGCATGCTACGAATGATGCCTAATTTATCGACCTGCTGAGCGATCTTGGGAAGGTATTCGCAAATTTTGTAGCCAGGCAACTTGGATTGAACTTCGCGGAAAGGGCCTGCAGTGGCTTTACCAGGTTTCATATCAAAAGTGTCGATCTGGCTTGCCCCGCCATTCATCCAAAGTAAGATACACCGTTTTCCTAGTTTTTGTGCCATCGATGCGATAGTCTGAGAATGGAAAAGCCCGCCCCAGTTAGGGATCGTGGCGCCTGCGCCTGTTGTGAGGGAACCTTTTAGTAAGGCTCTGCGGGAAAAATGCTCCATCTTTTTGCATGCCACTTTATTGGTGTTGTGATCATTCATTGTTATTGGCCAGTTGTTGATTAGTTAGTGGTTGAAACGAAATTCGCTCATATTCATAAGTACCCAGATGGCTTCTTCGACCAAGTTTTCTGATTTTGGTTCGCTTTGCAAATAGGCTGCGAACTTTGCTTTTTCCGATTCTTTTGGCAATCGGGTCAAGACTGACAGAAACATTTGATCGATGCGTTGTTCCCAAGGTTCCTTGGAAAGATTGATGGTGTCTGCGAGGTTGCCTTTTTTACGGCTGATGAAGGCACGCACATTGCTGCTGTTGTTGAGGAAAAGGTGTTCGCTTAGACTGCCTTGGAAATCCCCCAAGCCGTTGGTTGGTTGGCCGAAGTACCTGCGGAAATACTCGCCTGTAGAGCCTTCGCTTTTCTGCCCTGAGTCCCCACCTGCTATTATCATGCCTGCCAAAATTTCTTCAGCAGAAAGCGGCCTGATGCGTGCGCGCTCAAAATGTTTGGGAAGGGATTCTTTATTCTCGCCTTTGCTTCCAAGTTGATAAGTCTGGCTGCTGACCAGTTCTTTTATCAGCCATTTCGTGTTGAATTTATGTGCGACGAATTGTTCGGTAAGCGTGTCTAAAAGATCTGGAAGAGTGGGCTTGTTGTCGGAGCCGAAATTATCGACTGGGTGAACGATACCCCGCCCCATGAATTGGCTCCAGATCCGGTTGACCGCAGCCTTGGCGAAAAAAGGGTTTGACGGTGCAGTTGCCCATTGTGCCAATTTTTCTTTGCGTGAAAATAGTGGTTTGGGCATTGATTTCGTCCCGCTCTTGAATTCGGGTTCTTTATAGTCCGCTGGAAAGGGTGGTTCTTCAAGCAGTGCGCCTGAAAGGAATTTTGGTTTTATAGGCTCCCCTTTTTTTCCTGGTTTCAACTCTTTTTGATTCCCAGAAAACAACACTTCCCCGCTGTTTTTTTCGCCTATCTTGAATTTCTTTACTTGCTTTTCGCCAGTTCCAGATGACCCTTGATCCATGACCACCAGCCTTACAAAGAATCCTGTCATTCCATAAAAATCTTTTTGTAGCAAATCTGTGAAAGGGTGATCGTGGCATCGGGCGCATTGGATTTGAGTACCTAGAAAAATGCGGCTGAAGGATTCTGTAAGGTCTTCAGGTTTGTTGTTGAACTGTGCGTAGAATAACTCCGAGCCTTCTTGTTCTGCAAGTATCAAATCCCGCACCCAGAGATCGAAGGGTTCGTTCTTGCTAAATTTTCCCTCCAGCCATTGTTTGAACAAGGTTCGATTGCGTGTTGCGTCTTGGTTCGGGGGGGTGCGGCCGAATAAAGTCAAATCCCACAGCGTTGTTTGTTGATGGGAAAATTGGGAATCATTAAGCAGACGCTCGATCAGATTGTCGCGTTTCTTTTCATCTTGATCAGCGAGAAACTTTCTGGCTTCGTCGTAACTGGGGATGGTTCCTAAAAGATCGAAGTAAATCCTTCGCAAAAAAGTGGAGTCATCGCATATCCCTTCCGCTTTTATTTTTTCTTTGGCCCAAGCTTCCTGCACGGCTTTATCAATTGTTTGCCTTAATGGCGTTGATTCACTTTTGTTTTCCTTGATTGCAACTTCAGCTAGGCTAAAGGCACCACTGGCAAGCATTATTAGGCAGGCGATTTTGATTCGAAAAAAGTTTGAATTCAGCATCATGGTGAGCCTGAATTGTTGGTGAGGTCATATCGGGAAGGAGTTTGCAAGGAACTTCAGCAGGCAGTAATTAAATAAGTTATATTAAGTTTAACTTGAATTATAGTTAAAGTCAACAGGCTAATCATCAGAGTTCGTTCCTCATTTGTTAATCTCTGGTTAAATGGTTTTATCTTGTACTTTTAATTGCCGATTAATTTAAATAGAATAATAGTGTTCCTGCCAATTAGTTTTGAACAGAACTCATTAATATGAGGCTTACCATCCGCCAATTTCTGACACTTGGATTAAAGACAACCTTGCTTTTGATTGCAGTGCAATCTGGGATGGCGTATGGGGCGCCCGATGGCAAGAAAATATACGAGACACAATGTCTTTCCTGCCATGGTCAAAATGGGGCGGGGATTAAGGGTAAATATAACAAGCCGCTTTCGGGGGATCTTACTCCCAATCAACTTGCAAAAATTATTGAAGAGACAATGCCCAAGGAAGATCCGGGTAGCCTGCCTGAGGCTAGCGCCCTTGCGGTGGGTATCTATATTCATGATGCATTTTATTCTTCCATAGCTCGCGAAAGAAATCGTCCCGCAAGAATTGAATTGAGCAGGTTGACGGTTAGGCAATATCGCAACAGCTTGATGGATCTGGTCGGAAGTTTTAGGCCCACTGCAATTCCTTCAGACAAAACCAAAGGTATTCGGGGAGAGTATTTTAAAACTAGAAACTTCAACAAAACAGATTTGGCTGAATCGCGCATCGATGCCGAGGTGGATTTTGATTTCAAGGAAGAAAGCCCCGTTTTAGGAAAGATGGAGCCGGGGGAATTCACGCTGCGCTGGACGGGTGCGGTTTATGCCCCAGAGACGGGTTATTATGAATTTAATATTCATGCAAGCCATGCAGTTCGGTTGTGGGTAAATGATAACAATACGCCGATTGTAGATGCGTGGGTCAAATCTGGAAAAGACACTGAATATAAAGGGAGCATCTATCTGGTTTCAGGTCGGTCTTACTCTTTAAGGCTGGAATTCACCAAAGCGAAGCAGGGGGTTAACGATAATAAAAAGCCCTTGGTTGTTCAGCCTGCGTTTGTCAAATTGCTATGGAAGAAGCCCGGGGGCCCAGTTGAAATATGCCCGGGGGAATATCTTTCTTCGGCCATTCTTCCTGAAATGTTTGTTTCTAGCACTCCGTTTCCGCCAGATGATGGCAGTCTTGGTTGGGAAAGAGGAGTCACCGTTTCCAAAGAATGGGATCAGGCGACTACCGAAGCTGCTTTGGAGGCTGCGAAATATATTGCAGGAAAGTTGCCCGAGTTCAACAAGGCCAAAGAGGGGGATGTACAACGCCTTGAGAAAACAGAAGAGTTTATGAAAAAGTTTGCGATCAGGGCATTTCGGAGAAACCTTCAAGACAACGAAAATGCGATCATCAAAAAAGTTTTAAAAGAATTTAAAGATCCTCAGGATGGTGCCCTGCGAGTTCTTGTTTGGGTTTTGAAATCACCTAACTTTTTGTACCGTAACGAAGGGCAGGGCGATGCGCTTGCCAGTCAGCTTTCCTACACGCTTTGGGATTCCATACCCGACCAGCAATTGCTGGATGCGGAAGCCTCGGGGAAGCTCAAAACTCTTGAAGGTTTAAATCGGGAAATAGATCGGATGCTTCTCGATAGGCGCGCTCAAGAAAAAATACGGGGATTCTTTCACGATATCCTTTTGCTTAATCAATCCCATGAACTTAACAAGGATGCATTGCGCTTTCCGGGTTTCGACCCAAAGCTTGAATCTGATCTTCGTATATCCTTGGATAAATCAATCAACGAGATATTCTGGGAAAAAGAAAGCAGTTATCAGCGCCTGTTTTTGGAACAGGGCTTATTTATGAATGAGCGGATCGCTAAGTTTTATCAACAAAAACTCGCATCTAAGGCGGGGTTTGAAAAAGTTATTCTGGATGCTGGGCAGCGCGCAGGGATTGTAACCCACCCTTATATGCTGAGCATGCTTTCCTACAGTGCAGAATCTTCCCCGATTCATCGGGGAGTCTTTCTGGCCCGTAGCCTCTTGGGGGTTACCTTAAAGCCACCGCCAGAAGCTGCAGCGCCTTTGGCCGCTAGCTTGCACCCCTCTCTTACCACCCGTGAAAGAGTTGCATTGCAAACCAAGGGCGGAGCTTGCATGACTTGCCATGGTACCATTAATTCGCTGGGTTTTACCTTGGAGCGATTTGATGCGGTAGGCCGGTTGCGTGAAAAAGATAATGCGAAATTGATTGATAGTAATGGTTGGTATATAGCAAGGGATGGGAAAAAAATCACACTTGAAAACGCCCATGGCTTGGGTCGGTATCTTGCCAATAGCCCGGATGCTCACAGGGCCTTTACCGAGCAACTGTTTCATCATTTGCTAAAGCAACCCACTCGGGCATATGGCCCAGAAACGCTGGAACAAATGACCCAGTACTTTGAGAAAAATTCGTTAAACATGCGGCAACTGGCTTCCGAAATGGCACGAATGGCTTGTACAGAAAAAGCACGGGTAAAATTGCAGGAAGTTAGCAAACAACCTTAGCAAATTTAAGAATAGGATGCTAAGATTATTTATAACTTAGGAGCTGATTATGGCGATGAAATCAATGGATCGGCGTAGTTTTGTAAGAAATGCGGGCATTAGTGCAGCAGCTTTTCCTTTTTTGGGGAATCTGGAGGCGCTTGCTCTGCCCGGTAAAGCGCAACAAAAGCAGCGCATGGTGATTTTCTTCTCGCCTAACGGGGTCGTACCCGAGTCTTTCTGGCCTAATGAAGATGGCGAAAACTTCCTCCTTAAAGAAATTCTCTCCCCCCTCGAGCCTTTCAAAAAGCAAACCATGGTTTTGAACGGTGTTTGTGACAAGGTGCGTGGGGATGGCGATAACCACATGCGTGGCATTGGCTGTCTGCTAACCGGGATCGAGCTTCTGCCTGGTAATGTGCAAGGTGGTTCGCATACCCCCGCTGGCTGGGCCAATGGTTTGTCGATAGATCAAGAACTCAAGAAGCATTTGCAAAAGACTGAGGCTACCCGCACTCGATTTGGCTCGTTAGAACTGGGGGTTTTGGTTCCTGATCGTGCTGATACTTGGACGCGTATGTCTTATAGCGGCGCCAACAAGCCAATTTCTCCGATTGATGATCCGTATCAGTTATTTTCTAAGCTGTATGGGCAGGCAAAAGATAAGGAAATTCTGGGCAGTATTCTTGATCCGGTCATTGCGGATTTGAAGAAAATTTCAGCATTGGTTGGCAAGGAAGATCGCAAAATACTTGAAGAGCATACTGGTTTTGTTCGAGAGATGGAAAAAGAGCTTCGCAGTATGAAGGTTTCGCAAAATCATGCGATGCCTAAGCTGGATCCAGGTGTTCGTGAAGAGAACGATAACCTTCCCAAGATTAGTAGGATGCAACTCGACCTTTTGCATAACAGTCTTGTTGCAGATTTCAACCGCATTGCAACTTTTCAATTCACCAATTCGGTAGGTAGTGCACGCATGAAATGGCTGGGCATTGATGAAGGGCATCATCAGTTATCGCATGAACCGGATACCAATAAAGTTGCGGTTGAGAAGTTGGTTAAAATTAATAAATGGTTCTGTGAAGAAATCGCCTACTTTGCTAAAAAGCTCAAGGATACTCCAGAGCCTAATGGCCAAGGCTCTATGTTGGATAACACGCTTCTTGTATGGACTAATGAGCTTGGAAAAGGGAATTCGCATACGCTTGATAATATTCCATTTGTGATGGTGGGTGGCAATTTGGGTTGGAAGGCAGGTCGCTCGTTAAAGTTTCCCCGTATCCCCCATAATCGTTTATTGATGTCCATGGCTCATGGCTTTGGTCACAGTATTCCATCCTTTGGTAACTCTGAATATTGCAAAGATGGTCCATTGGTTCTGTCTTGAAATTGCCTAAGAATTGGCCATGTTTACTTGCTTGGGTTGATAAGGTTTCGTATAGATTCCGGTGTTTAGATACCGGGAAAAATGACTGTACCTTGTTAATCTTTTAGTTTAATATTGGTTTCTTGTCTGGTTGTTTTACTATTTAATCAGGTGCATCATGAAAAGAATATTAAGCTTGAGTTTGGCGCTGAGTTTTATCTTTGCTATATCTGCAATTGCACAAGGGCCGGGCGGAAATAAAGGTGCACAAGCCCCAGGGTTTAATAAAGGTGCAGTTGAAGCCTTTAATAAAGGCGTTGGAGAAGCTAACAAGCGCAATTTTAAAGAGGCGATAGGTTTTTACTCTAAGGCTATCGAGTTGGATTCCAAATATGTGCAAGCTCTTCATAATCGTGGAATTGTTTATTATAATTTGCGAAGCCAACCCGAAGCAATTGCCGATTTCACCAAGTTGATTGAGATTAATTCCAAAGATTATGAATCTTATAATCACCGTGGCCTTGCATACGCAGACCAGAAAAAATATGTTGAATCAATTGCTGATGACACCAAGGCCATCGAATTAAATCCTTCCTATCCCGCAGCATACAACCATCGTGGAAACTCTGCCTTCGCCATGAAAAATTATACCGATGCCATTGCTGATTACACCAAAGCGATTGAACTTGAGCCCGCAGATGCAAAGCTTTTTAGTAATCGGGGCAATGCCTATAAAGCAATGGGTAAAAATAAAGAAGCAGAGGAAGACTTTGCAAAGGTTAAGCGACTTGGTAATTAACCTTTTTCCTTCGCTATGAATCTCCGCATTTACCTACCTTAGTTAGGTATGAGCGTAAGTTGTAGCATCTGCCTTTTAAGGTTGGTTATCGATTTCGCTGATACCTTTCTTCAGTTCAAATAATAGTTTTAATTCGGGGTTATCCTAGGTGCGGTTGAATACTCTAAAATCATTCATGTGACCGACCTAATCCGTGCCCAAAACAAGTAAGACTTAGGCAGGATCACTGCCAAGAGTAAGATTCTAATTTTCTACATTTCCTTTTGGTTTCCCATTATTAAATAGCTGGCCCTTTGGATTCTTTGACTTTTCATTCATGTTTTGGGGGTGAGCATTAAACGAGTAAAATCGTTTTTATAAAAAAACTTACCGATGGAAACAGCTTTAACAAAATGGGGGTGGTTGTTCTAGGCGGGCAAACCTTGACATTAGAAAAGTGGGGCTACCTGGATTCGAACCAGGAACCAAGGAATTATGAGTTCCCTGCTCTGCCGTTGAGCTATAGCCCCGTTCAAATGCAATTATATTGCTTCTTAGGATTGATGTCTTGTGTTGTTGATTGGACATTTATTGGATTAAGCGATGCGAATGTTTTTCTTGAAGATTCGGACAATCAATTACCCTTGCCTTGTTTTGATATAAGTCGTTTTATGGCTAAGGCTTATGAGTTCATAGCTGTATTTCGGCCGCTTGGTAGGTGGTTTGAACTAGGTTTGATTTATCTGAGGCGGCACAGGCTTTAATATCTTATTATCATGATGAAATTGAAATGGATATCACTTTATTGTGATCTGATTCTTTGTGAATAAACGCAAAAGGTTGATTTCATGGAAGTATGGTACCTTTTTGTAGCCGCATCGCTTATTGGGTTTTTAAATGGAATCAGCCCAACAGGAATTACCTTACTAGTGTTGAGCCTTAAAAATCAAAAAAACATTAGTCCTTTGCTAGGGGTTTCCGCGGCATTTTTTGCAGTATTTGTGGTTTTAGGCGGTTTAGTTTATTTTGGGCTCGCAACTTGGTTGCAAAATATTTTTCCAAAAGGCTCAACGGTTGATCATGTTTTGGAATTAGTACTTGCAGTTGCGCTTGTTTACCTTGGTGTGAATATCAAGCTGAAAACCCATGACCAAAAGGAAATGACACAAATAACTTTTAGTGGCGTTTTTATCGCATCATCGTCCGTTGCTGTTTTAGAGTTTCCTCTTTCTTTGCCCTATTTTGCAATGCTGCAGCAAATTCACCAAGCTCGCGTGAGTTTGGAAAATGAATTGATAGCCATTGCGATTTTTAATGTATTTCATGTCGTCCCGTTGCTTCTTCTTACTTTTGTTTCGATTTTTATTCCTGATTCTTATCATTGGATTTTTGATTGGCTAAGGCTTAAAATTATGGTTTTGGGAATATATCTGGTTAAATTTCTACTCCTCTTTGTAGGTTTGGTAGGGTTGATTGATGGGATTGGTCATTTGGCCGGCCATCCTGTTTTACCTTTTTAGATTGTTTTATTTGGGAGTTATATGTTGCAACCAATCGTGGGCTTCGGGGAAATACTCTGGGATATGCTGCCTTTGGGGAAGCAGGCGGGGGGCGCACCGTTTAATTTTACTTTTCATTGCCATCAGTTGGGGTGGCCTGCAATTATGGTAAGCAGGGTGGGGAAAGATGCATTGGGCAATGAGTTGGCAAAAAAATGTAAAGAGTTGGGTTTGAATCCCGAGTTTTTGCAGGAAGATTTAAATCATCCAACTGGAACCGTTGAAGTGCAATTAGATTCGCAAGGACAAGCAGAATATGAAATTAAGGAAGATGTTGCCTGGGATCATATTGAGTGGAATGACGGCCTTAAAAATCTAGCGGAAAATTGTGCTGCAGTGTGTTTTGGAGCCCTGTGCCAACGCAATATTGTTACTCGAAAAACGCTTAAAAACTTCTTGGACCGCTGTCCACAAAAAACCATCAAAGTGTTTGATATCAATCTCAGGCAAAATTTTTATTCCCGTGAAATCCTTGAAGAATCGCTTTGTAAAGCCACTTGGGCCAAGGTGAATGAGCAAGAACTAGAAACCTTGACTGATCTCTTGGGATTGAAAGGCGATGACTTGAAAGAGTCGCTCGAAATATTCCGCAGGCGTTATAAATTGGATTTAGTAGCGTTGACTCTAGGCGAAAACGGCTGCTTGGTTAATACCAAAAATGAGAGGATTTATTTACAAGGCCATAAAATCGAAGTGGCAGATACCATCGGCGCAGGTGATTCCTTTACTGCAGGATTGTTGGTTGGGATGTTAAAGAAAAAACCATTGCGACGATCAATTACTATTGCGAATGATTTGGCATCTCAAGTTGCATCAAAGCTAGGTGGGACACCATTGATAAATTTCAGTGAAAAACATTTTAATACATAACTCAAAGTCTATAAACAACTTAAAGCTTTAAATGAATGTCTTGCATGGCTCCCATTTGCCCTATTGTGTCATTGCTGAACAGGCTGTTAAATATGATACAATCGTTAATTAGATCCTAAAGTTCCTAGACTTTTTATGTTTTTTTACTTTAATTTCTTGCCTAGAGGTAAAATCTTCTCTAACCTATGTGAACTGGGGAGGTTTATACATCCAATGTTTATTTACTGGGAGATTTGTAGATGAAGAAGTTTTTGTTGTCTGTTGTGTTTGTAGCGATTGCTGGCTTGGCTATGTTGCCTGCCGATGCTAAGGCTTTTGGTGGCCGTAAGTCTTGCAAAGATTCTTGTGCTCAACCATGCGAAATGACATGGGAAGATCGCAAGGTAACTTGCTACAAGACTGTAACCAAGGAAAAAGAAGTCGAAGTCACTGTCTGCAAGCCAGAATATCGTGACGAAGTTCGCAAGTCCACCACCATGGTGTGTGTGCCTGTGATGACCGAACAAAAGAAAACCGTCACAACTTACAAGCGAGTTGCGAAGGAAGTTGAACGAAATGTAACCAAGTGTGTTCGCGTACAAGTTACCACTTGTGATCCTTGCACTGGCCGTACCCGAACTTGCTGCCAAAGGCAGATGGTTACCGAAAAGGTAAAATGCACCGTTTACGAGTGCGTTCCTGAAACCAAAGAAGTAATGGTAAAGGTCTGCTCGTACAAGAAAGAAGAAAAGACTACCGAATGCAAAGTTCGCGTTTGCGAAATGAAGCAAGTCAAAGAAATGCGCAAAGTTCAGTATTGCGAAAGAGTTCCTTACGAAACCACCATCAAGGTATGTGTTCGTAAGCCAGTTGAAGCCAAGAAAGTTGAAGTTGCAAAGCCAGCAGAATGCAAGCCATCTTGCGAAAAGTCTGCTTGCTGCGAAAAGAAGTGTGGCCGAGGTTTGAACCTTGGTGGCCGTCTTTCTAGCCGTAAGTCTTGCAACTAATCCAATACGGTTTTAAATCAATCAGAAAACAGGGGGGTAATATTTTACCCTCCTGTTTTTTTGTAAAATAAGGTATAGGAAATCAAAATTATTGGATAGCTATTTGTTCATCGTTAAAATAAGTTCTTTGATGGTAATATTGCAATTTTTGAATTAAATTAAATATTGTGTTAGTCGTAAAATAGAACAGATGAATCAAGTTTATGAATCCTCAAGACCCAGATGCAAAAAAGTCTGATTTTATTGAAACCAAATTATCGGAATCCAAAAATTCCGATGAGATCTTTGCAACAAGATTTGTCGAAAATATTACAAGACATGGTATCCCGAAGGAAACGCCTAAACTTAGCAGTGGCAGTCTTTTATTAAATCGGTTTATGGTAATCAAAATGTTGGGTGAAGGTTCATTCGGCAGAGTTTTTCTTGCCAAGGATGACCAACTGGGCAGGTTGATTGCGGTCAAGGTCTTCAAGCATCCCATACAGAACGATAAACAATTTGAAATTTTTCTTAATGAAGCAAGGATGCTTGCGAAGTTGGATCATCCCAATATTGTGCCAGTTTATGATGTGATTAACTCCGAGTCTGAGGGGGTTTTTATCATCTCAAAGTATTTAGATGGTGGGAGTTTTTCTGAGATCATTGCAAAGGGGCCTCAGTCTTACCAAAACATTGCCAAATGGATTGCAACGATAGCGGAGGCCTTGCAACATGCCCATATGCGTGGCCTTGTGCATCGCGATATCAAGCCAGATAACATCCTTCTTGATTCTAAGGGGAATCTTTACATTGTGGATTTCGGGCTTGCCCTTACCGAGGAGTTGTTTGGAAAGGTAACAGGATTGCTGGGAACACCAGCGTACATGAGTCCCGAGCAGGCATCGGGACTAGCGAACATGGTGGATGGGCGCACAGATTTTTTCAGCTTGGGAGTGATTTTTTACGAAATGCTGGTGGGGCGTAGGCCTTTTGAAGCAAAGACGGTTTCTCTTACTTTGCAACAAATTATTCGGGTTGAAGCCAAACCTCCAAGACAAATTAAAGAGGCGACCCCAAAAGAGTTAGAGCGGATATGCTTAAAGGCGTTGAGCAAAAACTTGAACGACCGATATCTTACAGGTCTCGATTTTGCAGAAGATCTCCATAATTATTTGAAGCAAACCGATCTAGCTTCAAGCATGAAAAATGCTGCAGATTCTAATGCTACCAATAGTTCAGCAGGGGTTTCGGTTAAGGCTTCTTTATCTGGCAGCGTAGCGAGTCGGTCTAAGATTTCCGAAACGCCAGGTATGGAAAGTGTCAGTAAGGTTTTGGAATCGGGTGCATCAATCTTGCAATCAGCATTGGCTAACTCTGACAAGGAGTTTTCTCTTACTAGGCCTTTGTTAGAGCAGCAATTAATCGACATTAAAAATGATAATGACGCAAAGACTAGGGTTTTGCTTGCGCTTTTGCCTGCGGATCCATCCTATGCCAGATTGCTCGTTGAGCCTTTGCTGGTTGCAAAACCTCAGGATTTTATTGTTATCCGCCAGCGCCTTGCGCCTTATGCAGAAATCGTGATCCCGCTTTTAGAGCAAAAATTCGCACTGCTGTCAGATTCTGATTATGCCAAGTCCTTGCGAATAGCAGGGGTGCTTGCATTGTGGCAACCCGCTTCCGCTTTGTTAGATAAAATGTTGCCCGCAATTGTTGGGAGACTTGTCGTACAGGATTTGATTTATCTTCCTGAGTGGGTGGAAATATTCAGGCCATTACAAAAGTTACTGATTCACAAATTGGTTTCTTTCGGTCAAGATACTTCGAATTCCCCCGCAAGTCGAATTCATGCCAATGCAATTGCGCTGGAATACGCAATTGATAACGAAAGAGTTTTATTTCATTTGTTTGTCAGTGCCGATTTCAGCATTATAAAAACGATATTTAAAAAGATTATTTCAGTAAAAGATAAAATGACTGCGTATTTAAAAAGGATTCGATCTGCAGTTGTTCTTGCAAATAATCTTCAAGAAAGAGTGAATACTGAATTACGCAAGGGCATGGCTGCTGCTTTGCAGTTGGCATTAGAAGATTTCGAAGGATTCAGCATTTTTGCAAATGCAGTTGATGCAACCGCTAGAAGCAACGCAAACACTTTTATTGGCTTACTGGGTGTAAAAGTCGAGATGGTTTTTGAAAAACTCCAGACAGAGGCCGATACGGGTACCCGTGCAGCCTTGGTTCTTGCACTGGGCAACCTAAGTATCGTAGAGTTTTCCGAGGTGATGAAAAAACAGTTTGTGAACTATCTTCTTGATTTATATAAGAACCATCCTAACTCTGGGTTGCATAGTGCCTTGGATTGGATTTTAAGGCAAAAACTTGGCCATGGCGCTGCCTGTGATAAATGCATTCGAGATCTGGACCATGATTCGGAACCTGCGAAAAATTGGGGAGTTAATTTTCTTGGGCAATGTTTCATTAATATAAACGGCCCGGTTCAATTCTTGATGGGTTCTCCCAAAGATGAACCCGATAGGGTTGAAAATGAAAAACTTCATGAAACTTTAATTCCAAGATCGTTTGCGTTATCTCAAAAACTTGTCACAGTTGAACAATACTTGAAATTCAATTCGAGCTTTCATGCTGGAAGAAACATTTCTAAGGTTGCTGATAACCCTGTGGCCGGCATTTCTTGGTATCAGGCTGCAGAATATTGCAACTGGCTTAGTGCGCAGGATAAGATCCCACAATCTCAATGGTGCTACCTTCCCAATGAGAGAGGGCATTATGCGGCTGGAATGCGGCCCGCCAATGATTTTTTAAAGAAAAAAGGTTATCGCCTACCCACCGAGGCCGAGTGGGAATATTGCGCCAGGGCAGGTACGAAAACTGCTTGGTTCTTTGGTGCGGATGGTTCCCAAATTGATCAATTTGCTTACTACCAGATTAATTCGAATAATCATTTATGGCCTGTTGGGCAGTTGAAACCGAATGATCTTGGTTTTTTTGATATGGCGGGGAATCTGTATCAATGGACTCAGGATATTTTGCAGTCCTATGGTGATACCCCCAGCGTTGAAGATTCAAAGGTCGATTTAAGGGTGGTTGATGATATGTCTACCCGGGTATTACGAGGTGGCGCATTCTACTATCCCAAAGATATTTTGCGCTCTGCACATCGGGGTGGTTTAAGGCCTGATCAATCCAGCGACGGTAGTGGTTTCAGAATTGCTAGAACCCTATCCTAGGGCTTCTTTATTGACTAAACCAAACTTTATGCTGCAACTTTGAATGGCGCGTTGCCAGATACAAATTTTGAAATTTGATCAAGCATTCCTTGCTCAAAGTTTTTCTGGTTGAAGGTTAGTGCAAATTTGCGTGCCGCATGGCTGCTGTAGAAATTCTTTTCTTTATCAAACTCTCGGATTGCGTTGGTCATGCATTCAACAGAAGGCTCTGCAAAGAACAATCCGGTCGCTTCATTGCCAGATTCTGGGCCTATGATTGTTTCTGTAGCGCCTCCTTTTCCCAAAGCGATGACCGGCGTTCCGCATGCTTGTGCTTCTACCGGAACAATTCCAAAATCTTCGAACCCAGGAAAGAGTAGGGCACTGCATCGTTGCATATGGTTGCGGATGGAAGCATCCGTTTGCCAACCAAGAAAATGAGTTTGATTACCGGCCAGTGAACGAAGCCTTTTTTCATCTTGCCCAGTGCCTATGATCACCAGCTTTTTCCCCAGTGCTTTGCATGCTTCAATTGCAAGATCAATACGCTTGTACGGGGCGAAGGCAGAAACGACGAGATAAAAATCTTCGCGTTTGGCATTTGAAGGCACATAAAAATCAGTATCCACGGGTGGGTATACCACCGAGCTTTCTCGTGAATAACAATCGTTTATCCTGCTTTGAATTGTTTTGCTGATGGCAATAAAATGGGTCACCCTTTCAGATGATTTTTTGTCCCATTCTCGTATGCTGTTTAATACTGGTGCAGCAAGTCTCTTTTTCATGCTGGGCTTTTCGCCTGTCCCAAAATAATCATCTCTCAAGTGCCATGCATATCTTACAGGCGTAAAACAATAACATAAATGCGGCACACCCTTGGGGGGTATCACACCTTTTGCAACGCAATGGCTTAGGCTGACGACAAGATCGCATTCGGGAATTTTAATGGATTCGATTGCACTGGGCATAAACGGTAGCAGATACCGGTAGTAATGATGAACGCCTGGAAGTTTACCGAGCCAAGATGTTTTTGGATTAAGGTTTTCAATAGTTGGGCTAAGAGCCCCTTTTTTATGAAGCAGAGTGTACAATTTTGCATCGGGGAATAGTTTGCATAGCGATTCGAGGCATTTTTCCCCACCTCGCATTCCCGTTAACCAATCATGAACAAAAACGATTCTTGGTTTCAAAATAGTACCTGTCATCCCAACAAATCCAATAGATAGAGCAAGTGTATCGGGGCGTTGTTTTTTAAGCTAGATGAACCTTTTTTGCTATGAAAGTGATTGCGAATCTTGCCCAAACTTCCATTTGTGTGCTAAATATGGGGGGAATTGTAAGCCCAGCAATCGATTATTTACCTGTTTTACCAAAGCTTTTCAAATATGCGAAAAGATCTGCGATCTCTTGGTCCTTAGCTTCATCCAGCAAGCCCGCTGGCATGATCGATCGTTGTGTTTGCTGCCTAAGAGATATTTCGTCCCCAGATAATCGTTGAGGTTCTCCCGTGGATGTTTGCAAAAGCACCCCATCCGCAGATTCGTAAACCACCAACCCCAAAATAATCTTACCTTTAGTTGTAGTGTAGGCGATTGCGCGATAACGATTGGGTACATCTTTATCCGGCTGGATGATTGCATTTAAAAGATCGAACCGGGAAAATCTTTGGGTAACTCCTTCGAGTGCAGGCCCAAGGGCCTGGGAACCCGAATGGCAGGAAGCGCACTTGAGTTGTGTAAAAACTCTTTTCCCTTTTAAAATGTCTCCCTCGTTCCAATTGATTTTCTCAGAGCGAGTTTTCCATTGATCGAGGCTGATGCTGCCCGACATAGATAAAGATGCTAAAAGTTTTGCATCATTGGTTTTGGCCCAGATAATCCAATTTTCCATTTCGTTGCGTGTAGGTGCAGAGGTCCATTTCTTCCGCAATAGCGCAAAAATCTGCTCATGAAGTGCTTTGTATTTAGGTTCACTGGGAAGGTTTGGAAGTTTTTGCGCCAGAAGTAAATATTCAGTTTCTCCCAAAGGTGCAAGTTTTTCTAGCGCATGAAGAATTTCAGGCAAGTCGTCATTCGAGATCCGAGGTAGTAGGGAGATAAATTTTTGCAAATCTTCCCTAGTAGGGTTTTTTGCAAGAATCTTGATGAAAATTTCATCCAATCCATGTTCACCCCAAAGCGCCCTTATTGCAGGAAACGAATCCTCTGGTGGTAGCAATTCTAAAACTCGGGCCGACTGTGAATTCCAATCCAGGTCTGGTTTTGCCAACATCTTTTCTGCAAATCTTTTGGCCGCATTCTTTTTCTCTTCTTTCATCTCACGCAAATAGATCGCATGATCGGGCAGCCCAAAGGTGTCTGCATTGGCAACTAAATTGCTGAAATTCTTATTGTTTTTGGAAAGATCTGCAAAGATCTCCTGCATTCGCAAGGGCCAATTTCGGTCCCGCTTCATTCCCTTTAGATCAAGCTCAGTCCCAAGATTTAACATTACCCTGATGACCTTGGTTTTTTGCATATCTGAAAATGAAGAACCCATTTGTGCAAGAGATGCCAGAAGGTGGACTTTTTTTACGGGGTCATTCGAAAGAGTTAATTGATCAATAAGCAGGCTTAAGATTTTACCGTCTTTGAATTTCATGAGCCCAAAGGTTCGTTCCAATTCAAAATTGAAGTCTTGATCTTCCGAAGGGTAAGACAGGGCAAGTAGATTCATTTGATTTAAGGTTGGGTTCCATGATTCTTCCAGATGTTTTATGGAATATCCTTCGCTGTAATTTCCCCGTTGGGAAATGTTGGGAAGCTCACCCATTGCCATCTGCATGATGCGAAGTGAATCACGCCTTGCCTCATAAGGAAGGTTCGTGTTCGTTGTATTTTCAAATGCAATTAACCCAACTTTGGAAGGCTGCGCTGTGACCAGCGCCAACCCCAAGGTGTTTGCTGCACTTGCATTCTTGGGTTTAATATCAAAGCTTTTGTGTGATTCAATAAACTTGGTGGTTGCATATCTAATGAAACGATCGGGATGATCTGCGTTTGCAGAAAAAATTCTGCTGATAGAATCTTGGGTAAGGTTTGGATCAAAACGGAGAAGCTCGATTGCTTTTCTTCTTTCCAAAAGATTTGTAGCAAATTCTGCTGTAATTAATGCCTTTTCTCGACTTATATTGTTAACTTTGTAAGGCAATGCGCTTGCAGATAGCGGATTTGTCTTATGCCTGATACGGAAAACAGAACCTTTGGTACCTCTGCCCCCGATGCTAACAAAAAGTTCACCTGTAAGGGGATTCATATCCAATGCAGTGGGGGCAAATCCCGAGCCCCCTTTGGGCTCAAGAAAAACATCCACATTGGTTTTGAAAGAAGAATATTCGGGATGAAGCTTGCAAGTGAGGATTCTGCCGAAGGTCCAATCTAAAAGAAAAAGTGCACCCTGATACTCTGCGGGAAAGTGGTTCCCCTTGTAGCAAAGCATGCCAGTGGGCGAACCTCTGCCTGCAGTTGCGATAGGGGGAAGGATGTCGGCATGCGAAGGGGGCGAGCGCCAAGTTTCTGAATGCTGCGGATTCCACCAGCCATATCGTCCGCCCGAAATCAAGTGATAAATTCTGGTGGGTTCATACCAAGGGAGAGCGATGCAGCGTTCATTATCAGAATCAAAGGTAAAAAGTTCGCCATCTAAGTTGAAATCAAAACAGTATGGGTTGCGCAACCCATCCGCAAAGACTTCGGTCTTTTTGTTTTTTGGATTGTATTGGATGAGGGTACCTGCGATAGGTTTTTTTACAGGAGAAGAATCCCCCATTGCAAAAGCTGAATTAATGCCTGTGTTATTGCCACACAGAATATAAATCAAACCATCGGGGCCCCTTCGAATTGCGTGGGCCTCATGCTCTCCACCGGTTTTGAAAGAAAGATGTTTAACACCAGGCCCTGCTGCGGTTACGCCATCATCTGCAATTGGAATTGACCATAGCCCTTGATTTCCTGTGTACCAGAGGGCTTTTTTCTCGAAGAGCAACCCAGTTGCACCATCACTTGGGGCCTGCCCGAAATTTTTGAAGGTGTCTGCTTTTCCATCGTTGTTTGAATCCACAAGAATGCGAAAGTATCCCTTGCCCGATACCATTACATCGCCTTTGGGGCTTATTGATAAACAATAAATGTCACTTGCCAAAGAGTCATCCCCGTAAGGAAGGACCTCGAAGCCTGAAGGCATTTTTACATCAGGAATTTGATTTACTATTTGTAATGATGCAAATAATGCCAAGGCAAAATAGACTAATGAGATCATGGGTCAAGCACGCAGCGAAATCCTGTGTGAGATAGCCCGGTATCTTCAGCACCATGCATTCTTAAACCAACTCGGTATCGAACACAGTAATTAGAACTGCAAAGAAAAGAGCCACCTCGTTGCACCCGTACCTTTGCTTCATTTCCATGGGGATCGATGGGCGATGCAGGCCCCTTGGGATTTAACAAGGGTATTTTTAATGCATCTGAATTCAAACCCCGATACAAAAGTGAATAAGCATCTGGCCTATACCAGTCTGCGCACCATTCCCACACATTCCCACTAACATCGTATAAACCATAGCCGTTTGCTTGGTAACTTTTAACGGGTGCGGTGCCACCAAACCCATCAGTTTTGTCATCTCGGTTGGGGAAGGGGCCTTGCCAGATATTGGCCTTGGGTTTGCCTTCGAATGGTGATTCGGATCCCCAAGAGTAAGGCTGGCGTTCTAATCCGCCCCGGGCCGCGTATTCCCATTCTGCTTCTGTGGGTAATCTTTTTCCCGCCCAAGTACAATAAGCGACTGCATCTTCCCAAGCCACATAAACCACGGGGTGGTTTTCCCTTCCCTTGTAACTGCTATCTTTGCCTTCTGGGTTTTTCCAAGAAACCCCTTCTTTATATTTCCACCATTGATTGCATTCTGAGCAATCCACAACTTCTTGAAGGGGCGGAGAAAATACCCCCGCCCCCGGAACTAATTTTTCAGGGGGAACGCCAGGAAACTCTTTGGGGTCTAACGGCCTTTCCGCAACCGTCTTATAACCCGTTGCATCCACAAACTTTTGATACTGTGAATTGGTCACCTCCGTTTTATCGATGTAAAACCCTTGAAGTCTGACCCTATGAACTGGCAAAGCATCCGCATATTTTTCCCGATCAGAATCATCGCCCATGGAAAATTCACCGGGGGGTATCCATGCCATTCCTTCCGGAGTCTTAGGCGATAAGACGGCCCAAAACAGGATGCCGCTTCCTATGATCCCCGAAATGATCCCAACTATTTGAAACCTTGGATTGTCCAATAAACTGCGGCCTGTTTGCAATTTGATTTTATTCATGATATCTTCATTTGGGTATACTTCCGTTCATCTCGAAAAATAACGCTTTTTATACTTGTTTCTATACTTATAAATTTAATTGTATCGCTTATTATCTTCTCTTAAATCATTTTCGTACTCAAACTTAAAATATAGTAAGCTATTTTTTAAGCTTTTAAGTATAATCATGATTAGCACTTTATGAAAGTACCCTAGTGCCCTTAGGGTAGTTCTTTTATTGTGTTACTATTTTATTTATTGCGGGGGCCATTTGGCTTTGAACCTGAATTGCGATTTTATTGAAAACCAAGATTCAATTACCACCCGCAAAGTGCTTGTGGTTGATGATTCCCCTGTAGACCGTCACTTAGTTGGCGGTTTGGTCAATTCTCAACCAGGTTGGCAGGTTTTCTTTTCTTCCAATGGTTATGAAGCTCTCGAATTTCTTAAAAACTCCAATCCTGATGTTATTCTTACCGATCTTTTCATGCCGGATATGGATGGAGTCGAGTTGGTTCAAAAAATCCGCAAAGAATTTTCCAAAATCCCAATTATCCTGATGACTGCCCATGGCAACGAAGAGCTTGCTGTTCGCGTTCTTCGCGCAGGCGCCGCAAGTTATGTTCCTAAGAAATTGCTTGCCAATGAACTACACATAACTTTGAATGAAGTGCTTTCCACGGTACGCAATGAAAATAGCATTCAAATTGTAAATGAAGCTATTGTTAGTCATGAAGTTTATTTTGTATTGGAAAACGATATCGCCCATGTTTCTCCGATGGTAAGCCATATCGAACACCTTGTTAGCCAGTTTGATTTTTGCGAACCCAATTCTATGATGCTTATTGGCGTCGCCTTGCACGAGGCCCTTACCAATGCCATGCTACATGGCAACCTCGAATTAGACTCCAAATTGCGTGACGACGATGAGAGTCATTTTTACACTTTGGCGGAGGAGCGAAAAAAACAAAAGCCCTATGTGGGACGCAAAGTCATGTTTTGGGCCAAAATTTCTAAGGAGGAGATCCGCTTTACGATTGCTGATGAAGGGCCTGGCTTTAATCCAACTACCCTGCCCAATCCTTTTGAACCTGAAAATCTTGACAAAATTACAGGCCGGGGAATGCTATTGATCCGAACTTTCATGGATCATGTCGAGCATAATGAACAGGGCAACCAAATCACCATGATTAAAAAACATAAAGCAAATTAGCTCTTTGCTTTTTGCACTGGTTTGCTTGTGAAATAAGTTTCCCACTTTTTCAGTGCCAACATGCGGTTTTCCTGAGTCGTAAAGCCTAGCATGTACGGGTTGAAAAAAAGTGTCTGATTGTCGCGTGCGAAACTGAATCCATAATCTTTATGCGATTGCCCACTCATGTGCACCAGCATTGCAAGGGCCACATCCCGAACTTGCGTGTTGCCTTTTTGCTGGTTGGGAAGTTGGAAATTCCCTACTACAGTTTCATCTCCCAAGAAAGTTCTAATTAATCCAGAGTCTTCTGCAGTCCCCATTTTTCCGAGAAGGGTCAGGGCAACGGTTTTAGTGTACACAGGCATCGTTTTTTCAGATGCTGCCCTTCGTGCCAGTTGCAAGCCTTCAGTCATGTTCATGTTTTGTGAAAGGTGCAGGTGTTGAGAAATAATGTTAGGGTCTGTTTGCTGTAGCATCCATGTTCCTAGTAGCTTTCTGAAGGGGCCAGTTCCTTTTGATGTACCAATTGCATCTCTTGCTGAAGGTTGGTAAAGCAGGTTTGTAATGTTGTTCACAACTTCCTGGGGCAATTCCATATTTGGCATAGTTGCAGCAAAAAGCACCGCACCAATATCGCCTATTTCAAGATTTATGGTTTTGCCTGCAACTGGGCTGAAAATGCTGTTGTGAAGCCATTGCGCTTTTTCCGATACGATTGCCTTGCCGATGTTTTTGTCGTTTTCTAAATCATCCATCAAACTAGGATCGGCTTTATAAATCTGCCCATAAAGTGCCCTTGAGGAGGAACTTTTTCCCACAAGCTTTTCAAACCGTTCCCAACCGGGAAGCACCGTATTTTTACTGCCATCCACATCCTCTAGGAATGCCTGTAGCTTTGTTTTGTTTTCCGACTCGCTGATCAAGGAAATTAATATTCGTGACCTTCGCATCACTTCGTAATCTGGATGAGTTAGCCCGTTTTCCAAGGCAGGCATTGATCGATTGCCCTGCCTTAAAATCAATTCACTTGCTTGTTCTCGAGATACAAAAGAATCTGATCCAAGTTGCTTCACCAGTTCTCGGATTTGAAGTTCATTTAGCTCTAGGGGTTTGTCTGCACCTATTGCTAATACGCTTGCAATTGCGAAAATTCCAGCTAATTTGATTCTTGTTGAAATCATGGGTCTTGCCTACATAAACTAGGTGCAAATTTCCTAGCTTTCAGAGTAAACTAGCTTGGCCCATATCGCAACCTAAACCGGGCAAACTTTTACCCTGGTGCGTTAAACATTAACGGTTAAGCAGGCCATTTCGACAAAATAGGATGCTATACTATTTTTCGAGGGTCTATTGGCCCGATTTATTGAAAGGCCTATTCATGCTTGATAAAAATTTATGCCTTAAACGAAGGCAAGCTTTCCTTGCCTCAATGGATAATCCCAGAAGCCCGCTGGTGCTTTCCGATCCAGCCCACCTCACATGGCTTTCAGGTTTTTTTGTCGACCCTTTTAGCCTTGGGGCAGATTTTGGCGGCCTTCTAGTTATTAATCCTGATGCTACCTGTGTCATTTTTTATGACACCCGATTGCCCGATTCTGTCAGCCTTTGTGTCGCCGATGATATTGTTTCTGTCAATTGGTACGATGGTATCTCGCACCCCAAAACCACAAGGGCGCTTGCCCTTCTTCCCGAAGTCGAAAAGCGCTTCCCAGGTGCCTTTATTCATGATCGAATTGATACAAGCCAAGGTGTAGAAATTCATGAAGCCATTAGCAAGCTAAGGCGTAAAAAATACCCTGACGAAATAGCCCTCATTAAACGATCCGCTCAAATCGCAGAAAAAGCCCATACCTGGGTTCTTAAAAATATTGCCCCAGGTATGACCGAACTTGATCTCTATGCCGAGGTGCAAAAAATCTGCACCACTGAAGGCGGGCAACCCCTTATCGTTTATGGCGACTTCGCAGTTTCTCCTGGCCCCGAGCGTAAAGGTGGTTCGCCCACCCTGCGAAAACTTAAAGAATCGGATATGTTTATTCTCGATTTTTCAGTCGTGCTTTTTGGGTATCGAAGCGATTTTACCAATACCCTCGTTGTCGGAAAAAAGCCTTCTTCCGCACAGCAACAACTTATGGATCTTGCTAAGCTTGCCATGGATGCTGGGGAAAATAATCTTCTCGAAGGCGTCAATGCCAGCCATGTTTATCGGTCTGTTATGGATGTGTTTCTTAAGGCAGGATTTGGCGAATATTTCCCCCATCACGCAGGCCATGGCTTGGGCCTTTCTCATCCAGAAGCGCCTTTTATCGTGCCGGGTTCTGATGAAATTTTGATCGCTGGTGATGTTGTTACTTTAGAGCCTGGCCTTTATGTTCCAAATGTCGGTGGGCTGCGCATCGAACGAAACTACCTCATTACCGAATCAGGTTTCGAATGCCTAACCCACCACGATATCAGTCTTGTCTAATTACAACAATCAAGGCAACTGCTTTAGTCTAACATTGCGGAAGTGGACTTCTGATTGTTCTGATTGAAACCCAATTGGGCCGCTCTTCAGCACACTTTGGCATTCGCTGACTTGCACGCCATTTACTTTTACTTTTACCACGCCATCTTCTTGGCATGTAACTTCGGTTCTGCTCCATTCGCCCATGGGTTTGAGTTGCTTAGTTAAAAGTTCCTGATCAAATTTGTTGTAAGTTACTTCATCTTTACCTAGGCCAATGGGGAAAATTTTCCCGTGATTGAAGTATCTACCTTGGGGCTCCAGTGATCGGGGAAAATTCTTATTGAAAGGTTCTTGCATATGAACTAAGCAGCCAGAATTACTTTCGGGCTTGCTGCCTACTGGGAAGCGCCACTCGTATTCCAGAACATAATTTTTGAAAGATTTTTCGGTATAGAAAAAGCCAGTAGGTTTACCCGAACAAATAATCGCGCCATCCTTAACAGTGCAGTTTTTGCTGGTATCGATTTCTTTTAGGGCTTTAGGATCGAAGAAAAACTTCCAGCCTTCCATGTTCTTGCCATTAAATATGGGCGTATAGCCATCGTTGTCTGCCGCTGCAAGAGCGCCAACAACGATAATACCCAGTGAAACAGCATAAAAACGCATTGCAATAGATTTTAAAAGCATTAGGTAAATCCTTTTAATGGAGGGGATAAGATCAACACTTCCGATTGTAACGGCAAATATTTTTATTTCAATTACCAAGTTCTTCAAGCATTTAATTGACGCAAAGTCTTAACTCTAATAGACTTTAAGGGTAGGTTGGAGAGGTGGCAGAGCGGCCGATTGTGCAGCACTGGAAATGCTGTGTGGGGGCAACCTTACCGGGGGTTCGAATCCCCCCCTCTCCGTTTTGGGTTCTCGTACGCACCTGCAACGACTCGCAGGAATTAGCATAAACCTCTACTAGAGCAGTACTTAAGTTGGAATTTGCGACCAATCGGGTATTGGGTGCAAACCTCTGCTGCGCTGCTTTTTGCGCCACATCTGCGCCGGATTCTGCGCCACTTTTTTTGCCTCCAATCGCCCGGGTGAAATGATCGCCAGTCATTTGTGCGTAATGCTTTACGCAGATTTTCACATCATGCCCCATCCATCGGGCAACAATTGCAAGTGGGGCTATAAAAATTCTTAAAGCATTCCTTACAAACAAGAACTAAAGGTTCAAATGGATCAGTTTCAGTGGGGTTTCCCATCCCAACTGATCTGTCTTAAAAAAACCAGCATCAATAAACAGGAAGTAAGAAAAGAGAATAAGAAAAGAGATCCATGCAATCCATGGGCTTTGTAAGAGGGTAGGCTTTGAAAGAAAAGTTGGAAGTAACAAGCAAAACTTAAACACCCTGGTTAGCGAAGCGAAGGGCCCTTTTCCCGGAGGGAAGAAAGTTGGGAGTAGGGGGAGAAAAAGTAAAAAAGAAAAAGCTGCCTGAGTGTTTAGCTAGGCAGCTTTTAATTAGACGATTTTAATTTATAACAAGTCGATGGTTAATCTGCAGAAGAGCGATGGCCCCCGCCGCCACCATTGCCACTACCGCCACCATTGCCACTACCGCCACCACTTTTAAACTTATTGTATTTCGATTTTTGGGATTTGTTTTTGCCTCTTCGGGGAAAATCACCTGGTGCAGAACCAGACGAGCCAAAAGAACTAGAAGAACCAGAAGATCTTGGAGCAGCAACTTGCCTGCTAGGCGTTACTTTTCTATAAGGTTCAGACCTAGGGGCTTCTGATTTATCAGGAGCAGCTTCTGGAACAAATTCAAATTTAGGTTGAACAACGGGTAGTCTCTTGTTGGTCAATTTTTCGATCGCCCTTAGCAAGCTGCGTTCTGAAGAATCGCAAAAAGATACTGCTTTGCCTTTGGCCCCAGCGCGTGCTGTTCTTCCGATGCGATGTATGTAAGTGTCTGCTTCTCTTGGCAGATCAAAATTAACAACATGGGAAATATGATCAACATCGATGCCTCGTGCTGCAATATCGGTTGCAACCAAAACATTTACCTGGCGATTGCGGAAGCCATCAAGAGTGCGCTGCCTAGCTGATTGGCTTTTATCGCCATGAATAGCTTCGGCATAAATTTTCGCCCTGCGTAAGCGCATAACCACTTTATCTGCGCCATGCCTAGTGCGGGTAAAAACGATAGCGCTGTTGAAAGATTCGCTGCCCAGATAGCTAACGAGAAAGCTTCCTTTATCTTTTTGAGGGACCATAAAGATAGATTGTTCGATACGCTCGGAGGTAGAACCTTTGGGCAGTTCCACATTAATTCGGGCGGGATTATTAAGCAGAGTATCTGCAAGAATTTGCACATTTCTGGGCATAGTTGCAGAGAAGAAAAGTGTTTGGCGATTTTTCGGGATGTAACTTAAAATCTTGCGAATGTCGGGAAGAAATCCCATGTCCAACATGCGATCAGCTTCGTCTAAAACTAGAATTTCGATATGGCCAAGATCGACAATCCGTTGGTTAATAAGATCCATCAATCTACCGGGTGTAGCGACTACAACATCTGCACCGTTTCTGAGGGCTCTTTCTTGACCAGATTGAGGAACTCCCCCATAGATGGCGGTAAACTTGAGAGGAGTGTTCGCACCGTAAGCAAAAAAGCTATCGAGGATTTGGGAGCAAAGTTCGCGGGTAGGTGCAATCACCAAAGCCCTAATACGCCTGCCTTGGCCTTTGGAGGGATTTCCCTTTTCGGTGAGGTTGTGCAGAACAGGAATGGCGAAGGCTGCGGTCTTACCGCTACCTGTTTCGGCAGAACCAAGTAGATCTTCGCCGCGCATTGCTACGGGAATTGCTTGATGTTGAATGGGAGTAGGTACAGAATAGCCCTTGGTGGCAAGAGCTTGCATGATGGCGGTAGAAAGGCCGAAATCTTCGAATTTCATCGATTGAGTCCTATAAAAAATTTATTAGGACCAAATCGAGGAACACAAAATGTGTCCGCAAAACCTATTGGACCTAAGCACGATCCAAGAGCAATAATTGCAATATGGATGAAATAACACTATATAAAATTTCGAGCAATAAACCAATGCAGATTTATAATTGGCCATTTATTCTTCAAGAAGTTAATTGAAACAGGGTGGGTTTGGCCGTTTTTTTACTCGGGATCTGGGTAAACGATTAGTTTAGCCGTTGGTGGGCCCTATCACTTGCACTTAGTGAAGAATCGAAGAAGTAATTTTTGTGAAAGGGAAAGGTATCGTAAATCTTAAAAGTTGTTTCATTTTAACAACATAAAAGGCATAAATAAAATATTTAAAAGATGTAATTATTCTAAATAAAACCTTCTTTGTTTTTAAATCAAAACATAACTTCAGGTCTGATGTAAAACATTATAAATAAATTGTGAGAACTTTCACACTTGCTAACAGATGTTCTTTAAATGAAAAGGTTTTTATTTTTAACAAGGGGGACTGTATGCTTCAGAAAATGGATTTAAGCCAACTAAAACTTTCAATAGTTAATAAAAAAGGATTTACACTAATCGAATTACTGGTCGTAATTGCTATTATTGCCATTTTGATAGGGTTATTATTGCCTGCAGTTCAAAAAGTCAGAGAAGCATCTGCAAATTTATCATGTAAAAACAATTTGAAGCAAATTGGGTTAGCAATGATAATGCATCACGAAACTTATAATATATTTCCTTATGCTGGTTCCGACGGTCCTTTTGCCACCTGCTGTAATGCAACCACTCGAGTCGGATGGAGTTGGTACTATCATATTCTGCCTTTTATCGAGATGGAAAGCCTTTATAATCAACCAGTCGACGCTACCGTAGCTATTACACCAGTTAAAAGTTATTACTGCCCATCAAGAAGAATGCCATCGGTTTATGGGGCCAGTGCTAGAACTGATTATGCGGGTAATGGTGGTACTGATATGGCAGGAAGAGGTATTGATGGTATGTTGGTGGCGCAATGGAGGGCCCCTGGTCCTTCAATGCCTGTTACTACAAAATTGCCTGATGTGCCTGGCAGAAGAATGTTAGATGTTACAGATGGTTCAAGTAATACATTAATGGTTGCCGAAAAGCAAATTCTTCCATTTTTACTAGGGAGTGCTGGGGGAGATAACGAAGCGTGGAATAATGCTGGTTGGGATCAAGATATGGTTCGTTTCGGAAATGCGCCCGATGGCGGAAATTTGCCCAACAATGCATCTGATTCACTTCCTCTCCCTGATGATAAACATCCAAACAAGTCTTTCTGGTCTACCCGCTTTGGTAGTTCTCATCCAGGGGTATTTAATGCTGTTTTTGTTGATGGTTCGGTCAAAAGCTTGGCTTACCTAACTGATCCTGTGCTTTGGCTGCGTCTCAACAAAATTAATGACGGTGAAGTAATTTCGAATTCTTATTAATGAATATAAAAGGGAAAACAATGAAGACGACTTTTCGTAAGGGTTTTACTTTAATTGAATTACTAGTAGTTATAGCGATTATTGCAATCTTGATAGGGTTGCTGTTGCCTGCGATACAAAAAGTCCGTGAGGCGGCATCCCGGTTGAGCTGTCAAAACAATTTAAAACAAATTGGTTTGGGGTATCAGAATTTTCATAGCACTTATGGTTTCTTTGCGCCGGGTGGCGTGACTGGCCCTACTTCGGGTGCTATTAATCCGATTTATACTACCCTTGGTGTGAAAAAATATAGTATTCAGCATGGTTGGGCCATTTATCTTCTTCCTTACATGGAGCAAGAAAGCCTTTATAAACAGTACAATTTTGATTTGAGTTGGAATAATATTTCAAACTTACCCGTTACTAGTACACCTCTCAAAAGTTTTTTATGTTCAACGGTGCCAGATTCTTCCAACAGATTTTGTACTCCCAATGGTTCTGCTGGAACACCAATAAGCATTGCCTCAACCGATTATGCTCCAAATTCTAGTTATCTTGTAGGATTGGAGACAGCCGGTTATGCGGATGTTTGTGCTGACAAAAATGGTGTTTTAAGAACTCAATCAGGAACATGGAATCGGACCACCACTATGACTCAGATTCTTGATGGTACATCTAATACACTTATGATATCAGAAGATGCTGCAAGGCCGCAAGCTTGGGCGTTTGGCAAATTAGACCCACTTCTAATTCGAACCGATGGTGGTTGGGCCGATCCTAATAGCTCCTATGGTGTTCACGGTTGCCAAACTACAGCCGTAGTTAACTATGGCCCTTGCCATACTAATTGTCATAATGACAACGAGGTTTATAGTTTTCATACGGGCGGGGCCAACCATGTTTTTGCAGATGGCTCGGTTCACTTTATCACTGGTGCTATGGACATTCGCGCTTTTGTAAAATTAGTCACCAAAAGCGGTGGCGATATTTCTCCTACAGGATTTTAACATGAATTTCCAATATATGGTGGTTATCCAAGTTGTAAGCTTGGCATGTATTCAAGGTTGCACTTCGGAAAAAGGCCCGATGACATTTGCCACTTATAAAGTTACGGGGCAAATTAATTATAATGGTAAGCCTGCTGAAAATGTTCAGGTTTATTTGTTTCCTTTAGTTGCCCCTACAATTCCTGACATTCCATCTAATCCACGGGCAACTACCGACAAAAATGGGTTATTTGAGATTTCTACTTATGGTGAAAATGATGGTGCCCCTGCTGGTAAATATCAGATTTTAATGATCTGGATGGATGATAATTTATCCGATGAACGAAAGAAAGATAAGCTATTAGGTTGGTATGGCCCTAGTTACAGCAAACTTGAAATACAAGTTAAAGCCAACGATAATACTGTACCAACTATTAATATACCGATTATTACTACTGAACCAGATCAAATAGAGGGTATCCCTGGAAGAAATTAAATCTTGATAAAGCCTAGTTTGAATTACCGGTGATAAATATCAGATCCTAATGATTTGGATGAACAAAAGACAGAAAGCTATTAGGTTGGTATGGCTTTCTGGTTATAGCAAATTTGAAATACAAGTTAAAGCCAACGATAATACGGTACCAACTATTAATATTCCTACCATTACCACGGAACCAGATCAAATAGGTGGTGTCCCGGGATGAAATTAATTCTTGATAAAGACTAGTTTGAATTACCGGTGGTAAATACCAGAATTCTAATGATCTGGCAGGATGATAAATCATCTGATGAACAAAAGAAAGATAAGCTTTTAGGTTGGTAAGGGCCTCTGTTTATAGCAAACTTATACAAGTTTTTTATAGGCAGATTGCGGATAAATATAATGAAGAAACATTGAGAAAGTCACAATTTTTTGGGTCAAAATAATAGCGATGCTAATTAGTTTTTTGCGGAGTATCCGAGGTATGATCGCCCCATTTGGGTTTCACCAGATCTCTGTTCCATTGGTTCCAAGCTTCGGTTAAAGCCTTCACCTTTTCAGGGTTGGCAGCAGACAGATCCTTTTGTTCGCCGATATCTTCTTTAAGGTTGTACAAATGGGAACCAATGGTTGATGCCGGGTCAGACTTGTTGAAGGCGATGTCTTCGCTGTGCGCCTTGGTGAGTTTCCAATTACCCATGCGAATTGCCATTTGGGCGCCAAATCGCCAGAAGAGTGCGGCGTGTGGCGGTTCGATGATTTCGCCTTTGAAGTAGGGAAGAAGATTGATGCCATCCAGTTTTTTGTTGTGAGGAAAGGTTTCGCCTGAAGCAGCAAGAATGGTGGGCAGGATATCAAGTTGAATGACGGGATTATCATAAATTTTTCCCTTGGGCAGGACGGATTTCCATTGCACGAAGAAAGGTACTCGAATACCACCTTCCCAAGTGGTCGCTTTAAAACCCTTTAATGGGCCGTTATCGGAAAAGTTACCGAACTCGTGCCCACCGTTATCGCTGAGGAAAAAGATCAGAGTGTTTTCAGCAAGGTTTTCTTTTTCGAGTTTTGCGAGAAGCTTTCCAATTGCATCGTCCATTGCAAAAAGCATGCTGGCATAAGTACGCCTATTGGGGTTGGGGATTCTATCGATATCAATGTCATGTTTTGGGGAAGCCTGCAAGGGTGTGTGCACTGCGTTGAAAGCAAGATAAAGAAAAAACGGAGAGTTCTTTTGCTTGTCGACAAACGCCAAGGCCTCGCGGGCGAAAGCATCAGTAAGGTATTCTTTTTCTTGGGAGGGCTTAGTACCCCGCATCATATTTTTTTCGTGAAGGTAGGTATTTACGCCGCCAAGGAATCCAAAGTATTCATCAAAGCCCCGTTTGATGGGGTTAAATTTTTCATCAATACCCAGATGCCATTTGCCAACCATACCGGTTTTATAACCAACATTTTTTAGCATTTGGGGCAGGGTGTTAGCATCAAGAGAAAGGCCTAAATTAGGAATGGTTTTTTCTTCGAGCCCGGGATTGAATTCGTGGCCAAAGCGTTGTTGATAAATGCCTGTAAGAAGGCCCGCACGGGTGGGGCTGCAAATAGGCCCGCTAACATAACCATTGGTGCACCTGATTCCATTTTTTGCAATCGAATCGATATGTGGCGTGTGGATATCCTTGCAACCTTGGATTCCAAGGTCTGCATAACCTAGATCATCCGCAACAATGAGGATGATGTTGGGTTTGCTTGCAGCATGGGAATTATTGCTACAGATGAATAATAAGGAAGTAAGTAGGCAAGGCAAAAAGGTTTTGATCATGATAGTTTCTTTTTCTTCATGGGAGGTTCCGGGGTGTTGTTCCCGTTGATGTTTTTTGAAGGCATGGTGGCTTTGATATCCTTGCGCCAAGATGACAATTTGTCATAAAGTTCTTTTTTAAAATCGGGCATTTGCGAGGCGAGGTTGTTTTTTTCGCCAAGGTCCTCAATTAAATTATAAAGTTCAAGTGTACCATCTTCTAGGAATACCAGAAGTTTATAATTTCCGTAGCGGATAACGCTTACGGGTTTGGTGCGGTAGGGGTTTTCGCCTGCGCCTAGATAGCCAGGGAAATGCCAGGAAATGTCGTTCCGTTTTGCACTATTTGAGTCATCGCCTGTAAGGTGTGAAAGGTAGCTTTCGCCATCAAGCTTGTAGTTTTTGGATAGTTCAATATTAGGCGTTTCGTAATACTTGCTGCCGTAGCATGATGTATCGGTGTAACCTAGATCACCCGCCATGATGTAAACAATGTTGGGTTTATCAGGAAGGGCTGAAGTTGTTAAAATCGATAAGGCAAAAAGTAGGGGTATCATTTAGTCTTCTTTCTCTGAGGCAAGAATAGGATTCCCTTCCCAAGATGCAGTTTTTGTTTTTGCATCCCAGATCAAAATGCGATGGGCACTGTTAGGAATGGGTGGAAGATCAACCTTGGGTATCCAAGCCCGATGTTCCTGCAATATTTTTTCAACCCCCGAAGCCTGTGCAAGGTTTCGCCATTCGTTGGGATCTTCAACATGATCATAAAGTTCTTCGGTTCCATCCGCATACCTAATGTAGCGGTACCGTTCCGAGCGGATAGAATGATTACCCTGATTATGGCTGGTGATAGCAGGCCAAGTTCTAGGGGCGGAGAAATTTTGCAGCAGAGGTAAAAGGCTGTGGCCTTCCAATCCGGCCACTTTTTGTAAAGAGCATAACTCTAGCAATGTTGGATAGATATCCAGCAATTCAACTGGTCGTGCGCAAATTGCATCGGGGGTGATTCCTTTGCCTGCGAATATCAGGGGCACCCTAGTGGATCGTTCCCAAAGAGAGTTTTTGCCCGTGATTCCTTTTTCGCCGAGATGCCAGCCATGATCAGACCATAACACAACCAAAGTGTTTTCTGCTTTGCCTGAAGCCTCAAGCGCATCTAAAAGCCTGCCAACCTGGCTATCCATGAAACTGATACTTGCGAGGTAGCTTTTTACTAAAGGTTGCCATTGATTTGCTTTTTTCAACCACGAAAGTCTGGGTTCGGGTAGTTTCCAATGCAGATACCAAGAGAATTCTGGGGTGTCTGATCGATCATCATCTTTTACTGGTGGTAGCGTTACTTCTTTGGGGTAAAGATCGAACCATTTTTGTGATGCAAAACAAGGTACATGGGGCAGCCTGTATCCTATTCCAAGGAATTGCGGTTGGGTTTGCTTTTCCTGCAGCTTATTGATGGCCCAATCCGTGGTTTTCCAATCGGGCTGATCCGAATCCTCGTTGGGAAATATGCCCCAATCCATGGCAGGATGCTTTCCCGGCGTTTGCACAAAAGGCTTAGGAGGTTTGGGCATTCCCGGTGCAGGGCCCCAAGTTGTACATTCGGTAAGCCTATTTTTCTGCGGGATAGATCCATCATGATAAATCTTGCCACAGATGTTGGTATCGTAACCCGAATTCATGAATGCTTGAGTTAGGCTGGTTGCGTTTTGAAGGGTGGGAGAACTTCGCGGACCGGGCATTAAGCCATAAACACCGGTGGAAGTCGGCCTTTTTCCAAAAAGAAGACTACTGCGAGAAGGGTTACACAAAGGCGATTGGCAATGGGCGTTGGCAAATAGGGTACCTTTTTTTGCGAGACGATCAATGTTTGGCGTCTTGACATCTGGATGACCTTTCATGCAGGCAATCCAATCATTTTGGTCATCAATGGAAATAAAGAGGACATTAGGTTTGTGCTGGTCCGGGGTCTGACTTAAAGCCAAAAGAGTAAAATAGGTCGCAAAATAAGAGAGCATGAGGGGGCCACCTGCTAAAGGATTTCAAAACACGGATTATTACCCATGGTAAAGGAATTAAAGCTACTGGAAAAGATATTTATCAGGTTAGGAAATAAAGTTTTGGCGTGCCTGCGTATAGGGGTTTGCAAGCAGAATCTTTAAACAGAAGAAGGAGGTTAGAATAAATCGAGGGGTGTTATTAGTGCAATATCTGGCTTTTCTAATGCGAATTATTTTTGTAGCCCAAATAATCTGAGTTTTTCCTAAGGCAATTAAAACAGCAGAGGATAAGCCGAGCAGGGTGGAAACGGCCTAGAATTCTTATTAATTATGTTAAGAGTTTTTTGATGAGCATAAAGTTAAATTCAGCTGGAGTTAGAGAGTTTGCGAAAATGAATATGCGCCATTTGAATTTTAAAAAAGGTTGATCAATAAGCATCATGGGGTGTGGTGCAGGTTTGTTTTTTTGGCAGATTGATAAAGCAAAGGGCTGAAAAAACAGGGTGATAAAGTTGCTCTTTTAAACCAAGCTGTTTTATGTAAAAGGCTAAGCTGTAAAGGTTTAAATTGGTGAATTGGAGTAATTTTTCTCTCGATTTGTATTTAAAACGGCATTACTAAGCTTCGAAAAAAGGTGGTTGCGTTGATCTTACGAATGAGCGTGCTTAAATTCGCAATTTAAAAAATACTGAAAATAATTAAAATTTGATGAAGATTTGTCTTTTCAAGGAAGTTGCAAATAGGTAAAAACTTTATATCAGTTCTTTTTTCTTTATTCCTTCATTTCTCTAAGGAGGCTTTGTAATGAGACTTTTTAAGTTCCGAAAGGGTTTTACTCTAATAGAGTTATTGGTGGTGATTGCGATCATTGCC
>Ga0105050_10000736_pt1 | contig 50372 bp, 53 predicted proteins | sample FRY01_FD_78088 | JGI IMG/M metagenome (GOLD analysis project Ga0105050, IMG submission 78088) | Freshwater microbial communities from Lake Fryxell liftoff mats and glacier meltwater in Antarctica - FRY-01 | ecosystem: Environmental > Aquatic > Freshwater > Ice > Glacier meltwater ...
GGGCTTGAACTTGGGCTTGAACTTGGGCTTGAACTTGGGCTTGAACTTGGGTTGGATTTTGGTTTTGAGTTTGAGCGAGGACAGGCATCATGCTAAATGCCCCTGCACCGACGACCGCTCCTACGACCGCAGCACGCACAACGCCCACGACACGCTCCAAGACGCCTACCCGAACTCTGAAATTCTGATACTTTGCGCTTGTATGCATACAATGCCTCGATACAACGTTAAATACAATTTTCATCCGCACGACTGCAGCCTATATGCCAAAGAATAACGCAGACCTGCTCCGAATGAGGCTTCGCAGCCTCCGAGAGGCAATGCCTGTTGCCGAACGCCAACACAGCAGCGCTCAACTCTGCTCGGAGCTATGGCGTTGGTTTGAAACACGCCATCAGCTCAGATCGCCAAAATCGGAAATAGTTGCCGGATTTTGGCCGCTTGAGTACGAACCCGACCTACGCCCTCTTTTTAATCGCTTGCACGCGACAGGCACTATCGTGACGCTACCTGTCGTTGTCAAAAAACATGCGCCCTTGGCGTTTCATGTCTGGCAGCCCGAAGACAGGTTAAACCCTGGCGCCTTTGGCGTACTAGAGCCCTGTCAAGGCGCCGTGATGCAACCAGCCGTATTACTTGTGCCAACACTGGGTTTCAACGACCACGGCGAACGTATCGGCTACGGTGGCGGCTATTACGACCGCACGCTTGCCAACCTCAGCACTGCAGGGCGCCCCTTTACAACGATTGGTATTGCCTGGGATCAGGCTAGGCTCACCAAAGAGACTCAGCACTCAGCCCAAGCACATGACTACCCTCTCGATGCGATCCTGACACCCAGTGGCTGGATCAATGGTCAACCAACGCGCTAGTCCACCACTTTCGATCTAGCGGCTAGGCAATACGCCGACGCACCTAGCGACCAAGACCGCGCCAAATGGAAAGCGTCGCCTCCGCATTATTCAATGTATAAAAATGCAATCCCGGCACACCGTTATCCAGTAACGTTTCGCACAACGTCGTAACAACCTCTGTGCCAAACGCACGGATAGAGTCTTTGTCATCGCCCATTTCAGCTAATCTGAGACGAATCCAGCGCGGCACCTCGGCGCCACACATTTCGGAGAAACGCATCAACTGGGTGTAATTAGTAATAGGCATGATGCCCGGCACAATCGGAATATCAATGCCCTTGGCTTGCACCCGATCGACAAAATCAAAATATGAATCGGCATTGAAAAAATATTGTGTGATGGCACTATTTGCACCCGCACGCACCTTGTTGATGAAATGCGCGAGGTCTTTTTCAGGACCCGCCGCTTGGGGGTGCATTTCCGGATAGGCGGCCACTTCGATATGAAACCAGTCGCCCGTTTCCTGTCGAATAAAGGCAACCAAATCACTGGCATGATGCAGCGCCCGGGCGCCACTCGCCCCCATACCCGAGGGCATATCCCCCCGCAACGCCACAATTCGGCGAACGCCCTCATCGCGGTAACACTGCAACAGCCCTCTCAAATCCTCTCGCGAAGAGCCGATACAAGACAGGTGAGGTGCTGCATCACAACCGAGCGCGCGCATCGTGCGAACGGTGTCGAGCGTGCCGTCACGTGTCGAGCCACCCGCACCAAACGTCACACTAATGTAATGCGGGTCGATGACCATCATTTGCTTTGCGCCATCCACGAGTCGCTGTTGAGCAGCAACATCACGGGGCGGGAAAAACTCTAGGCTAAATGCCGGACTTGCTTGAACTGTCATGGGTTAATCAGACTCGAGAGGAAACCAGAGATCACGCTGTAGAGCAACGCTCCGCCCACGGCCCACCAAAAACCATTGACCTGAAAACCTTTCAGGATCGATCCGGCCAGCCAGAACATCAGCGCATTGATCACGAGTAGAAACAAACCCAGGGTCACAATCGTGATGGGTAATGTCAATAAAATAAAAATCGGCTTGACCAACATATTGATCAACCCGAGCACCGCTGCGGCGAGCATGGCAGACCAGAAGCTCGCCACCACAATGCCTGGCAAAACATAGGCCACGACAAGCAGCGTCACCGCATTTAATATCCAGACTAACAATAAAGTCATGACGTTCTCCGGTGAGCACTGCTAAAAAGCGCAACCCGGAAAAGCCGGGTTACGCTTCTATTTTGCCACTACCGAGAAACACTCGGCAGCTTCAGTCGCCTATCAATAACGATAAGCATCGCCCTTGAAGGGGCCTTCCTGCTTCACGCTAATGTAAGCCGCTTGCTGTGGTGTGAGTGCTGTCAGATTTGCACCAATTTTCTTTAGATGCAGACGCGCGACTTTCTCGTCCAAATGCTTAGGCAACACATACACCTGACCCGACTTGTACTCTTCATTACGCGAGAACAACTCGATTTGTGCAATCGTCTGGTTCGTGAAGGAGGATGACATCACAAACGAGGGATGACCTGTTCCGCAGCCCAGATTGACCAAACGGCCTTTCGCGAGCAGGATAATCCGCTTGCCATCAGGGAAAATCACGTGATCCACCTGTGGCTTGATCTCTTCCCACTGCAAATCTTCGATTCCGACAACATCGATTTCATTATCAAAGTGACCGATATTGCAAACGATCGCCTGATCTTTCATGCGGTCCATGTGGGTACGCGTGATGACGTTGTAGTTACCTGTTGCCGTCACGAAAATGTCAGCCTTGTCAGCGGCTTCTTCCATTGTGACAACCTTGAAACCTTCCATTGCGGCCTGCAAGGCGCAGATTGGATCGACTTCAGTGACCCAGACTTGTGCGCGCAAGGCGGCGAGCGCCTGTGCTGAACCCTTACCCACATCGCCGTAACCGGCGACCACGGCAACCTTACCGGCAATCATGACGTCTGTTGCGCGCTTAATCGCATCAACCAGTGACTCACGGCAACCATACAAGTTGTCGAACTTGGATTTTGTAACGGAATCGTTCACGTTGATGGCGGCAAAGGCGAGCTCGCCTTTTTTCGACATCTGATACAGACGCAGCACGCCTGTCGTGGTTTCTTCAGTCACGCCCTTGATCTGGGCCAGACGTGTGGAGTACCACTTAGGATCTTTTTTGATCTGCGCTTTGATCGCAGCAAACAACACGACTTCTTCTTCGGAGCCGGGGCTATTCAAGACCGACAAGTCGCTCTCTGCTTTTGTACCCAGGTGCAGCAGCAAGGTTGCGTCGCCGCCATCATCCAGAATCATGTTGGCCTGTTTTTCGCCTGGCCATTCAAAAATTCTGTGTGTGTAATCCCAGTACTCAACCAGTGACTCGCCTTTTTTGGCGAATACGGGCGTGCCCACAGCAGCGATGGCTGCCGCAGCATGGTCTTGTGTCGAGTAGATATTGCAAGAGGCCCAACGCACTTCGGCGCCGAGTGCTTGCAGCGTCTCGATTAGCACAGCCGTTTGAATGGTCATGTGCAGGCTGCCCGTAATACGAGCGCCTTTGAGGGGTTTGGTTTTGGCGAACTCTTCGCGCGTCGACATCAGACCAGGCATTTCAGTTTCAGCAATCAGAATTTCGCGACGGCCCCAATCTGCAAGGGAAATGTCGGCAATGATGTAATCAGCAAATTTTTCTTTAACAGCGTTCATTTGTAAGCTCCGGTGAGCCCGCGAAGCAACAATTGAACGGCTGTGTGTTGAGCACCACCTCAATCGCTGCCGGGCAGGATTGGGTGAGCGCTGTTAAGGTTGACATGAGGCCAACGGTAACGTGGAAGCTTTTGAGCCTGGCAGATTGTTATGCAAATATCTGTCGCAACGCTCCTCAAAAGCGATGTTATTGTAGCCCGTTTTCAGTCATTTCGGCAAGCAATACCCCGCAACCCCTTAAGTCATAAGGCTTCATGCGGGCTCAGGTGCAAAGCCACAATATCGTCGGCTGGGTCACCGTGAAAAGGATAGCGAGCACGCACAAGTGGATCATGTCCGGGAATGATGTGCTGAGGTGAAGCCGCAGCCGCGCGCAACTTTCCATACCCAGCCACCATATCGCCCACATGAAACACGATTGGAAAGGGCGAGGGTCTTTCCATGTTTTCATAAAAATGGCTCGCATCAGAAGCCAGTACGACCCAGCCGCGAGAGGTGTGCACCCTCACTGACTGCAAGCCCTTGGTGTGGCCGCCAATTTTGATGAGTTCGATGCCGGGTGCCAACGTTTCAGGCCCCTGATGAAACTGCACCCGCTCGGCATAAACGCGACGCACCAGGCTGACAACGTCCTCAACATCATAGGCATGTCGAAAAAGTCCATGGCACATGTGGCGTCCACAGGCGTAATCAAGCTCCTCATCCTGCACATGAAACCGCGCATTGGGCAGCAAGTCGATATTGCCCGCATGATCGTAATGCAAGTGGGTCAGCACCACCTCCTGGATGTCTTCGGGCGCTACGCCCAGCAACGCGAGAGAACCAATCGGACAACGCAACATTGTGCGACCACGCTCTTGTGCCTGGCGCGCGTTAAAGCCCGTATCGACCAAAATATTGCGCTCACCGTCGCGAATCAGCCACACAAAATAATCCATCGGCATCGGGTCGTCGTGCGGATCCTGTGCGATGAAGTTTTCACGACGTGTGCGCTGTTGCAACGTCGCATAGCGCAATGCATAAATTTCGTAGTGAGGTAGGCTCATACTTTCTCCGGCTTTCGCTAATCATGGCGTATGCGTTGCATTTGATTGCGCATCGTCGATACTGTCAACGCAATTCGCGTAAATCAGCGTGAACACCCTTGATCTTGCTTGACACAGGGCAAGTCCAGCGCAGACAATCTAGCCCATCCGTGATGACACGCATATCTATTTATTTTTTTACATTTCTCTGGAGCTCTACATGTCTGCTAAAAGCGAAACCGCTCAATTGTTTAAAGACGGCCTGGCCGTTCGTCGTGCCGTACTGGGTGCTGATTATGTAGACAGCTCGATTGCAAAAGCCAATGATTTCACGATGGCGTTTCAGCACATCACCACCGAGTGGTGCTGGGGCTACGCCTGGACCCGTGACGGCCTGAGCCGCAAAACACGCAGCATGCTCAATCTTGCCATGCTGACCGCGCTCAATCGCTCAGCTGAGATCAAGCTGCATGTCAAAGGCGCGCTCGCAAACGGCGTCACCGTCGAGGAAATCAAAGAAGTGTTGTTGCACGCAACAGTCTATTGCGGTATCCCTGCCGGTCTGGACGCGTTTAAAGCCGCCAACCAAGTTCTCGAAGAAGAAGGCGCATACACCAAAGCGGCTGATAAGAAAAAAGCGGCAGCAAAGCGCGCTGCAGCTAAAAAATCAACCACGAATAAACCTGCAGCGAGTACAGTCGCCGCCCCTACAGCCACTAAAGTCGCAGCGCCAAAAGCACCCGCCAAAAAGGCCGCTGCAAAAAAGGCAGTTAGCAAATGAGCGCGCTGCCTACGATCGGTTTCATCGGTCTAGGCAGCATGGGATGGCCCATGGCCTCCCTGCTGCATAAAGCCGGTTATCCCTTGCAAGTGATTGATGCTTCAGCCGAGCGCACACAAGCCTTTATCAAAGAAATTGGTGGGACCGCTGCAGCGTCTAACCGCGCCGTTGCGGCCGCCTCAGAATTGATCATCACCATTTTGCCCACTAGCAACATTGTTGATGCCGTACTGAACGGACCAGAAGGCGTGTTGGCTGGCATGCGTCCAGGCTCAGTCGTGATTGACATGACCTCGGGCGTGCCGACCATCACGCGTACCTTGGCAGAGCAAGTCGCGGCTGCTCAGGGCCACATGGTCGATGCCCCCGTTTCAGGCGGTGTGCCACGCGCCAAAACGGGTGAGCTCGCCATTATGTTTGGCGGCAGCGCAGAGCTGCTCGAGCGCGTTCGCCCTGTCCTGTCCTGTATGGGTACGTCGATCACGCCCACTGGTGATGTCGGCTCAGCACATGCAATGAAAGCTCTGAACAACCTCGTGTCAGCCGGTGGCTTTCTGATCGGCGTTGAAGCACTGCTGATTGGCAAGCGTTTCGGTTTGGATCCAGCTGCGATGGTCGATGTGTTGAACTCTTCGACTGGGATGAACAACTCCACCCAGAAGAAATTCAAACAGTTCGTGCTGTCGGGTCAGTACAACGCAGGTTTTGGTCTGGACCTGATGGTCAAAGACCTGAGCATTGCGCTGGGCATCGGTCGCGATACCAATACCCCGACGCCCTTCTCAGCCTTGTGCCGCGAAATGTGGGCCTCATGCGCACAAATGCTCGGACCTGGCCAGGACCATACGGCGATTGCCAAACTGTCCGAAGCCTTAGCGGGTGACACGTTGTCTGGTAAGAAAGAAGAAAAGAAGTAGGCTAAAAAGAAGTAGGCTAAAAAAAGGTACACACTGTGTACCTTTTTTTTATTGACTCAGGTTTCGCCAGGCTTGCGAGGGTAGCCCTCTGCGCGGATCCGCACCCACACAGCCTGTTTCTCCTCGTTGTTCATGAAGACCCAGTTTGAGACCTCCATTACCGTACGGCCGCAACCGCGACACACATCATCAAATAGCGTGGAACAGATTGCGACACACGGAGAGTCTGCGCCGTTCGAGGCATCCTCCGCCATGGGTTTAAACGCATCATCCGATGCGTCGTCCCAATTCAATGAGGGTGGCTGAGTTGTCACCTTAGACTGACTTCTTCAGTGCAGCGACCTTGTCAATGGCTTCCCAGCTGAACTCGGGCTCGCTGCGACCGAAGTGACCATAGGCCGCAGTTTTGCTGTAGATGGGACGTAATAAATCGAGCATATTGACGATACCTTTTGGGCGCAGGTCAAAATGTTCACGAACCAACTTGGACAATTGCTCGTCAGGGACCACACCTGTACCGTCGGTATTGACCGTGATATTGATCGGTTCTGCGACACCGATGGCGTAGCTGACCTGAACTTCACATTTTGTCGCCAAGCCTGCAGCCACGATATTTTTCGCCACATAACGTGCGGCGTATGCGGCCGAACGATCGACCTTTGAAGGATCTTTGCCGGAGAAGGCGCCACCACCGTGACGGCAAGCACCGCCATAGGTATCAACAATGATCTTACGACCGGTCAGACCGCAATCACCCTGAGGCCCGCCAATCACAAAGCGACCCGTCGGATTAATCAGGAATTTGGTCTTGGCTGTCAATAAACCAGCAGGGAAACTTGGACGAATAATGTCCTCAATCACGGCCTCATGAATCGCGGTCTGCGAAATCTCTGGTGCGTGCTGCGTCGACAATACAACGGTGTCGACTTCGACAGGCTTGCCATCAACATAACGAAAGGTCACCTGCGACTTTGCATCAGGACGCAGCCAGGGCAGGCGGCCGTCTTTACGCAACTCGCTCTGACGCTGCACCAGACGGTGCGCAAACCAGATTGGCGCTGGCATCAAGTCAGGCGTTTCGTTACACGCGTAACCAAACATCAAACCTTGGTCACCTGCACCTTGATTGAGATAGTCCTCTGAGCTTCGGTCGACACCCTGAGCAATATCGGGCGATTGCTTGTCGTAGGCGACCAACACTGCGCAGCCCTTGTAATCGATGCCATATTCGGTATTGTCGTAGCCAATACGCTTGATCGTATCGCGCGCGACTTGGATATAGTCTACGTTTGCTGTGGTGGTGATTTCACCCGCCAATACAACCAAACCCGTGTTGCAAAGCGTTTCAGCTGCAACACGCGCATTCGGATCTTGGGTAAAAATTGCATCCAACACGGCGTCAGACACTTGGTCAGCGACCTTGTCAGGATGCCCTTCGGAAACAGATTCGGAGGTAAAGAGATAGTCAGAAGACTTTGAAGCCATGATCACGTCCTATTTCTGGCAGAACCAGAGGTGGGTTAAGGAGGTGCGTTGCACCCCGGACCGACACCTAAATAGACGCTGGAATGGGCGCGACGCTTTAGCGGATTTTTTTTCGTGTCGACTCAGCATTTCAGCTTTTGTCCAACACCGTCGCTCCGCAAGTTGTCGGTTAACTCAGCGACTTAACTATTATTTTAAGGCAAAACTGCACGTAAATGGGCGATAATCCTTACATGAACTGGAATTTCACCAAAATGCACGGCGCAGGTAACGACTTTGTCGTCTTGGATGGCGTTCGTCAGCCCATCGAAATGACCTCCGAACGCGCTCGGGCGCTGGCGCATAGGCAGTTTGGTATCGGCTGCGATCAGATTCTGCTGGTCGATACCCCGTCGCATCCCGAGGCGGACTTCCGCTTTCGGATTTTTAACCCAGACGGTAATGAAGTCGAACACTGTGGCAATGGTGCACGCTGTTTCGTAAAATTCGTGCATGAGCAAAAGTTGTCATCACGCAACCCATTACGTGCTGAAATTTCAACCGGCCTGATTACGCTCGAAGCCATGCCAAACGGCGAAGTGGTAGTTGACATGGGGTTGACGCGTTTTACGCCCGAGTCACTGCCCTTTGATGTCCAAGGCCTAGCCTCGCGCACCGAAGGTCAAGACACGCTCTATGCGCTGCCCTTACAAACCGAAGGTAAGTTGGGCGAGGTCACGGTATGGCTCTCTGCGGTGGCGATTGCCAACCCGCACGCTGTTCAGCTCGTCGATGATGTCGATCAAGCGCCTGTTTCCTTACTCGGGCCCCTCATCGAATCACACCCGCGCTTCGCACGCCATGTCAATGCTAGCTTTCTGCAGATCGTTGACCGTCATACCGCACACTTGCGCGTCTACGAGCGCGGAGCGGGTGAGACCCTGGCGTGTGGCTCTGGCGCCTGCGCGGCAATTGCCGCCGGCATCCGCCGCGGCTTACTTGATTCGCCCGTTCGCGTGCGCACCAACGGGGGTTGGTTGATGATTGCCGCCCATGGTGACCAGATGCGGATGACAGGGCCCGCAACCACGGTATTTTCCAGCACGATCGACATCGACCGACTGGTTGCCTCCATTCCGACACACTCACATACCTCGCCATGACCGATTCGCTCAATCCCTACACCGTTGCAAAATTCCTTCAAGAGCATCCTGAGTTTTTTGTCCAACACGCCGAATTATTCTCAACGGTTGAAGTGCCTCATCCGCATCAGCCCCGCACGATCTCGCTCGGTGAGCGTCAGATTTTGACCTTGCGTGAACGCCTGCGCGACTTCGAATTCAGACTGGCGGATCTGGTACGCAATGCCGCACTCAATGAAATCACCACAGACAAGCTCAATCGCTGGTGCGTGCGTATGTTGGCTGAACAGTCTGTCGTCCGACTCCCCGGAGAGGTCGCACTCGGTCTTGCTGAGCAGTTCAATCTGCAGGAAGTCGCTTTACGTGTTTGGGGCCTAGATCTCCCAGAAACTGGTGTAGGCACACCGGTAGATGAGGAAGTACACACTTACGCCAACAACCTCATCAAACCTTACTGTGGCAACGAGATCGCCTTAATCCCTGCGACCTGGCTTCATAAAAAACCCGCTTCTTTAGCGATCTTGCCGCTTCGTGTCGCGGTCGGTACACCGGCCTTTGGCTTGCTAGTGTTGGGGTCAGACGATCCAGAGCGCTTTGCACCGGATATGGGCTTGGCCTTTTTGCAGACCGTCTGCATTTTGGCAAGTTCAGCGCTCTCGCGTTTGAAATTGCCAGAAAACGCGCCCAATACCTGAGGCGCACCGATCATGTCAGAACCCGTCGCGGCCTGGCTCAAACATCTAGAGGTGAATCGTCGCTATTCTGCGCACACCCTCTCTGCCTACCGACGTGATCTTCAGCAACTCGTCACTCTGGCAGATGGCAAACCCTTTGAGCAGCTCGTCAACGGCAACATCAGACATTTTCTAGCGCGGCTGCATGGACAAGGCCACAGCCCGCGTAGTCTGGCTCGCACACTTGCGGCTTGGCGGGGCTTCTACACTTGGTGGGCACCACAAAGCAACATGCCTGCCAATCCAGCCGCTGACGTCCGCGCACCTAAAATATCGCGCAGCCTGCCCAAAGCCTTATCGGTCGATCAGACCCAGGCTTTACTTGATGCCCCTGCATTGACCACACCCACAACACCCGTGGCGCTGAGAGATCGGGCGATTTTCGAGTTGTTCTACTCCAGCGGCCTGCGCTTGAGTGAATTGGTTGGGCTAGATACCCAATATATTCAAAGTAAAGACCACACCTCAGCGGGCTGGATCAATCTGACTGACCGCGAGGTCAATGTCCTGGGCAAAGGCGGCAAACGTCGCAGCGTCCCCATCGGCACCCAAGCGCTCGAATGCCTGACCCACTGGCTTCATATCCGAGAGCAACTGTCGCGCCCTCAGGCTGCCGCTGCGGATGCCGCAGCGCTGTTCATCGGCGTACGGGGCAATCGAATCAGCCCGCGGATCATACAGTCACAGTTGACCAAGCTGGCCAAACTCGCCGGACTGCCCACCCACGTGCATCCCCATGTGCTGCGTCACAGCTTTGCCAGCCACGTTTTGCAATCCGCACAAGATTTAAGGGCTGTTCAAGAAATGCTTGGCCATGCCAATATTTCAACGACCCAACTCTATACCAAGCTAGATTTTCAACATTTAGCGAAAGCCTACGATGCCGCCCACCCACGCTCAGGCAGAAAAACGTAGATAAAACATAGTGTTACGATACACCTTGCCTTGAGCATCACGTGCCAGGGCTTGAAATTCTGACTGTCACCCCAATATGTTAGTGTCACTTTAGATTTGAATTTAAAATTCCTTGAGTCAGCCCCATGTCAGCCTAACCCGTCACAGTGATTGCCCGAAGCCCTAGGCTGTGCTGTAATCCGGCGTTCGCCTCTTGTCTGACGTTGGCTTGATGCCCTGCTTTTTTACCTGTTTTTGAAGTCAATCTACTCATGAATTCCCCTCGTAGTCTTGACCAAATGGTCCCCGTCACGATCCTGACCGGTTTTCTCGGTGCAGGGAAAACGACGCTGTTAAAGCGCATCCTGACCGAATATCACGGCAAACGTATCGCCGTGATCGAAAACGAATTTGGACCTGAAAGCATCGACAATGAATTGTTGGTGCAAGATCAGGAAGAAGAAATCATCGAATTGTCGAACGGATGTATTTGCTGCACCGTGCGCGGCGATCTGATGCGTACACTCATTGACTTGCGCAAGCGGCACGAGTCAGGCGAACTCAAATTCGAACGTGTCATTATTGAGACGACGGGCATGGCTAACCCCGGCCCAGTCTGCCAGACTTTTTTCATGGATGACGATATCGCTGAGTACTACCGCCTTGATGCGGTCGTCACGATCGTCGATGCCAAGCACGGCATGGATACACTCGACGAGCAAGAAGAGGCTCAAAAACAAGTCGGCTTTGCTGATCGGATTCTGATCTCGAAAAAAGATCTCGTCACTGACGAAGAGTTTGCTGACTTACGTCGTCGCATCGTGCACATGAATCCGCGCGCGTCGATCGAGGCCGTCAACTTTGGCGATACCGATCTGAAAAAAATCATTGATATCAGTGGCTTTAATCTGAATACGATTTTAGATATTGATCCACTGTTTTTAGCTGACGATCACCCCGATGCTGCCCATGATCACGAACATGATCACGGACATGACCACGCGCACGATCATGCACACGCGCACGACCACGACCACGGTCATGGTCACGATGCAGCGAGCTGTACCAATCCCGATCATCACCATGACCACCAAAACGCCAAGCCTGCCCACAATGACAGCATTGGCGCATTTGTTTTCAAGTCCGACAAACCATTTGACCCTGAGCGCCTCGAAGAATTCCTAGGCGGTGTTGTACAGGTCTATGGACCGGATCTGTTGCGTTACAAAGGTATCCTCTACATGAAAGGCATCAACAAGCGCATGCTCTTTCAAGGGGTACACATGTTGATGGGTGCCGAACCCGGCAAACCCTGGCTCGCTAACGAAAAGAAGACCACCAAAATGGTCTTCATCGGTCGCAAGCTGCCACAAGAGATCTTTACCAAAGGTCTGGAGCAATGCTTGGCCAAGTAGTCCCTCTGCGCCAGTGTGCAGAGTCTAATTAATGGAGTGTTTTTCATGGTATCCAAGGCAGCAAACCCCGCAGCAAGCAAGGCTACTGCAGCAAAAGCCCCCGTATCCGCACAGGCCACGACCGCTAAAACCGTCACAGCGTCCGTACCGGTAAAAACACCAGCAGTGGCCATCAAGGCGACGCATAAAAAGCCGAACAATGCCGGCGATTTATCTGAGAACAACTTGCCCACCGAGGCAGAGCTCTTACGCATGCCCGAGTCGGAGTACATGAACGAGCGTCAGCTCGGTTTTTTCCGCGACCGTCTCAGACAACTTGAGCAAGAAATTCTGAGCAATGCGGGTGCCACGACCGAGCATTTGCGTGAAACACAGTTCGTGCCTGATCCAGCCGATCGCGCAACGATCGAAGAAGAGCACGCACTTGAGTTGCGCACACGCGATCGAGAGCGCAAGTTGCTCAAAAAAGTTCAACAGTCCATCACGCGCATCGATGGTGGCGAATATGGTTGGTGCGAAGAAACGGGCGAACCTATCGGCCTGCGCCGCTTGCTCGCACGTCCGACTGCGACACTTTCTCTCGAAGCGCAGGAGCGTCGTGAAATGCGACAGAAGATGTTCGGTGACTAAGCGCTGAAACATCAGGGTGGATCTAAAGCATCCGTGATGCATGGCGTAGCACTCACTTATGCGACACGGAAAGTGCGAACTTGGCTTTGATGTATTTCCCTAAGAGGGCACACTCGACTCAACACGAGTGTGCCCTTTCACTTTATAGTCAATATCATTGCATCGACAACAACGCTGTCTATGGTCAATACCGCCATCACCCGCGTTCATACGATCGTTATTTAGCAATATTTTATTAGCAGCATTCAAGGCCCACGCATATGGAACAGTTTCACGGCACCACAATCGTTTGTGTCAGACGCGGCAACCGCGTCGCACTAGGTGGTGATGGCCAAGTGACCCTTGGCAACATCATTATCAAAGGCACTGCCCGCAAAATACGCCGCCTTTATCACGACAAAATTCTCGCAGGCTTCGCAGGCGCGACCGCCGATGCCTTTACGCTCCAAGAACGCTTTGAGGGCAAGCTCGAAAAACACCAGGGCAACCTGATGCGCGCCGCCGTCGAACTGACGCGCGACTGGCGCACCGATCGCGTCTTGCGCCGTCTCGAAGCCATGCTGATCGTGGCCGATCGCGAGCACACCCTCGTGTTGACGGGCAATGGTGATGTACTTGAACCAGAAAACGGCTTAGCTGCCATCGGTTCGGGCGGCGCCTATGCGCAGTCCGCTGCGATGGCACTCTTACGTCACACAGAGCTCGCCCCAGAAATCATCGTCAAGCAGTCGCTCGAAATCGCGGGAGACCTGTGTATCTATACCAACCAACAGCATCTGATTGAAACACTGGAATAATCATGTCGGCTTCAACAATGACACCTAGTGAAATCGTCTCCGAACTGGACAAATACATCGTCGGCCAAAGCCGTGCCAAGCGCTCCGTCGCGGTCGCCTTGCGCAACCGCTGGCGTCGCCAACAGGTTGCTGAGCCTCTGCGTCACGAGATTCATCCAAAAAATATCCTGATGATTGGCCCCACCGGCGTTGGCAAGACAGAGATCGCGCGCCGACTGGCCAAGCTCGTCGATGCGCCTTTCATCAAAATCGAAGCCACCAAGTTCACCGAAGTAGGCTATGTCGGTCGTGATGTCGATACGATCATTCGTGATCTCGCTGAGATCGCTATCAAACAAACACGCGAACAAGAGATGAAACGCGTGCGCACCCTCGCTGAAGACTCAGCTGAGGACCGCATACTCGACGTACTATTGACGCCCCCACGCTCAGCCGATGGCACGCCGATTCGCGAAGAAACCGCGACCCGACAGACTTTTCGTAAGCGTCTGCGTGAGGGACACTTGGATGCCACCGAGATCGAGATTGAGGTCGCGCAACCCACGCCTCAAATGGACATCATGACGCCGCCGGGCATGGAAGACATGGCCGAGCAACTCAAAGGCATGTTCGCAGGTTTGTCGCGCGAGAAAACAAAATCCCGCAAAATGACCGTCAAGGAAGCTTTTAAACTTCTCGTGGACGAAGAGGCTGCCAAACGTGTCAACGAAGAAGATCTACGCGCGATTGCCGTCCAAAAGGTTGAACAACACGGCATCGTATTTTTGGATGAAATAGATAAAATCGCGACACGCCAAGAGTCGGGTGGCGCGGATGTATCGCGCCAAGGGGTGCAACGTGATTTACTGCCTCTTGTAGAAGGCACAACCGTCACCACCAAGTACGGCATGATCCGCACGGACCACATCCTGTTTATCGCCTCAGGCGCTTTTCACTTGTCGCGCCCTTCAGACCTGATCCCCGAACTACAAGGACGCTTTCCCATTCGTGTCGAGCTCGATTCCTTGACCGCCAAGGATTTCGTGCAGATTCTGTGCGACACCGATGCCTCACTGACCAAGCAGTACACGGCCCTACTCGCCACTGAGTCGGTCCACTTGAATTTCACCGATGAAGGGGTCGCACGTTTGGCAGAACTCGCCTTTGAGGTCAACGAACGCACTGAAAACATTGGTGCGCGCAGGCTCTACACCGTGATGGAAAAACTGTTAGAAGACCTCTCTTTCGATGCGACAAGCAGTAGCGGTCTGACCATTGTGATCAATGCCAGCTACGTGAACGACAAACTCGCAGAGGCGGCTGCCAGCCAAGATCTCGCTCGTTACGTCCTCTAACGTCAGCGCGTGCAGCTTAACGTCACCCACCGTCACCTAACGTCACTGACCGTCACTAACCGTCACCTCATGCACTGTGCAGTCACTTCTTCTCAACCCTTAAGGACCACCCAATGAGCACTCGACTCTCCATTATCGCGACACGGACCGGAGACGATGGCTCAACGGGGCTAGGAGACGGCACTCGCGTGCAAAAGGACAGCGCACGCGTTCAAGCCATGGGTGACGTTGATGAGCTCAATAGCTGTTTAGGCTTGTTACTAGCCGATACCCTTCCCGCAGACATTCATGCTGCGATCGCACCGACCCAGCATGTGTTGTTTGATTTGGGCAGTGAGCTTGCTGTACCTGGCTATTTTTTAATGAAAGCCGAGCAGGTAGTGTTTCTAGATGAGCAGATCACGACTTTTAATGCACGACTTGAACCACTCAAGGAATTTATTCTGCCTGGTGGCACACACGCAGCCTCACTCGCACACGTGGCACGCAGCGTCTGCCGACGGGCCGAACGCTCGGTCGTGGCACTTCATCACGAAACACCGATGGGTCCGTTGCCCCAACAGTATTTAAATCGACTTTCAGATTTACTGTTTATTTTGGCTCGCTGCCTGAATAAGGCAGCGAGCCATCCTGACTCTCTCTGGCGGCGTGACTAGTTACTTTTCATGTAATTTAAGACGTTGTAATCTAAGTGCTTCGCCTTGAGCTTCTTTTAGTAACTGTTGCCAACTGTCCGGTGGATGCCCGCTTTCGAGCATTTTGCGAAACACAAGATATGCATCATCACTGCTTTCATAGGCACGCTTCGTATCGTCATCGTTGACCCAAACATACACAATCACTTTAGCTTGTGCGTGATAACGATAGAACAATCGATATTGTTGAAAAAATTTAGCCCGAAACCAATGCTGACGCTTTGAGCCAAGGGTTGCACCCTGCCGATACTCCGGTCTCGTTGGATCTTGTGGTATCACGTCAAATGCCAGCTTAATCATTGCCGCCAATCGTTTGGTCGCATTTTTTTTGACATATCCGATTGGATCATTTTTTTTAAGGCTCTCAACTTGACTGACGAGTTGCTCAAGCTGATTTAAAAAAAGTGGGTGTGCAAAAATTGTCCAGCCGTGTATGGCACGTCCTTCACTAAAAACTCTGTTCACTCATCATCTGCCGATAGTAGTTGGTCCAAATCAACTTGGACACCCTCAACAAGAGATTGCACACGTTGAACAAAAGCAGGGTCTATCGCCACTAAACGCTCAGGGTGGTTCGCAAGATCATGGGCGAGGAAGCTAAGAAACGGATCAAGACCGGGATCATTGATTTCAATGGTATCGGCACGGGTCAACATCACACCGCCATCTGGAAGAATGGTGTAATGGATCTTGTCGCGTTTACCCAAACGCAAGGCACGGCGAACCGTTTCAGGCACTGTCGTTTGATAACGATCTGTCAGTGTGGACTCAACTTCAAGTGTAATGGGCATGATGTAGATGGAGAAAATCTTTAATATTATCAATAGTAATGCAATTGCATTACCTTCGTCAAGAGAGGAAAAGACCCCTTGTAACGCCCTCAGGCTCAATTTCTCAACAATCCAAATTCGCTCTGGCGGAGGAACAGATTTCTCAAGTCAAATTGATATCCTAGAGTTATCAATTCATCATTAAGTTTCATTTTACGTGCATCATTTCTGCTTCTAGTATGAGGGGGTCAGTCCAACAACGGAATCAGGAGACCCCCGTGAAAATAAAACTTATCAATGCCTTGATGCTTGGCCTCACCGTGTCAATCAGCGCACCCGCGTTGGCACAAGAGTGGCCCACAAAACCCGTTAAATTACTTGTTGGCTCGTCCCCCGGTGGCGGTACTGACGCCATGGCGCGCGCTGTGGCAGACAAACTGACACCCATGTGGGGTCAAACCGTCGTAGTTGAGAATAAGCCTGGGGCCTCAAACACCCTCGCCGCAGACCTCACAGCCAAATCTACGGATGGTCAAACTTTGCTCATGGGCGTCTCCACCGCACAGGCGATCGCACCGCATCTGCTCAAACTCAACTACAACAACGAAAAAGACCTCGTCCCTGTTGCCTTCACTGGCTCGGTACCCAACGTCCTCGTGGTTGCCGCCAATAGCCCAATCAATACTGTGCAAGATCTGATTAAGCTGCTCAAAAGCAAACCCGGCCAGCTCAACTTTGCCTCAAGCGGTGCAGGTAGTACACAACATATTGCTGCCGAACTCTTTAAGGATCTCGCCGGAGTCAATGCCGTCCATGTGCCTTACAAAGGTAGCGGCCCCGCCATGATCGATCTCATTGGCGGTCAGGTTCAATACGCCTTCGAAACAATGTCTTCGGCTCTTCCACAAATCCGTGGTGGAAAACTTAAGGCGCTCGGCGTCGCGAGCGCTGCACGTAACCCACAGCTTCCTGACACTCCCACCATGACGCAAGCGGGCATCCCCTTAGTCATGAGCGCGTGGTATGGGGTTTATATGCCAGCCAACACCCCGACTGCGGTGCTAAGTAAAGTGAATGCGGACGTCAACAAGGCACTGAATATGCCAGATACCGCTAAGCGTTTAGAAACTATCGGCGCGACGATTCAGCCCATGTCGCAAGCTCAATTTAAAGCCTTTCACGATGCCGAAAATAAGCGTTATGCCGACGTCATTAAAAAGAACAACATTCAAGTTAATTAACACTCAAGTTGCACAGGAAGTTTATTTATGAAGATCAAAGCCGTCCGCGCCCGCGTGTTTGAATGGAAAGGAAAAACCGTTCCACCTCAAGGTAACTTTTGTTCAAACGCAATGGATCTGGTGTACTCAAAAAATGAAACGATGAGTACTTTCCGTTTTCATTCGTGGACAGTCGTCGAAATCGAGACCGACAACGGCATTGTCGGTCTCGGAAATGTCGCGCTCGCCCCCAAAATCGCAAAAGCCATCATCGACGAATATCTCGCCGCGATGGTGATCGGCGAAGATCCCTGGGACTACGAGTACCTGTGGCAAAAAATGTACCGTGGTACCCATGCATGGGGACGTAAAGGCGTCACCATGGCCGCCATCTCTGCGATCGACCTAGCCATTTGGGATATTTTGGGGAAAAGCGTCAATAAGCCCGTCTTTAAATTATTAGGCGGTCGTACCAAGGAAAAAATCCCTTGTTATTACTCAAAGCTTTACCGTACCGATCTGAATGAAATGCAAAAGGAGGCACAGACGTTTCTTGACCAAGGATTCAAAGCCTTCAAAATGCGTTTTGGCTATGGTCCCGCTCACTTGCAACACGGTGTCGTCGAAAATCTGAAATCGGTGGCAGCGGTGCGCGAGGTCATTGGCGACGATACTGACCTCATGCTCGAGTGCTATATGGGCTGGAATCTAGAGTACGCAAAACGTATGCTGCCCAAGCTGGAGAAATATGCGCCTCGTTGGCTCGAAGAACCCGTCATCGCAGACGACATCGATGGCTATGCCGAGCTCAATCAACTGACCAGCATCCCGATTTCCGGTGGAGAGCACGAGTTTTCGTTATACGGCTTTAAACAACTACTTGATCGAAAAGCCATTTCAGTGGTTCAGTACGACACGAACCGCGTCGGTGGTATCACGGCTGCCCACAAGATCAACGCGCTTTGCGAAGCCTATAGCGTCCCTGTGATTCCTCATGCAGGACAGATGCACAACTACCATTTGACTATGAGTACACTCGCCTCACCCATGAGCGAGTACTTTCCGATGTTCGATGTTGAGGTCGGTAATGAACTGTTTTATTACATTTTCGATGGCGAACCTGTGGCCAAAGATGGTTTTATCCAGCTTGACGACAACACCCCCGGACTCGGACTCACGCTCAAAACCGAGTTTCTGAAAGACTTCAATATCATCGAGTAAACAATGGCCGCACATCCCAGATACCAAGGCGTATTTCCCGTCGTCCCGACTATTTTCAAAGAATCGGGAGAGCTGGATTTATCGAGTCAAAAGCGCTGCATCGATTTCATGATCGATGCGGGTTCACACGGGTTATGCATTCTCGCAAATTTCTCTGAGCAGTTTTCGATCTCAGATGAGGAGAGAGAGCAGCTGACACACGAGATCTTGGAATATGTCGCTGGATGCGTTCCCGTCATCGTCACGACGACACATTACGGATCGCTGATTTGTGCACAACGCAGTCGACGCGCGCAAGACCTTGGTGCCTCAATGGTGATGATCATGCCGCCCTACCATGGGGCGACCATCCGTGTGCCTGAGCCAAACATTTATGAATTTTTTGCATGTGTCTCAGACGCGATTGACATCCCCATCATGATTCAGGATGCCCCAGTCAGTGGCACTACCTTGTCAGCTGCGTTTCTCGCGAAAATGGCCACCGAAATCGCGAATGTCTCGTACTTTAAAATTGAGACCCCGGGTGCCGCTAGCAAGTTGCGTGAACTCATCAAACTCGGTGGCGCTGCCATCGAAGGCCCTTGGGATGGAGAAGAAGCCATCACCTTGCTGCCCGATCTCGAAGCAGGTTGCACAGGCGCCATGACAGGTGGCGGCTACCCAGATGGCATTCGTCAAATCATGGATCCATGGTTCGCAGGCAATCGTGCCGAGGCCATTGACGCCTACACACGCTGGTTACCACTGATTAATTATGAAAATCGCCAGGGCGGTATTTTGTCCGCAAAAGCACTCATGAAAGAAGGCGGCATCATCGACTCCGACGTGTCACGACACCCCTTCCCCGCGATGCATCCTGAAGTGCGCCGCGGCCTCATTGACACCGCAAAACGACTGGACCCACTGGTCTTTCGCTGGGGCAAATAATCCGCCTTGGTTCGCCTGTGCGCCTGTGCGCCTGTGCGCCTGTGCGTCCATGCGTCCACCCGTTTGTCCGTAAGCCTGACCTGAGCTTCTGTTGCGCCCAGAAGCTCAGGCCTCAGGATGCAACATCGTTAAAAATGCACGCGTCGCGAGCGAGCATGGTCGATCTCGTTTGATCAAACTTCCATAGGGCTCCAGCTTATTTTTGATCCGATAGCGCAACACCTTGATGCGCCCGCTATCGGCAAAAATCGCCGCCACAGTCTCTGGGATGACCGCAATCATCTCAGTACGCGTCACGATATCTGCGGTCGTCAAGATAGAAGACGTCTCAATCAGGTTTTCTGGCAAAACTAAATGCTGGTCAAGAAACTCTCGCTCAATCACCGCACGCATTGGACTGCCAGGTCCCTGAAGAATCCAAGGGTACTTGTGTAAGGCCTCCAAGGTGACTTTGCTCTTATTCGCCAAGGGGTGATTGACGGCCCCTACAATCGACAACGCTTCATTGGCGATGGGTCGAAACGCATAATCCTCATGCTTGACGCTCACGATACGACCGATCACCAAGTCCAACTCCCCTTGATTAAGGGCCTCAATCAACACATCGCTTGTGCCTGTTGAGATATTGATTGACAGCATTGGATAAGAGCGACGCATAGCGATCAGGGCATCCGTCAAGATTGCGGGCGAGGCCGCCATAATGCTGCCTAATGACAGCGTGCCGTGAATGCCTGTGTGCATCGCATCGAGCTCTCGCGCCAACGACTCGAGGCTGCCCCGCATACCTTGAAAAAACCCGAGAACCGTCTTGCCTGCAGCATTCAGGGTCAGCGTTCTCCCCGTACGATCGAAAATCTTCGTCCCAAGCGCATCCTCCAACTCGTGCAACATTTTGGTGGCAGCGGGTTGAGTCATCCCCATGACGTGCGACGCAGCACGGAGCGTGCGATGCTCTTGGATATTCAACAAGAGCGACACTTGCCTCATGCGCAGCCGATTCAACAAGGTGTGTGAGTAGTTGGTCATGAGCGAGTGGCCATTAGAAACGATAACTTTTAGATATCAATCAATGATGAAATTTCATTTTACTGGAATTGATTATCTCCCTAGAATAAGGCAACTTAGGCCAATCAACCCAGCACCGCGGCAACTTTCGCGATGAGGGGGCTTTACACATAAGAGACACACATGCAAAACGCCCGCCCTGTCGTCGTGCTGACCCTCGGAGATCCCGCCGGTATTGGCTCCGAACTCATCGCTCGTCTACTCGCCGTCCATCCTGCATGCACATTGGCCAACATCGTCATCATCGGTGATCGCTGGCTATGGGAGCAGGGGCAACAGATCGCCAAGGTCCGTGTGCCGACAATGGACGTTGACTCTTTTGAAGCAGTCCGCGCGCGCCCCCATCAAGACCTACCTGCGTTTCTATCGCTTCACTCCATCGATTCGAGCGATGTGAAAATGGGTCAAGTCAGCGCCTTAAACGGCTCCTCCACCTTAAAAATTCTCAATGCCTGCATGGATGCAACCTTGGCAGGTCATGTTGACGCCATCTGTTTTGCTCCACTCAATAAACAGGCCCTCAAAATAGGTGGTATGAAACACGAGGATGAGCTGCATCACTTCGCAGAGTACTTGGGCGTGACAGGCTATTTCTGTGAGTTCAATACCTTAGGCACGCTTTGGACTTCACGCATCTCCTCGCACGTGCCACTCAAAGATGTTGCACAGTACCTTAGTAAAGAGCGTATCGAACAAGCCTCAGAACTCATCTACAAAGCGTTACTTGCTAGCGGCTTTGAAACACCCAAAATTGCGATCGCTGCCTTCAATCCGCACGGCGGTGATGGTGGCTCCTGCGGCCGTGAAGAAATCGATATCATCGGTCCCGCAGTCGCTGCATTACAGGCAAGAAGCTGGCCCACCGACACCCCTTTCCATGGCCCCTTCCCAGCTGATACGATTTTCTTAAAGGCTCAAGCTGGCGAGTATCAAGCGATTGTCACCATGTATCACGATCAAGGACAAATCGCGATCAAGCTGCTCGGCTTTTCAAGAGGTGTGACAGTGCAAGGTGGCTTGCCCAGCCCGATCACCACACCCGCACACGGCACTGCCTACGATATCGCAGGCAAAGGTCAGGCGAACGTCGAGGCAACCTGGCAAGCCTTTCAGATCGCTGCACGCATGGGTAAAGCCTGGCGATAATGATTGATTGGCAAGTTGTGATTGCGATGGCGATGTTCGCGTTCGCCTCCTCGATCACGCCAGGTCCGAACAACATGATGTTGCTCAGTTCAGGCGTAAATTTTGGTTTGTCGCGCACGATTCCCCACATGCTGGGGATCTCGTCGGGTCATTTGGTGATGCTGCTCGCGATTAGCGCGGGTCTTGATCAGTTTTTTCAAGCCTTCCCGCTTGGTTATCAGCTGATGAAAGTGATCGGCTTTTGCTATCTACTTTATCTAGCCTGGCGGATCGCCTTTAACCAGACGCCTCTAAAGCGCGGCGAAACAACAGGCCAACCGCTAGGGTTTATCGGCGCCGCCTTGTTCCAATGGGTGAACCCGAAAGCCGTACTCATGGCCATCACCTATTTCAGCAACTACATGCCGACGGATGCCTCCAACACATTCATTTTCTTGACTTGCTTGATGTTTACCGCGATCAATTTGCCCTGCCTGGGTTTGTGGGTGCTGCTTGGTACTCAACTCGAACGCGTCTTGTCACAACCACGACAGCGCCAAATTTTTAATAGAGGGATGGCGCTTTTACTCGTTCTATCGATGGTGCCCGTATTACTTCTTTGATACGAGCACCGTGATTAATGATACTTTTTAATCACGTCCGCTCACGCAAAGCGAGAAAAAGTCGAATCAAAATAATGGTCTCAGGTACGCCAGAAATATATATGTCGTAATAATCAAAACTCGTTTCTGCGTACATGAGATCAATGCCCGAGAGCCCATCAAGATAGCTATACACATGCCAAGCGACGAGTGGGAGCAACCAAAGTGACCGATTTTTATCGACGGCTTGCTTTTTGATCAGCCAATAAACAAGGCCCATGAAAAGCACAATTGCGCCTACAAACACGCCAAAGGGCAAGGATAGAAAGCCGCCACTTTGGTCCAAAAAATCTGCAGCAGAGCCCGTTAGACAATACACCCCAATATTAAAAAAGCTAACGTAAAAGTACATCTTCCAGAGCTCAGCTGGATTATCAAAAGCCTTGAGCGCGCCACCCGGCTCAGGTGTAACCACAGTCGCTGCGGGGGCAGCGACCACGAATGCGTGCCCACAGGCGCTACAAAACCGAGCGTCATCGACATTCTTTACGCCACAGGCGGTACAAAACGGCATTACTGGCCTCAACTTTTAAAAAACACAAAAAATACCCACGCCATCACAACGATACGATTCCAATACTCTACTGTAAAGCAACCCTAAAGATTCAGGGCAAAGTCCCAACCAACATTGCCTATACTAGCGCCTGTCCGTCAATATCTAAGCTCGAGGCCAGCATGCAACAAAAACATCAGTTGTTCATCAATAACGAATGGGTTGATCCACTCACCGGTCAATGGTTTGAGTCGCTTGATCCCTTTTCAGGTGAAGCGTGGGCGTTAATTCCCCGTGCGGGCAAGGACGACGTTGATCGCGCGGTCAAAGCCGCCTCAGACGCCATGTCAGGCCCTTGGGGCACCATGTCCGCGAGCGACCGCGGCATGCTGATGTTCAAGCTCGGTGCCTTGATTGAAAAACACGCCGATGCCCTCACCGAAGCAGAGAGCCGCGACAACGGCAAACTGCGCAGCGAAGTCGGCGGCCAGGTCCGCTACGTTGCCAAATACTTCTACTACTACGGCGGCCTATGCGACAAGATCCAAGGCGCAGTGGTCCCCATGGACAAGCCGAAAGTCTTCAACTACATCCGTTATGAGCCGATCGGTGTCGTTGGCACCATCACACCTTGGAACTCCTCGCTACTGTTGACAGCATGGAAACTCGGCCCTGCGCTTTGCGCTGGTAACACCATAGTCGCCAAACCCTCCGAGCACACTTCCGTTTCATTGTTCTTGCTGGCTGATCTATTCCGAGAGGCTGGCTTTCCACCCGGCGTGTTCAACGTCATCACTGGCTTTGGCAACGAAGTCGGCGAGCCACTCGTGGTCCATCCTGACGTCGCCCGCATCGCCTTTACCGGCGGCGACGAAGGCGGCCGCAAGGTCAACATGCTCGCCGCTCAACATTTCAAACGCGTCTCGCTCGAGCTCGGCGGCAAGTCCCCCAACATCGTGTTTGACGACGCAGACCTGACCCGTGCCGCTAACGGCATCATTACCGGCATTTTCTCCGCCGGCGGCCAAACCTGCATGGCAGGCTCGCGTCTGTTGATCCAAGAAAACATCCATGACGAAATGATTGAGCGTTTGATTGCGATCGCCAGCAAAGCCAAACTCGGCGATCCAGCACGCACCGATATCCAGATGGGCCCGGTCGCGACCAAGCCCCAGTACGACAAAGTGGTCAGCTACATCAACATCGCCAAAGCCGAAGGCGCACGCTGCGTATTTGGTGGCAATGCTCCCAAGGGCCCCGAGTATGGTTGTGGTCAATTCGTCGAACCGACGATTTTTGTCGATGTCACCAACGACATGCGCATCGCCCAAGAAGAGGTCTTTGGGCCCGTGCTATCCGTCATTAAGTTCAAAGACGAAGAAGACGCCGTACGCATCGCCAACGATATCCGCTTTGGTTTGGCTGCAGGCATTTGGACCAAGAGCCTACATCGCGCCCTGATGATGTCAGAGCGCGTGAAAGCAGGCACCGTGTGGGTCAATAACTACCGCTCCACCAGCTACACCACACCCTTTGGCGGCTACAAAGACAGCGGCATCGGGCGCGAAGGCGGTATCGAAGCAGTAAAAGAATACCTTGAGACTAAGAGTGTCTGGATGTCGAGCGATCTCGACATGCCAGATCCTTTTGTTCGAAAGTATTGATACGCACAGAATCTTGCTGTGATCCTTCTGTGAAAATGGCCCTTAGAGAAGAACTCCGAGGGCCATTTTAATTTCTAGGTTCGATTTTTAACCTAATGCGTTTTAACCCACCGCTCTGCGCACAGACTCCAGCGACATGAGTTTCAAACGTGGTCCGGCCTTCATCATCTGACCTGGCAATTGGCGCCCCATCATCTGCTCGACCTGCTTAGCCACGCCGATGAGTTTCTCCAGATCGATCCCTGTCTCGTAACCACATTCTTCGAGTAAATACACCAAGTCCTCGGTGCAAATATTGCCGGTCGCGCCTGGCGCAAACGGACAACCACCCAAACCTGCGATCGATGATTCAAACTCACGCACACCGAGTTGCAAGCCATTCATGACGTTGGCCAGACCGACGCCACGTGTGTTGTGGAAGTGCAGCGCGATTTCCATGTCTGGATACTTATTACGTACTGCATCCACCACGCACGTCACCACGGGAGGCGTCGCCATCCCCGTTGTGTCACCAAATGTAATGTTCCGAATACCGTGGGAATCATACGAGCCCACAATCTTCAAAATATTGTCGAGCGAAACCTCACCCTCAAACGGACAGCCAAAGGCTGTCGCCACTGCACCACGTAACTGGATATCCCACTGACGCGCAATCGGTACCACCTCGGCAAAATCCGCAATCGCCTGATCAATCGATTTGTTCAGGTTTGTTTTGCAATGGCTTTCGCTTGCCGAAATAAAACCCACCATCATGTCCGCTTTGGCCGCTGCTGCGCGCTCAGCACCGCGCGCATTCGGCACTAACACCGCTAGGCGAACATTTGGATTGCGATGGACCTGCGCCAACACCTCGGCCGCATCCGCGAGCTGGGGCAAGGCACGTGGAGATACAAATGAAGTCGCCTCAATGCTGCGCACCCCAGCATCAATCAGCCCGTTGATCGTCGCGACCTTGTCCGCTGTTGCGATGAACGCTGGTTCAGCCTGAAAACCATCACGCGTACCGACCTCGGTGACCGTCACAAAATTTTTGGATTGTTCTGACATAGTGATTCTCGTAAAAAATAGTCGAATAATGAATTAAATATTACACAATGGCAGACTCAACTGGCACAGATATTCGTAGAGAAATCACTCATGCCTGCTATGTACTGTCCTGACTAGATGATTGCACGGGCTTTTAAAGAAGCGATCGCTTCTGCACTCAACCCTAGCGCCCCCAATACCGCTTCGTTATCCACACCCAAAGTCGGCGGTGGGCGATGAATCAGGCAAGGCTCATCGGAAAACTTAATCGGAAAACCCAGCACATCCAGACGGCCATGCTCGGGATGTTCAATGGTCAAGCGCATCTGCTGATGCTGCGTCTGCGGATCATCAAACACCTCGCCGATATTGAGCACTCGACCGCAAGGTACACCCGCCTCGTTAAGCTTTTCAATCCAATGCGCGATAGGCTTTTGTCTGACCTTTTCATTCAGCGCCGCGTTGATCGCCTCACGGTTGGCAAAACGCAAAGCATTATTTGCAAACTCAGGTCGCTCGCGCAAATGCTCGAGCTCTAGGGCCGCGAGCAACTTGAAATAAAACGTATCGTTACTCGGTGCGATCGCAACCTGCCCATCCGAGGCCTCGAACAACCCGTAGGGCGAAGCCAGCGCATGGTCATTCCCCGTTCGTAACGGCAACTGACCCGTTGCAAAATAATTAGTCGCCAAAAACGCCAACATACTGGTCAGGCCATCCGTCAGCGAGGTCGTAACCTCCTCGCCCTGACCTGTGCGCGCACGCCTTACCAATGCTGCCAAAATACCCATGGCCGCATACGAACCCGCAATCAAATCCGAAATGGGCGGCGCGGCACGCATCGGTGGCGCATTCGCCGCCCCATTGACACTCATAAAGCCACTCATCGCCTGCGCGATGAAGTCAAAAGAGGGCCGATCCGCATAGGGACCATCCAAACCAAAACCCGTGACATTGCAACTCACCAAGTCAGGCTTGATGCGAGAGAGTTCTTCGCGTCCAAAACCCATCTTGTCCATGATGCCAGGGCGATAGTTGTTGACCACCACATCCGCAGTCTTGAGCAACTCACGCAAAATATCTTTGCCTTCTGACGCACGCAGGTCCAACGTAATCGACTGTTTGTTGCGATTAAAAGAGGCAAAATAGTAGGAGTATCCATTGGGCGCCTCACCCTGGTGACGCACGGGATCTCCACCCTTTGGGTCCTCGATCTTGATGACCTCGGCACCCATATCGGCCAAAAACATCGTACAAAACGGGCCTGACAAAATCCGCGTGAGGTCTACGACCCTAATACCTTGAAGCTGCATAGTGTGCGTGTCGCCTTTGATCTCTTGCGCTTGATGGAGTGCTATGACTGGCTAAATGATAACAAGTCGGAGATCACTAAAAATATTCTTGCCACTCTTCAAAGCATTACCGCTTTAGATCGCGATAAAAATTTTCATGCGTACCTAACAACAATAGATATCTTGTCTTTGGATCAAACTCGTACGCCAAAAGTATTTCTTGATTTTGACTTTTGAATTTGTATACGTAGACACCACTTAAATCACCACGTTTTTGAGTGCCGATTTGCGGGTCTTTGATGATCTTTTCAATTCCGGCGTCAACATCAATCTTCTGATTTTTAAAGAGTTTTTTATAACTTCTCGCAAATATTGCTGATTGAAATACCTCTACTGTCCAACCCGGCATCAGTCATTTCCTTTGGGAATGAATGGTGTTGCGAGGGATCTTCCCTCAGCCCTTGCTATTAGCAAATCTCGAACAAAATCAATTGGTAAGTCTGGATTATCTAAAGCAGCCTTCCCAACTAGCGCCCAAAATTCGACTTGACCCGCAATAGTGCGACGCTCAGCATGCGCGTGAGCTTTCGCTTGCTCATAAAGATAATCATCAATGCGTACTGGCATTCCCATGGCATCTTCTCCAAAAATTACTACAATTGTAGCAAATAGAGAGCAAATGTTCACATGAGAAATTACCCAGCCGCACTCAAACTCGCGGCATGCGCTTGCTCGTCTGCGTGATACGAAGACCGCACCATCGCGCCGACTGCAGCATGATGAAAGCCCATTGCGTTAGCCTCGCGTTCAAACATTTTGAACGTGTCGGGATGTACGTAGCGCAACACTGGCAAGTGATGTTCTGAGGGTTGCAAGTACTGCCCGATGGTCAGCATCTCAACATTGTGCTCGCGCAAATCACGCATGACTTGGAGGATTTCCTCGTCAGTCTCACCCAAGCCCAACATCAAGCCGGACTTTGTGGGGGTCCTGGGGTGACGCTTTTTGAATTCTTTGAGGAGCTGCAAAGAGTGCATGTAATCCGACCCTGGGCGTGCCTGCTTGTACAAGCGTGGCACGGTCTCGAGATTGTGGTTCATCACATCAGGTGGACCACCATCCAAAATTTCCAACGCGCGATCCAGACGGCCCCGGAAGTCAGGCACCAACACCTCAATACGCGTCTCGGGCGACAGTTCGCGGACTTTTTGAATGCACTCCACAAAGTGGCCTGCCCCTCCATCACGTAGATCATCACGATCCACCGAGGTAATCACCACATAAGTGAGCTTCAGTGCGGCAATCGTACGCGCCAGATTGACTGGCTCATCAACGTCCAAAGGATCGGGACGACCGTGACCCACATCACAAAACGGACAGCGGCGCGTGCACTTGTCGCCCATAATCATGAACGTGGCGGTGCCCTTACCAAAACACTCACCAATATTGGGGCAGGATGCCTCCTCGCATACGGTGTGTAGATTGTGTTCGCGCAAAATACGCTTGATGTCATAGAACCTGGAGCCTGCAGGAGCAGCTTTTACACGAATCCAGTCAGGCTTTTTCAAACGCTCAGCCGCGACGACCTTGATCGGAATACGCGAGGTCTTAGCCTGCGATTTCTGCTTTTGGGTCGCATCGTAGGTGACGGCGACTTTGGCAACATCAGGAGCAGTGTTAGCAGTAGTTGCGGTTTGTTCAGATTGTGTAGACATAATGTGCTCGGGCGGCAGAGGCCCAACCGTTCAGTGACAATGAACCCATATTTTACTCGTTGACTCGCGACAAGCCGCAGTACCTTGAAATTTGTCCGGCTAATATTTGCGCCACATCATCCCAGCTCGCCTGGACCCCAAACTGCGCCATGCAAACCGTCTGCAGTCCCGCATAGCCACAGGGGTTAATGCCGTCAAAAGGAGTTAAATCCATGTCCACATTTAACGCCATGCCGTGATAGGTACAGCCATTTCGGACTTTGATGCCCAGCGCAGCGATTTTGGCGAGCTCAGGCGCGCAATAAGCCCCAGCAATGCCTGCCTGAGAAGCACTTGAGGCACCTGAGGCACATAAAGTACCTAAGGCGCCTGACATACTCTGCCCCGACGGCCAAATGGGCACATACACACCTGGCGCGCCCTCCTTGCGGCAAGCCCCCGAAATGCCATAGATCCTCAGCGTTTCGATCGTCGCCTCTTCGATCTGGTGCACCATGGCCTTGATAAAACGGCCAGAGCGTCTCAGATCAGCCAAAATGTAGGCCATCACCTGTCCGGGACCGTGATACGTGACCTGCCCACCGCGGTCCGTTTTGACAACGGGAATATCGCCGGGGTTGAGTAAATGCTCCAGCTTGCCAGCTTGGCCCAGTGTATAGACTGGCTCATGCTCGACTAACCAGATTTCATCAGTAGTTTCAGGTGTACGGGTCTCCGTGAAGTCCCGCATGGCCTGCCAGACCGGCGCGTAGGGTGACGGGCGCGGCCAGGTTCGAATCACGTTCGACTCACTAAAGCACCACCGACACCAAAGGATGTCCATGCAGGGCGCGGTACAAGCCATCTAGCTGTTCGCGCGAGGTCGCATTGACCGTAAACGTCAGGCCCATGTAGTTGCCACCCTTACTCGGTCGCATCTCGACGGTCGCCGCATCAAAAGCTGGATCGTATTCGAGCACGATCGCTGTCAGCACCTGCGCCAGCTCAGGAGTCTGCTTACCCATCACCTTGATAGGAAACTCGCTCGGGTACTTAATCAGCGAATCGGACTCTGGAATAGACATTTGAATCAGGCCAACGCAGCAATGCGGGCGTCATATGCCGCACGTAGTTTTTGGAAAATCGGACCGGGCTTACCTGAGCCGACAGATTTACCATCGAGTTCAACAACAGGTAACACCTCGCGGGTGGCTGAAGACATCATCAGCTCATCTGCATTGCGGGTTTCCGCCTCCGTCACAATACGCAACTCAAACGGAATGCCCGACTCTTTGCAAAGCTCTTCGAACAGACCGTAGCGAATCCCCTCGAGCACCAGATTATCTTTGAGAGGCGCAATGACTTTGCCATTTTGCACTACCCAGATATTGCACGAAGCACCTTCGGTGAGATTGCCGTTTCGGAACTGAACCACTTCGTCGACACCCGCATCCACGGCGGCTTGCTTGGCTAACACGTTACCGAGTAAGGAAACAGACTTAATGTCGCAATGCAGCCAACGCTCGTCTGGGATACTCACAAGACGAACGCCTTTTTCGCGAAGCGCTGCACCGGGAGGTGTCATCGGTGCGACCATGGCAAACACGGTTGGCGTCACAGCAGGCACCGGATAAGCGTGGTCACGCTTGGCCACACCACGAGAAATCTGGATATACACCATGCAGGTCGCATCCGTTGTCTTGGACACCAGGTCCTTGACCAGCGTTTCCCACTGCGGCTTTGTCATCGGCTGCTGAATATGGATTTTGGCCAGACTGCGCTCAAGACGTGCAAGGTGCTGTGCCATGCGAAAAGGCTTACCGTGATAGATCGGCACAACCTCATAGATACCATCGCCAAAAATAAAGCCACGATCAAGCACCGATATTTTGGCCTCAGATAGAGGACCGAAAACTCCATTCAGGTACACAGTCGGATCACCCGACACACCTTGAATCAACATGTTCTGCACCATTTTCTAAGCTCTCTGTTCGCAATCGTTGTTAGTAAAAATTGAAACGGACTATGTAAACGTGACTCATTAAAATTAAAAACTCAGCCCGTTATAAAAAAAAACTCAACCAGCTCCGGCTTAATCAGACTTTTTACGGAACCACAACCTTACCGTATCAACCGTGCGTCCAACAAAACCCGCACGCTCGACAGGTTGAAGTACCTCAAGCGGACGTGTCAAAAGCATTTTGTCGTCGAGCATCAAGGTCAGCGTGCCAACACGCTCGCCTTTTGTCAACGGCGCAAACAAAGGATCTGGACGTTTTGCGATGGGTTTGATATCACTGACTTTGCCACGCGGCACGGTGACCCACAGCGGCTCAGACACACCTAGCTTGGCCTCTTCGACCTTACCCTGCCAGACACGGGCATCGACTGCCGCATGTGTCTGATCAAACAATTTGACCGTCTCAAAGTTCTGGAATGTCCAATTCAGTAGCTTGAGGCTTTCTTCGGCACGCGTAGCCATGCTGTCGGAGCCAACCAGCACTGTGATCACACGTCGATCTCCGCGTTTAGCGGTGGCCACTAAGCAATAGCCTGCAGCATCCGTGTGTCCGGTTTTCATTCCATCGACTGATGGATCCGCCCACAATAAGCGGTTACGGTTCGACTGCTTGATTTTGTTATAAGTGAACTCACGCATTGCGTAATACGGAAAGTACTCGGGATGGTCGTTAATCATCCTGCGCGCAATAATCGCCAAGTCACGAACCGTCGTCATGTGTTGCGGATCCGGCAGACCTGTCGTATTCACGAAAACGGTATTGGTCATCCCCATGCGACGAGCTTCTTCGTTCATGAGCGACACAAACGCCGACTCACTCCCTGAGACGGCTTCGGCAAGCGCTACCGAGGCGTCATTACCCGATTGAATGATCACACCCTTGAACAACTCATCGACCGTGACTGGCTTACGCGGCTCGATGAACATGCGGGATCCGCGCGTCTTCCAGGCCACTTGAGACACATTGGCCTGCTGCTCAAGCGACAGTCGCTTTTCCTTGATCGCAGTAAAGGCGACATACGCCGTCATAATCTTGGTCAGAGAGGCAGGCTCGATCTTCATATCTGGATTAGAAGACGCGACAATCTGACCACTTGTGACATCTACGGTGATCCAAGCCTTGGCTGCGATCGCAGGAACCGGCACTGGCGATAGCTCTCCAACCTGAATCGGACTCAAAGGCGAAGGCATGGTGGCCGTGACAGCGGCGGTCGATGGCGCGGGCTTTGCCGCGGCAGCTTTCTCTGCAGCCGCTTTATCAAGCTGCGTTTTATCCACGGGTGTTTTTTGCGCTAAGGCAGGCGAAACACCTGCTGCAGCCAATCCGACAAGCGTCACCACGGTTGTGATCACAATCGCAGTTGAAACGCGACGGACCGCGAAAAGAAGGTGGTTAAGCATAAGAAGCACTCACTTAAGTAAACGTCCTATTATAGGCACGACCTCCAGACATCGGCACCACGGAACAACGCACCTTAAAGCGCCTTGAGTCGCGTTTGCACTAGTTGCCTCAACACCAGCAGTTTGCCGTGAAAAAAATGTCCTGCCTCGGGAATCACAACGATCGGCATCCCAAGAGGGCGCGCCCACTCCATCACCTCGGCAAGCGGCACCACCTCGTCTTGCTCCCCGTGGATAACCAGGGCATCTTCTGGAGCCTTGGCCTCACTGTGCCGAAAACGCAAGGCTGCAGAGCCGGTGAGCACCACGATATTGGGCAACGGCTTGCCCTGCTTTTCCCACTGAGCGTAGAGTTGCACGCCAATCGACGTGCCAAAAGAAAATCCACCCAACACCCAGGGCTTGTCAGCGACTTCGGGGTAACGCACGCGAAATTGCTCAACGAGGGCAGCCATATCTTGTAACTCGCCCTTGCCATGATCAAACGTGCCACCTGAGGCACCAATCCCGCGGAAGTTAGGACGTAACGCCACCAGTCCTTGTTGTACGCAGGCGCGCGAAAGTGTGGTCACGACCTTATTGTCCCGCGTGCCGCCCTGAGAGGGATTGGGATGCAAAATAAGTGCCCAACCGTTGGGCACATCGTCAGGCCAGTCCATTGCGCAATCAATCACGCCAGCGAGACCATCAAAGTAAATGTTTTCAGTATGAGCGGGCATCAATAAGGAATCAAAAAGGGTTAAAAAGCCTAGCGCGTTTCAGAGCGGCTTAGACCGGCTCAGACCTTAACGCGGCTGCGGTTTTAAAGCGGTGCTGCGCAAACCGGTGAGCCATTGTGCCACTTGTTCCGCGGCCTGATCCGTCGCGACTCGCAAAGCCTGTGCACCTCCAGGTGCGTCTTGCGACGTGGCAGGAATACGCACATCGATCAACCGCTGACCCACAACAGTTTGTCCACGTATCAAAACCGCTTGCAACGTTAACTGTGCGTGGCTCGACACGCCATCTGCCGAAAATGTTTGCTCGAACCGCTGTAAGTTCAAACGTAACTGAGGCAATTCGCCCCCTACGTTTTGCTGTAAAACAGCACCCTGTAAGGACAACCGGTCGACGATCCGTTGCGTGACCAGACGCGCGGGTGGCGCGACCCACTGGTAAGTCGTATAAGCCTGGGGCTGACCCTGATCACCGACACGCCACACCACCATCGTCTCGGTGAGTAAAGACGCAGAGGTTGCGGCCGGCACCGCGATTGGAGGCATCTCAGGCAGACCACTCGTCGCCGCCGTATAGCCTGCACCCAGATCAAGCTGTTTAGGCGCCTGCGCCCCATCACCCAGCGCGCAAGCAGACAGCAAACCAATGGCAATGACTGCGATAACTGTGCGCGAGGTCCGCTCGAACCCTGCCCCATCGATCGCGAGCGTAGAAAAGTTGTTTGACAAGAAAGCCATTGTTTATCCTTAACGTGCGGACGTGCCAAAACCTGCAAAACCGGGTTCGCCGGGTCCTGGCACTGCGCGCGGCGGTCCAAAAATCAGAGACTGCGGTGACTGGCCCAACTGACGGGCGGTTTGTGTCAGTGCACGCGAAGCATCGGTGGCGCTCGTCGTCAGCGCCGACACATCTGGCAAGGTAGACACCCGTAACTGTGCGACGGCCTCCTGGATTTCCTTCAGACTCAGCGTGACCTGCCTCATCGGGCCGTTCGGCGCGTTAAACCGATCAATGGTTTGCTGAGCGGAAACCGTCAACTTACGTATATCCACCATCGCCTCATCTACCCGCTTACTCGTTGACACCAAACCATCAACCAACTCCGGCACCTTTTTGACCCCGGGCTCGAGCAAGACCACCGAACGTCTGAGCTGATCCGACATCGACGCCACATTGCGTAATGTAGCGCCCAAGGCATCGACATTCTCATCGCTTGCGATTTTCTGTATATGCGTCAATAGCCCTTCTAAAGCAGGCAACATCCCAGTGGTCTGGGCAATCAACCGATCCAGAAAATTAGGCCGAATCGGAATCTGCTGAACTTTTGTCGCGCTCGAGGTCAGTCGCGTCGTCGACGTGCCATCATCACGCAACTCGACATTCGAGATTCCGGTTACACCGGCAATCACAATCTCAGCCCAGGTTGCAGCGGTTATAGGCGTGCGAGGATCGATACCAATCAAAATCAACACTTTGCCGGGCTTCTCAGGCACAAAACGTAACGACTCGACACTCCCCACTGGCACGCCTTGATAACGCACCTGTGACTGCACCGACAGTCCCGTCACGGGAGAGGTTGCAATCAACTCGAAAGGCACCCGCGGCAAATTTTGCTTGCTGACCCAGACAGAGACCACCACCGCTGCAATCACCAGCAACAAGGTAAATAGTCCCGCCAACAAGGCATGACTACGATTTTCCATGATCAGTATCCTTAGAGTTTGTCGCGCCAAACGCGCGCACTGCGCGTTCGCCATGGAAAAAAGCATCGAAGAAAGGATGTTTAGTTTCCATCACCTTTTCAAGAGTGCCCTCCACCAGCACCTTTTTTTCAGCCAACACTGCGACGCGCGTGGCCAGCGCAGCAATCGTATCAAGATCATGGGTCACCATGACGACCGTAAAGCCTAGCTCCCGATGCAGAACACGAATCAGCTCAACGAACTCATCAGAGCGCTGCGGATCCAGACCCGCTGTCGGCTCATCCAAAAACAATAACTCGGGATCGAGCGCAAGCGCACGGGCTAAAGCGACACGCTTGACCATACCACCCGACAAGGCAGAGGGCATTAGCGCCGCATCCTGAGCTGTTAGACCCATCCAGCTTAATCGCATTAACACCACCTCGCGAATCAAATCCTCGGGTAGGTTGCGCATCTCTCGCAGCGGTAGCGCAATATTGTCGAACACGGGGAGTGCCGAAAACAACGCGCCCGCCTGAAATAACATCCCCCACCGGTGTGTGAGTGCGACACGCTCAGCACCCACGTAATCATGAACGGGGCGACCAAACACACGCACAATGCCTGCACGTGGCCGATCCAAGCCTAGAATCTGACGAAGTAACGTGGTCTTACCAGAGCCTGAGCCTCCCACCAGTGCGAGGATTTCTTTGGGATAAATTTTTAAACTTAAATCTTTGTGGACGACATGGGTACCAAATGCTGTGGTTAGATTATCCACATCGATGATTGGTGCCTCCGTCATCAAATATCCATCTCGTTAAAAATCACTGCATACATCGCATCGATCAAAATCACACCAGTAATGGCCGTCACGACGGAGGCAGTCGTGCCGCGCCCCAGACTCTCCGTATTGGGCTCAATCCGTAGACCAAAATGACAAGCGATCAAGGCAATCCAAATGCCAAACGTGACACCCTTAATTAATGTGATTCGGTAATTCGTCAAACCGACTGCATCGGGCAGTTGACTAATAAACCAGGGAATAGATAAGCCCAGTTGCCATTTCGCTGCGAGCATGCCACCAAATAAAGCCATCGCATCCGTCCACAACACCAACAACGGCATCGCAATGGCCAAGGCAATGACCCGAGGCAATATCAAACGCTGACCATGTGAAATACCCATCACCTGCATCGCGTCAAGCTCCTGGGTGACGCGCATCACACCTATCTGAGCGGTGATCGAGGAGCCAGAGCGCCCTGCCACCAAAATCGCTGCCAACACCGGGCCCAACTCCCGCACCGTTGCGATCCCCAGCAGATTGACGATAAATCGACCCGCTCCGAACATCTCAAGCTGCTCTGCAGACAAATACGACAACACCACACCAATGAGAAAGCCCACCAAAGCGGTGATCCCCAGCGCCTGGGTCCCGACACGGTAGATCTGAGCTGAAATTTCACGCCAGGGTCCGCGCAGAGGATTGGCCAGAAATTTAAAGAAATCCAGGACAAAGCCGCCGAGTAGCAACAACAACTTGCGGCCATGCTCACCAACGACGAACCACCCAACACCGATGGCACGAATCCATGCCAACCAGTCTGTCGCATTTTGAGGGGGCGCTTCGGATACAGGGTGATCCGCCAAAATCTGAAAAAGCGCCTGTTGACCTTCTGTGAGCGCCGTGCCTGCCGGGATCTTTTGTCCCCATTGCCGCCACAACAACTGCGCACCGACCGCATCGAGCAAACCGATGTCGGACAAGTCCCAACCGCCCTCCGTTTTAATGGCGGCCAGAGCCTGTTTAAGCCTGCGCACCTCTCCCTTAACCGCAAGAGCCTGGACATTCCAATTTCCAGTCACCCGACAACGCGCGCCATCCATCGCGACCAAAGGTGCGACAGCGGCTGCGGATGCTCCGCTTAATACGGGAGTCGATGCGTTTCCAGAAGTTAACGCCATAAGGTGTTGAAATCCGCCAAAAAATGTGCCTGACATTCAGACTGATTCCCTCCATCATAATTCACCCCGTAAAATTCAGTCATGAGACCCATTCCCTCCGCCTCGTCTGAACAGAAATTTCCGACCCCAGAAACCTTGGTTGAAATGCTCAAAATAGGCCTGCCCGAGTTTGGTTGGATCGACTGGGTGGCCAGCACAGGCTCAACCAACGCCGATTTGATCCTGCGCGCGAGGACGTCAACTGTTGCTGTCCGCTCAAAGCACGAGTACTCAGCCAGATCGTTACCGAATCCCCGCCCGCCTTGGTTATTAGGTGCACACCTACAAACAGCCGGAAAGGGTCGTGCGGGTCGTCCTTGGCAGAACGTTGCCGGGGAGTGCCTGATGTTCTCTTGCGCGTTCGAGCCCCAGATTCCTCTGGCTGAACTGCCGGGCATTGCTCCAGCACTTGGCGTGGCAACCTGTCTCGCCTTACGGTCCTTGCTAGGAAACCCCGCGCCACTCCAACTCAAATGGCCCAACGATCTGCAATGGCAGGGTGCGAAACTTGCAGGATTATTGATTGAGACGGCACCTGCATTTTCTGGTTTGGCATCGTCGGCAGAGGTCCCAAAACGTCCCATCGTCATCGTCGGCATGGGACTCAACCTAACAGGTGCCACTGCGCTCAGCGAGCACCTACAGCGCCCGATTGCCGATCTAAAGCAGGTTTTGCAAAGCGACGCACTACCAAGTGACCTGCATGGCCATCACATATCGCCCTCTACCCTCATCACACAGGTCGCCCGTGCCTGGCAACAAGCATTGCTCGACTACAAAAACAACGGTTATGCGGCCTTTTCACAAGCCTTCGATGAGGTGGATGCTTTAGCGGAACAACACGTTCAGGTCATCGATCAGGGCAAAATTCTTCATCAAGGCCTTGCGCAAGGCACCGATACTAAAGGGCGACTCAACATTTTGACCGATACTGGCCTCGTGCCGGTCTTGGTGGGTGACGTATCGATCAGACCCGCTGGGTACGATGCAGAAGACACGAGGAAGAGGGCACCATGATCGTTTTGCTAGACGTTGGCAATAGTCGGATCAAACTCGGCTGGTATCACCCAAGTCTGGGTCGCGAAACCTCCGTGCATGCCATCGCACTCGATCCCCTGGCGCAACTGCCCGAACTACTGCATAAATGGCTAGCAAAGCTGCCCTTACAGCCCATCGAAGCGTTTGGCGTCAACGTGGCTGGGATCGAAGTCGCTGAATTACTAGAAAATGAGTTCCAAACAGCCGGCTGCAAACTGCTCTGGAACACACCCGTTGCCGCACAACTCGACGTGCACAATGGTTATGACCAGCCGGAGCAACTGGGGGCCGATCGTTGGGCCGCATTGCTTGGCCTCGCTGGCCACTTTCCTGACGCCCATCCACCACTTGTACTCGCCACCTTTGGCACGGCAACAACCGTCGACACCCTGAGCCCTACAAACCATTTCGAGGGTGGCCTCATTTTGCCCGGTCCGGCGCTCATGCGCCAATCCTTGGCAAAGGGCACGGCTAATTTACCTTTTGCCAGCGGCACTGGGTCCGACTATCCCACACATACCCAGCAAGCGATTTCGACAGGTGTCGTAGCTGCACAAATGGGTGCCGTCTGGCGGCAATGCGAAATTGCCCGCAAACACTTTGGCATCGCGCCCATCCTGTGTGTGAGTGGCGGCGGTTGGCTGGAGGTTGAGCCAGAGATACGCAGCATGATGGCAGCTACCGAGATCCAGGTGATCCCCAATCCCGTGCTGGATGGGCTCGCCAGGGTCTTACAAGCTCATGCACCCTAGCTCAAAAACCACCGCTGACGCATTACCCGCTAACACCCTGCCATTGACGAACACGACACCGCTCATTACAGTGTGTGCATGAGAGCAATATTTATTATTCTGATGTTGATCAACCTTGGCGTGTTCGGAGTGGGTCAAGGATGGTTTGGCACGCCACGCGCCGAAGCCGGCCGCACCGCCACCAACAAGCTGCCCGCGCCTCTTAACCCTGAGGCCGCGAAACTTGGTCCCGTGCAACTTCAAAGTCGTTGATGTGTTGCAAAATTCTGGTTGTCGCACCCGTATGAAGCGCCACCCACTCACGACCTAGACGGCCGCGTTCCTCTAACGCCACGGGTTCCTTCAGCCAACTGAGTGCCGTTGCTACAGCACGCAATGCTGGATCGACCAACTCCGAACGCTGTATCTGAATCGCAGCACCTGCAGCGACTGCACCCTGCACAGCATCCGCGAAATTACGCGCGAACGGCCCAACAATCACGGGTGTGCCAATCGCGCATGCCTCAATTAAGTTTTGTCCACCGTGCGGGGCAAAACTACCCGCCACAATCGCCACATCACTCGCGGCATAAAAGAACGGCATTTCTCCGAGCGTATCGCCGAGCACAACGCGCACATCCGCCAACTCGCGATCAGCATGCGTATTGTGACGAATCTCTGACCACCGCACAAACATCAGACCGGCTTGCTCAAGCAACCGAGCCGCCTCTTCAAAGCGCTGAGGATGTCGGGGAATCAAGAAAAACAGAGGGGGAACTGCGGAGGAAAGACTTTGATCCGCAATCACCGACGTCGGCTCAATGCGCTGACCGGTTGTAGAGGTCGCTGTCGATGTCGATGTCGATGTCGATGTCGGCACAAGGACTGGCGTCAGAATCGAATCAAACTGAACAGGCAAGTCCTCAATCACCAGATCTGGATGAGCGAGCTGTTGCTGCACTGCCGCCACGAACATCGCATCTTCACCCTCGCGGGTACTGGCAATGGAGATCACCGGCCGCTGTAGACGCTCGCGCCAGGCACGACCTGCATCCACCGCAACCACTGGCAGATCAATATCGAATTTCAAATTTCCGACGATCTGTACATTGGACGCGCCCACCTCGAACAATCGACGCGCATCATCTTCTGTTTGCGCCAACACCAAATCAATACTGGCATAGGTATCACGCATCAAACTGAAAAAAAGCTGATCAATCCGCCGGACATGGCCCTGCGCACGCGCAGAGAACCTTGCGCTCACCAATATCACCGGGATATCAGCGACCTGCGCCTGATCAATCAGGTTGGGCCAGACCTCGCGTTCGATCAGTAGGCCGAGCCTAGGCTTGTAATGCGTAAAAAAACGACGCGTCGCGCCTGGGAAGTCATACGGTAACCATTGCTGGCGCAACTGACCTGTCGCGATCTCTGCAGCAAAAAGCTTTGCACCTTCGGCGCGACCCGTGGGTGTCATATGGGTGAGCAGCACCCGATCACCACGGGCCAACAAAGAGACGATGAGAGACTGGGCAGCACGCGTCTCACCCAAGCTCACTGCATGCACCCACACAGGTGCTTCATCGTCCCAAGGCAACGCGTAGGAGCCGAAGCGCTCAGCAGAGAAAATCTGCCACACACCACCCGCCCGGCGCCCACGCCAATACATCCATCCCCAAATAAAGGGGGACAGCAATCTCAAAAGGAGGGTGTACGCCTGTTGTGCCATGCCGTGATACTAGCGCAGAGCGTCGTCCAATGCACTTAAAACTGACGCTCGGGTGGGCGATTTACCACGATCTCCGAGGCTCGCCGTCAAGGCAGATCCCACCAACGGTGTCCTGACTGGCGTGGAGGCCTTATAAATCCCGATGGTCGGCCGCCCCAGGGCGGCTGACAGGTGGGTCAACCCACTGTCCAGACCAATCATCACATTTGCACCCGCTAAACAACGCGCAACTTCGGTTAAATCCATGCGGGGTAGCACCAACGCCCTCGCACGACCGTTCACCAGCGCTTTGGCACGCAGCGCTTCAGCGTCGTTACCAGCCAATAACTTTAATTGCAAACCCTCAGCGGCCAAGCGGTCAAACACAGCATGCCAATCTTGCTCGGGCCACAACTTGTCATCACGACTCGCCGACGGCATGATCACTGCGTAGGCATCCTCATGCGTGCGCAAGACACGTGCCTCCTCTTCGAACGCCGCCAAACCAAAATCAGGAGCCCCCTCGTAAGTGTAGCCAAACGTAGCTGCAGCGAGTTCACGCTGGCGTGTGACTGCGGGTTGCCAGAACTTGACGCGGTGCCGCACATCGTAAAAGAAGGCCGCCAACGGCTCACGCGCAGAAGTAAAGCCCAACCCATGCTTGACCCCTGAAGCCATCCGCGTCAACCAGACCGATTTCAATAAAGCCTGCATGTCCAGCACAATGTCATATCGACGCGCGCGCAAATCAAGTTCCAGGGCATGGCGCGCCGCTCGGACCTCTGGCGACCACCACGCCTTGCGCCAGCGGCGATGCGCAACACAAATCACCTCATGCACCGCAGGATGCCATGCAGGAATTTGCGCAAAACTATCCTCGACTAACCAATCAATCTGCGCATCGGGCACATGACGTGCGATGTCAGAGATCGCAGGCAACATGTGAATCAAGTCGCCAAGCGAGGACGTGCGAACAATGAGGATTCTAGTGGTCATGGCTTAAAAATTGCGGCAGGATACTCAATCGCCGCCAATACCCCATCCACCCCCACCCGCCAGTCCGGCAAGCTCACGCCAAACGTCTGACGGATCTTGTGTGTATCCAAACAAGAGTTCATCGGTCGAGTCGCCGCGACAGGATAATCCTCCGTCCGGATCGCTGCGATCGCCTCATCCGCTACTTTGATCGGCCAACCCGCCGCACGCGCCTGCGCAATCACATAGCTGGCGTAGGCATGCCAGTTCGTTTGCCCACCCGCAGTCAGGTGATACACACCCCAGCGTGGATCATCAGCCGCTTGCTCAGCCATGACACTCAAAACCTGTGCCGTAGTCTCCGCAATCAAATCCGCTGAGGTCGGTGCCCCCAGCTGATCCGCGACGACTCTCAGCGCATCTCGCTCTTGCGCGAGCTTAAGCATCGTTTTCAAAAAGTTACCGCCATGCGCCCCCACGACCCAGCTTGTTCTAAAAATTAAATGCCTCGGACACGCAGCGGCCACGGCACGCTCCCCTGCGAGCTTACTGCGACCATAGGCCGACAGCGGTTGCGTTTCATCCGCCTCTAGGTAAGGCGTATTTTTGGTCCCCGCATACACATAGTCCGTGGAGTAATGCACCATACAAGCCCCCACCTCATGAGCAGCCTGAGCCAGCAAGCCAGGGGCGACCGCATTAATCGTATGAGCCAGTTCAGTCTCTGCCTCAGCCCGATCCACCGCCGTGTAGGCCGTGGCATTCACGATGATGCTTGGATTGACCCGAGTCACGAGGGGAGCGATCGCGCTCAGATTGCTTAAGTCCAACTCCGCGCGAGTCACCACCGCGACCTCACCGAGAGGTTGCAAAGCAGACTGCAGTGCATGACCGACTTGGCCATTACCACCGATTAGCAGGATTTTGTGCATATTCATACGCAAATTATGCATGATTCGAGGCCGTTGGTCTCTGTGCCAACGATGGCATACAATTTGCCAATCTGCTAAATAGATCTTATAAAAAAATTGACGACGCAACCTCAGAATCAAACCCCTCCAACGCAGCGCTGGAATAATTCGTTAGCGACTGCTGTCATAGGCGGGTTGATTGGTTTACTCCCCGTCACGATGTTGACGGAGCTACGCGGAGGTAGCATCAATTTTTGGGCTTTAGGATTGGCGTGTTTGGTCTGCTGCAGCCTCCGGCCTGGTGGCATACATGCCTCGATCCAGTCGCTTCGTCCTTATCGACTTCTTGTACTCGCGCTTTTGGTGCTTCCGCTCACCGTCGCGATGGCCATGCTCTGGGCGCATGAAATACTCGGTGGCGATATCGAACGCGCTGTACGCATTTTTATGGGCACCACCGTCATCCTCGCGGCATGCCTAAGTATGAAACCTGACTGGCTCAAGCACAGTATCTGGGGGTTTATAGCAGGGGTCATTGGAGGGACTGGGACACTCATGTGGGCGAGCTGGCCGCACTTTACCAGACCGAATATGGATCAATACACCACGGTCGGCTACAGCAATTTGCTTTTATTACTCAGTGTCATTGTGCTCTTTTCCCTCGGTTGGCAGCTGACACGTTTCAAACGCACCGAACAAATTTTCAAGATCCTCACCGTCATGATTGGGCTGATCGGAGTTGTTATCGCTGAAACGCGCAGCAGTTGGGTCGCCATGCCATTTTTTATTGTGATCGGGATTCTTTTGATCCGCTCATCGATGAGCATCAAGCGACTCATCTTGCTTGGCACGGTCGCAATCACGTTGACCGTTTCAGCCTTTTTTGCAAACCCCACGCTCCTCGCACGATCGCAACAAGGTGTCAAAGAGTACATTGAGTGTCGCTCAACAACGCCCCTTGCTGATACATCTGTCTGTATTCGTATTCAGCTTTGGCGAGCCTCTTGGCATATGTTTAAAGCCAACCCATTATTGGCGAATGCTGGCTCTGCACGCTTTGAAGAAAAACTCGAACAGCTCCATCAACAAGGCATCGTTTCCGCAATCACAAAGAGTGAGTTTGGCGAACCGCATAATGACTTATTCCACGCATTAGCTAACTACGGGCTCATGGGCCTACTCGCAGTTTTACTAATTTATTTAGTACCCACCGTGATGTTTACCATCAGACTCAGCACTCGTTTCACGCGAGAGGTGAGAGTCGCAGCCGCGATGGGCCTAGCCGTCTGTGTGGGCTTTATGGCTTTTGGCTTGACCGAGGTCATGTTCCGCAGCATGCGGATGTTGAGCTTCTACGCTGTGATGGTGGCGTGGCTTTTAGCACTTTCCCATGTTGATCGACGGTCTACGAAGTCGTAGAGAATTTAAAGTCACACCGCTAACGTCGCGACACCGACTAATAACAAGAACCATAAAGACAAACGCCGGATCACATGCGCTCGACCTTTTAACGCCTTGTGAAAAAGGTATGTTCCAAGCACAGTCGATGCAATGTAGACCGGCACAAAGGAAATGGTGTAAACGAGTTGCGCACTATTGACTAAATCTTTAAAGACAAAAAATGTGATCGTCGCGATCTGCGCGATCGCAAAAAACATCATAAAAAATGCGCGCACTACCTGCGGGCTCAGGGATTTATCACTCAGTAGATACAACACCAAGGGTGGGCCACCGACACCCGCAAGCGAAGTCAACGCGCCTGCAGTCGTCCCCACCACCAGCGCCTGCAAGCGACCACGCGGGCCGCTATACGTCCACCCGACCAACATGATCGCAGCCAATACTGCAACCGTCATCCCAATCACGCGTCGGATCATCATCGGATCGAGCACCTCGATCAACCAGACACCAATCGGCACACCGATCAGCGACGGCACCACCATCGCCCAGACCAAAGGCCAGGGCGTGGTCTTCCATGTTTCAGGCAGAGACTGGACCGACGTGACAAAGTTGAGCAGCAATACCACCACGACCAAATCAGCCGGGGACATAAAGAAACTAAAAAAGGGAGCTAGCACCAGCCCCCCACCAAAACCCGTAAATGAACGAATCGTTCCGGCCAATAAAACCGTCGCGCACATCAACGCAAAAACAGGCATCGAAGGGAACAGCTGGTGCCACAGATCAAGAAACATTCAGGTGCTTACTTACCCCGAAAAACCGGCGTACGCTTCTCCGCAAAGGCGCGTTTTCCTTCCTGATAGTCGTCGCTGGCAAAACATGCGAGCACCATTTGTTTGATGCCCTCCACGTCCACGTGTGGTGGGACTTTCTGAAACTCACGGATCGCCTTTTTACCAGCACGCAGCGTGATGGGCGCATTCGCCACCACTTTCGCGAGATAGTCATCCACCGCTTTGTCGAGCTCGGCGACAGGGACGAGATGCTGAATCAGGCCTTTGGCTTTGGCTTCCTGTGCAGTAAAACGCTGCGCGGACAACATAATGTCGAGTGCTTGTGGCGCGCCGACTGTGCTGACCAAGTTACGGATCGCAGTCAGGCGATAGCCTAGGCCCAGACGACCAGCAGGGATCGCAAAGGTACTGGCATCCGACGCAATCCGGATGTCGCAGCACAAAGACAGATTCAAACCACCACCAATGCAATAACCATCGATGCGACCAATCACAGGCTTGGAGCAGTTGTAAATCGAACCCTGCGCTTCTTCGCCCACGCGCTCGTATTCAGCGACCGCATCCGCCGCCGTACGCAGCTTTTCAAACTGAGAAATATTGGCGCCACTGACAAAAGACTTACCGCCCGCACCCGTCAACACGATGGCACGGATTTCGTCATCATCCTCAAACATCTTGATGATGCCAGGCAATGCCGCCCACATGTCATAAGACATCGCGTTGTGCTTAGCAGGATCATTAAAAGTGATCCAGCCGACGGCACCTCGTTTTTCAATGATTAAGTTGTCTGTGATTTCGCCTTGCAACAATCTGGTCGTGGTCATTTTCAAAGGTCTCCAAGTAATGTTCGATAACGTGCCATGGCATTCTCTAAATGCGTTCGCATGGCGAGACGTGCACCTGCCGAGTCTCGTCGAGCAATTGCATCGACGATTTGATCATGCTCGTCCCCTATTTCTTCAACACGGGTCGTGCCAATCGTTCTAAATCTAAACGTACGCACCGCATCGTGAATCACATGACTCAAGTGACCCATGATCCGGACAAAATACGGATTATTTGCGCAGTGCGCGACCGCCAAATGAAAATCAACCGCCGAATGCGAAGCCATCTGCCAGTCTGCGGAGTTCGCCTCCAACCGCTTGAGCGCAAGCTTCAGTGCTTCGAGCTGAGCGTTAGTGCGATGCGTCGCGGCCAATGCCGCCGCCCCCGACTCGATCTCGATGCGCAGCTGATGCACATGAATGAGTTGGGACAGTTCCAACAAGTCATCGTGCGACACTTCAAAGGGCCGCATCGCCAAGTCTGCACACACAAACGTGCCAACACCGTGCCGCGTCTCCACAAGACCCGTGAGCTTGAGGCGCGCAATCGCTTCGCGCACCACATTCCGGCTCACACCGAACTGCGCACCCAACTCCTGCTCGGTTGGCAAGCGTTGACCGGGCGCCAGACTCTCATTCAGTATCCGTGCACGGAGTTGCTGCGCAATTTCATCGGGTAGGTTTTCAGGGCGACCCAAATTATCAAAAGCAGACACTTTCGACGCTGGCGTCACGCTACCAAAGGCGTTGCCCGCCCCAACACCGACGCTAGTGGCTTTGCTCGCCGCACTACGGCGACCCGCCGCGGGCTGTCGGCGAGAGGTATAAACAGTCGTCGTGACGCCTGGCTTATCCAACTTAAATCGCACCTTCTTTGACAAGCTCTTCAATCTGAGCCGCACTAATTCCGAACTCGGCAAATACTTCCTTGTTGTGCTCACCACGATCTGGGGCAGCCACAAACACGTCACGCTTGGAACGACTCATAATGACTGGCTGACCCACCACGCTGATTTCGCCAAGCTTGGGGTGCTGGAGCTTTTTAGCCATTCCCAGATGAATAACCTGGGGGTCTTCCATCGTTTGCTGAACGTTCTTAATCGGACCGCAAGGCACACCTTCCTTGTTCAGCAAATCAATCCAAAACTCTGTGCTTTCTTGCTTGGTACGCGCATTGATGGCTGCATTGAGGTCTGGGCGATTCTTGGCACGTAGTTGCAAAGTTTTAAAACGAGGATCGTCGATCAACTCTGGCAAGCCCAACACATTGGCCAAACGCACATACATCTCCGTCCCCATGGCAGCGATATTGATATAGCCGTCCGAGGTCGTATACACACCCGTGGGCGAGCTGGTGGGATGGTCGTTTCCACTCTGTCCGGGGATTTCCTTGTTCATCAACCACCGCATGATCTGAAAATCCATCATCCAGACCTGCGCCTGCAAGAGCGAAGACTGCACCCACTGGCCCTCGCCCGATTCCTCACGCTCAAGCAAGGCAACCAAGGTCCCGATCGCGCAAAATAAACCCGAGGTCAGGTCCGCCACCGGGATCCCCGCGCGCATCGGCCCACGACCGGGCTCACCCGTCACCGACATAATGCCGCCAATGCCCTGGGCGATCTGATCCAGACCGGGGCGATCCTTGTACGGACCATCCTGCCCAAAACCCGACACACTCGCCAAAATAATCCGTGGATTGACCTTGCGCAGTGATTCGTAGTCGATCCCGAGCTTGAACTTCACATTCGGGCGATAGTTTTCAATCACCACATCCGCCTGCTTGACCATCTCCAAAAACAAAGCCTTGCCCTTAGGGTGCTTGAGATTGATGGTGATGCTGCGCTTGTTGCGGTGTGTGTTTTGATAGTCCGCAAATTGCGCCGAGCCGCCCGGCTTGTCGTCCGGCATATCGCCTGGCTCTTCGATCTTAATGACGTTTGCACCCCAATCGCCGAGCTGGCGGACCGCCGCAGGGCCTGAGCGCACACGCGTGAGGTCTAGGACCGTGAAGCGGCTGAGGGGTAAACGGCCAAAAGGAAGCGTAGACATGCAAATCTCCGACATAATCATTTATGACAATTTTTTAGATGTCGGACATCTTACAATATCTTTAGGATTAGATTTAACTTTGAAAGAATTTCAATTTGACAGGCTATTTTGAGCCAGCATTAATTATCAACTTGCTTAGTACTTTTACTCGTCTCCCTCTCCATGAACACCCAATCCACAATTTGGTTGTTGGGTGTGTATCCGGACACTAATGCACACATCATCAAACGCATTCTTTCAACATCATTTTCACCTGAGGTAATCAGCAGAGCATGCAAACTACTTTCTAACTCAGCCCATTCTATGAATCTCTCATGGGCTCTCATAATCCTGGGGTGCGCTGTCGGACCTGGATTGTCACCAATCAGTAATTCCTCATAGAGCTTTTCACCAGGACGTAGGCCAGTCATTTCAATCTCGATATCGCCATCAGGGTGCTGCTCATCTAGCAAGGTCAAACCGGAAAGCTCAACCATACGCCGAGCTAAATCGATGATTTTTACCGACTCACCCATGTCCAAGACAAACACGTCACCACCCTTAGCCATAGCCCCTGCCTGGATAACCAGCTGAGCAGCCTCTGGAATAGTCATGAAATAGCGTGTAATTTCAGGGTGAGTGAGCGTAATCGGTCCGCCATCTCGAATCTGCTGGCGGAACTTCGGCACCACCGAGCCCGAAGATCCCAGTACATTACCAAATCGAACAATGCTAAATTTAGTCGTGGAACTTGTCGTAGCAAGAGCCTGTAGCGTCATCTCAGCTAAACGCTTGCTTGCGCCCATTATGTTCGTGGGACGCACCGCCTTGTCAGTGCTAACCAACACAAAGTCTGATACGCCTTGTGCTGCAGCTTCCTTTGCAATACACAGTGTACCTAAGACGTTATTCCTAATTCCTTCTGCAGGATTATGCTCAACCAAAGGCACATGCTTGTATGCCGCTGCATGGTAGACAGTATCCGGATGCCACGTGGAAAAAATTTCACGCAGACGATTTTCATCCTGAACTGAAGCCAATAGAGGTACAAGATGAGTTTGTTTACCAATTAGCTTTTCTTCAAGCTCCTGATGAATGGCATATAGAGCAAACTCACTCTGCTCGATCAACAGCAACTTCTCGGGCCCGACAGACATAATTTGACGACAGAGTTCGCTTCCAATCGACCCACCTGCTCCTGAGACCAACACCACTTTATTAACAATATTCTTAGCTAGCAAAATATGGTTGGGCATTACTGGTTCACGACCGAGCAAGTCGTCAATGTCTAGATCACGCACATCGCTCAGACTGATCTTTCCGGTAGCGATATCGCTTAAGCCTGGTAGCGTACGTACAGCAATCTTATACGACTTGAGAGAGTTCAAAATCTCGTTACGTCGCCGAGGTGAAATAGAAGGCAGGGCTAACAAAACATCTTTTACAGGCACCTCCGCTAGGATTTCAACCAAGTCCGCTGGGTTATAGATGGGCAATCCATTCAGCACGTTACCGTGCAATCTGTCATCGTCCTCCAGAAAGCCTACTACTCGGATTTCTGGGCTATTGACCATAGCCGAAGCAAGTTGCCGACCGGCACTCCCCGCCCCATAAATCAAGGCTTGCGGCAAAGAAGCCTTACGTAACTGTTGATGATACAAACCACCCAACCAAACGCGGGCTGCTGCTCGTGATGCTCCAACCAGTATGAGCAACAACAACGGCTGAATCAAGCCCACTGTACGCGGCACCCCGTCCACACCAAAGAACGTGAAAATAGCAGAAAATATTAACCCGTAGAGCAACATGGCACGCGCCACAGCCACCATCGCCGGTAAGCCACTGTAACGAAAAATCGCTCTGTAAAGACCAGAGATAATAAATAGTGGCAGGGCTATTATCACGGAAAATAACGTTGGCCAAAGGATATCTCCTGACAGTGGCAGAAACACACCAAGGCGCAGGTAAAAGGCCAACCAAACTGAGACTACGCATAGCCCAACATCAAGGGCTAGAACAAGGCTACGTTTAATGGGTCGTGGCAAAGCCAAGGCGGAAGCAGCCAAAACACTCAGCGTGCGAATAATGAACTCACCCATGCATTAAATCCTGACTATCACCTGGCACTCGAAGCTTCACTCAACACACGTGAGGCAACCTCACAAGTCTTATCTATCTCAGCAGAGGTGAGGGTTGGGTGCACTAAAAACATTAGACTTGTCTCACCAAGCTCACGTGCAACAGGCAATCGCTCGGCTGGACGCCAGCCTGTGCTGTCAAATGCTTTTTCTAAATATACCTCAGAGCAACTACCTTGATAGCAGGGCACCCCAGCAGCATTGATAGCCTCGACAATCCGATCACGACTCCAACCCTTTGCCAGATTCGCAGGGCGAACATAAGTATAAAACTTGTACTGAGCATGAACGCATCCGGCAACACCACACTGACCTGGACATGAGGCGCAACCAAAGCTCGGCAAACGAACAACACCACTAGGCCCATCAAAAATTGCCAAGGCTTGACTCAATCGTTTAACATGATTTTGTCGAAGAACAGTCCAATCAGCCATTCGAGCCAGCTGAATCCGCCCGATGACTGCCTGCATTTCCAACATGCGCCAATTTGTACCAAAACTTTCATGTAACCAACGAAAGCCTGGTGCGTGCTTACGCTCGTAGACGGCCTCATAACTTTTGCCATGATCCTTAAATGCCCACATGGCGCGCCACAAATCCTCGTCGTTGGTAGTGACCATGCCGCCCTCACCCCCTGTCGTCATGATCTTGTCTTGGCAAAAACTCCATGCCCCCACATGACCAAAGCCACCGACCGGACGTCCCTTGTAGCGTGCACCATGTGCCTGCGCACAGTCCTCGATCACCTTTAAGCCATGAAGTTTAGCCAATGCCATTATTGGATCCATGTCACAGGGCCAACCCGCCAAATGAACACAAATGACTGCTTTTGTTCGAGGCGACAGGACTGATTCAATCGTGCGGGCCGAAATATTGCCAGAGTCCGCCTCAACATCGGCAAATACTGGTGTTGCCCCCGCATTAACCACACAAGAAATGGATGCGATAAATGTCCTTGGTGTCACGACAACCTCGTCACCCGGGCCAATACCTAACGCCTTCAAAGCAACATCGAGCTCGAGTGTACCATTCGCTAGGGCAATGGCATACTCCGTACCGGACCAGGTTGCAAATTCCTTTTCAAATTCGCGAGTTTCGGTTCCTGTCCAATAGTTGACTTTATTGGACATCACAACACGATGGACAGCATCCGCCTCTTCAGGAGTGAAGCTGGGCCAAGGAGAGAATTGCGTGCTTAACATCTTTTTCCTTTCCAAGATTTAGCATAAGAAATCTGCTAAAAAGTAAATAGTTAAAACTATCTTGTAATAGTTCGCGGTTTCAAGTACGAAGTGCAACACGTTTTAAAGACTGGTGAAACACTTCGTACGGAGTTTTAAAACCTAATCGTTTTCGTGGTCGGTGATTAATACGATCTTGGATCATTTTAAGTTCA
>Ga0105050_10000743_pt1 | contig 50223 bp, 34 predicted proteins | sample FRY01_FD_78088 | JGI IMG/M metagenome (GOLD analysis project Ga0105050, IMG submission 78088) | Freshwater microbial communities from Lake Fryxell liftoff mats and glacier meltwater in Antarctica - FRY-01 | ecosystem: Environmental > Aquatic > Freshwater > Ice > Glacier meltwater ...
AGGTTTTGCCACGGGCGCTTCCTGATAAGTCACCTCGCTGCGAAGACGTTCGATTTCACGCCGGACGGATTCTACTTCAATGTCCAGTGGTCGCAAGTGACTTTCGGCATCTCGTAAGCGTGATTCTAACGTGGCAACGTCTAGACGAGAGGATTCGATCTGGCGATCAAGTTCGAGGACTCGCTGTTGATAAGTTCGTTCGGCGGCAGTCAATTCATGTTGGAGTCGATCGCGACGTGAGACCAATTGGCGCATTTGGGCCTCGAGGGTCTCCAACGATTGGCGGCGATTCTGCGCTTCCTGTCGCCAGCGCAGGTGATCGGCTTCGCTTTTCCAATAAGCTTGTCCAGTAGCGACTACACCCATTCGTTCGGTCAAACAACGTACCATGCGTCGTTCTAGATCCGGCGAATCGATCAAGCTAACATTGAAAAAGGTGAAGTAGTCGGTGGCGTTCAAGTCACCTAAATTTCGAGACAATGATTGACTGGAAATTCCACTGCTTACATTTCGCAAAACATCGGCGGTCGCATTCCAATTCGCATTGTGTCTTTGCAATTGGAAAAGATTGTCGCCGATCTGAAGCTCCAGCTCACCCGTCGCGGTTGCATCTTGATCGTCAAGTAAACGACGGCGTGTGGTTTCATCAAAACCATAGAAGATGCCACCAATCGCGCGGCGAATCGTCGTTTTGCCCGATCCGGTGGGCCCGACAATAAGATTAAGTCCAGGTGAAAAGTTCTTGATCTCGATCGCTTTGAATAGGCCGATATCGTTGAATGCAATCCTGGCAATTTTCATGATGGGATTCTCCTTACAAATGTATTGGCAACAGGCAAGTAAGTTATTGCCTTGGGTTGCATGCTGAGGGATCAAGTTCTTGACCGGCCGCCTGGACAGCAAAGTCAAAGGCTTTGTGTCTACCGACACCCCGAAGATCCGTAGTGGTGCATCTTCGGGCGGACGTTTCAGCGACGATTGGATTCTGGTGTCCAGCGATTCTTCGCGTGCAGCTGGGGTGCGTACGTAATTCCAGCTTTCAACAGGGGGCTTTGGTGGAAGTGATCAACCACCAAGAGTTAGGACTGTGAACGATCGTTACGAAACGGAATTCACAAGTCCGTCTGGGTTGATTTTGAAGACGCGAAGGTTTGTTCCAGCGGACGGCTGGCCGTTGTATGACAGCTAGGGCCATCGTTGGTCATTTGAGTTGCGTCGGACCGTCAGGCATGATAATCCACACTTACCAAAATCTCCTAGATCAATCCTTTTCCCAAAGTGCCAGAATTGCCTCTAAATCCCCAAACGCGCGTTTAGGTATTCTAGCACCCTAGTCTGGCCGGTTTTGTCGGGAGCCTGGCTAGTTTTGTCGGGAGCCTGGCTAGTTTTGTCAGCGTCATCTGTCTTAGGGCATCGATGGGGATTTTAACGGCTGGTAGGGGGCCATGACTGCCAGCAAATGTGACCAGTGAATTGAGGCGAATTTTTTGTAAAGTCTGGGGCGTGATTTTGGGCAGGAGCGACCCTTTGGCAATTGGCGGCGGGACCTCTGCTGGCGACTCAAAGGGTAGCTAAAAACGCCGCAGAGCCTTGGAAGTGGCTGTTTCCGAGGACGATCAAGTGGTGGGACCGTGGGGTGCCGCTGGTGTGGCGATTGGGACTACTAGGCGATAGGGCAATTTTTCAATGGCCTTGGGGCTTGCTGAAATGGCAAACAGCGGTAAAAGTGAAAGGTGGAATATGTGCAAGCATTCAGATCTTGCCGAGCGGTTCCACTTAGGTTTGCCGCAGCACCAGCGAAATTATAGAGAACCAGAACGATGCCAACTCGTGCCGCCGTAGATACGTTTACCATTGAAGAAGCCCAGGCTCGCTTACCTTTGGTCCGGAGTATCGTGCGTGATTTGAAGAATTTGGCTCAGCGGATGGATCAAACTCGAAGCCGGTTGGAAGCACTCAAAGTCCGCCGTGGCGAAAAGGCCGCGGGCGATATTTACGGTCAAGAGTTGCAAGCGGTCGAAGCGGGTTTAGAAGACGACGCTCAGCGATTAGAAAGCTACGTCGAAGAACTGTTGGAATTGGGTATCGAGCCGGTAGATTACTCCGAAGGTGTGGTTTCGTTTCCGTCCTTGATGTTTGGCCGCTCGGTTTGTTTGTCTTGGAAGTATGACGAACCGGCCATTGAATATTGGCATGAAAACGATGAAGAATATCATCATCGCCAAGCGATTGGTTCTCGTCTGGGTAAGTCCGTCGAACAAAACAGCGTCAATCGAATGGAAGCCCGGTTTGATGAATCGGTTTAATCGCGATCGATTAATCCTTGGCTGAGGACAAGACGCTAGCGCAGGATTGGCCGGTTGTAGAGCGGTAGTTTCAACGCCTGCATCTATTTCATCGTTCCCCTCTTTCTCTAGCTTAAGACGACGGTCCATGCATTGGTTTGATACTCACGCCCACATTGCTAATCAACCATTATTGGGCGAATTGGACAGTTACTTGGCCAAGGCCACTCAAGCGAGTGTTGTTGGAATGGTGGCCGTCGGAACCGACCTAGCGTCTTCGCGACAATGTGCTCAGTTGGCAGCCAACTATCCCAACGTTTGGGCTTCGGTGGGAATTCATCCCAACGAATCGGCCAAGGCTGGGTCGGAGGATTGGCAACAGATTTGCGAACTGGCAGCTCAGCCAAGAGTGGTTGCGTTGGGCGAAACGGGATTGGACAAGCACTGGGATGATTCGCCGTTTGAACTGCAGCAGGAATACTTTCAGCGGCATATTGATCTGTCGCGATCGACGGGTTTGCCGTTTATCGTGCACATGCGTGATTGTGAAGAGGAAACCGTCGAACAGCTTCGAGACAACGCCAAAGACGGTCCGTTAAATGGGGTCATGCATTCCTTCACCGCATCTTCCAAGACAGCGGAACTTTGCCAGCAATGGGGAATGTACATCAGTTTTGCCGGGATGGCGACGTACAAGAACGCTTCTGAAATTCGCGATGTTGCTAGCGAAATTCGCTCCGATCGTATCCTGGTCGAGACCGATTGCCCTTACTTAACGCCCCATCCTTACCGAGGGCAACGCCCCAACCACCCTGCCCTGGTGATTCATACCGGTCAATGTTTGGCCACTCAACGAAATGTAAGTTTCCCTGAATTTGCTCGGCAAACCACAGAAAACGCCTACCGATTGTTTAAGATACAATTGTAGCCGTCGGGCGATTGACCTGCCGCAGAAAAGGCGATTTTGCGGGTCGATGGGTGACGGTCAGCGAGTGGCGTTGGTGAACGTCTGGACCCAGCGTGACATCTTTGCAGTCGCTGGGGGGAGTCGTTGCCGTCATTAACGGCCTTGTTCTACGAGAGATCTAGTCGGAACCAAGTTCGCGATTTCCAGCCGCAGCCCACGAAAGTCTGTTTCTAAGTGGCGTAAATGAGGGTGGCTGCTTAAAAAATCGGCTTTCTGTGAAAGATGTCGACGGTGTCGGCGAGTAGAACTTTGAAGACCGATTAGGTGACCTGCCTCAGGTGGCCGGAGGATCCCTGTTTTGGAGACCACGGTCTTGATGAGGGTGCCCAAGGCCAACACGGCTGGTTCGCAGGCTGGTTTTATTGGGGCTGGTTTGTTGCTCCGCGGGCCGTTGGTTCTTTTCGATTACGATGTTTAACCTTAATGGCACACGGACATGGACAGAATTCCGAAAACGCGAGCCAGTTTGATCCTTCGCTTGCCGTCTGCCGATGACGCTGCTGCGTGGCAAGAGTTTACCGAAATTTACGAGCCGTTTGTGTATCGATTCGCACGGCGGCGTGGTCTCCAGGATGCGGATGCCCGCGAATTGACGCAGGAGGTTTTCTTCGCCGTCGCCAAAGCGATTCGCAGGTTTGAAATCAATCCAGAGCGGGGTCAATTTCGAACATGGTTGTTTCGGATTGCAAGGAATTGCGTCTTGAAATTGATCGCGAAGAGGCGTGGCTTACTGGCTGTTGATTCGGGCGTTTGGCGGAGGGTTTCTGAATCCTTGGACGATGGCAGCGACGGTGATGAGATGGAATTGCAAGAGTACCGCAAGGAAGTGTTTTTGTGGGCGGCCAGTCGCGTGCGAAAGAGTGTGAAAGAATTGACTTGGCAAGCGTTTTGCTTGACGGCGGTGGCAGGTCAAGGCGTGGATGAAGTTGCCGCCAAGTTGGGTGTGACACGAGGTGTGGTGTACGTTGCTAAGAGTCGAGTGATTAGCCGCTTGAGAGAAGAAGTTCAGCAATTTGACAAGGAGATGGTGTAATGCACTACTCTGATAATCAACTAGAGCAATTGATGCAGGCGGACGAAGGCGATCTGCTTTTAAAGGCGCAATCGCTAGACCATTTAGAACAGTGTATCAAGTGCCAGGATCGTTTGTCTGAACTTTCAGGGGACGAAACGTGGTTGCATCGCTTGGCTGACGAAGATGCATCGATCAGTGACCAATTGTTGGGTGATGATTTGTCGGACGAGTTTCATCTGGATGTGGATCGATTTAGCGGCGGCAATGCGTTTGGCTTGGCGTCGGCATCGATCACCGTATCGATTGGTCCTTCTGGAGATTGGGAAGAAGAGTCACGGCACAGGCAAGTCGAACTGGACAATATTCGCACTGATTTTTTGCAGCCCGCGATTCATCCAGAATTACTGGGTCGCTTGGGACGTTACGACGTCGAGCGAATGGTGGGTGCTGGTGGGTTTGGGATCGTTTTCAAGGCTCATGATTCCGAACTGCGTCGCGTCGTTGCGTTGAAGGTTTTGGCGCCGCACTTGATGTCCAGTGGTGCTGCTAAGAAGCGGTTCGCCCGCGAGGCTCAGGCGGCTGCCGCAATTGTTCACGAACATGTGACGCCGATTTACGATGTGGTCAGTGATGATCGCGCCTGCTACTTGGTGATGCAATACATTGCAGGCCAATCGTTGCAAGATCGAGTCGATCAGTTAGGACCTTTACCCGTCGAAGATGTTTTACGCATCGGTTCTCAGATTGCTTCCGGCCTGGACGCGGCTCATGAACAAGGGGTGGTTCATCGCGATGTAAAACCGGCCAACATTTTGTTGGAAGAATCGGTAGATCGAGTTCTAATTTCTGACTTTGGTTTGGCGCGTACCGCGGACGATGCGAATCTGACTCGGTCGGGTGTGATCACAGGGACGCCGCATTATATGTCTCCTGAACAGGCAAGTGGTTTGGTGATCGATGATCGCAGCGACCTGTTTAGCTTGGGCAGTGTGTTGTATTTCATGTGTACGGGCCGTCCACCGTTTCGCGCTCCTCAAGTGGTCGCGGTCTTGAATAGAATTTGCAATCATCCGCACCGTCCAGTTTCGCAAGTCAACGCTCAGATCCCAGGTCCGGTGTCTGATCTAATCGACGTGCTGCTTTGTAAAGAGGCATCCAAACGCTTCCAATCGGCTGCTGCGGCTCAGTTGGCAATTCAGCAAATGTTAGCAGATTGGCAAAATGGAAAAATCGCTGCCGATCTTCGATTGCAGCAGGCGACTGCCCAGCGAAAACGACAACGCAGGGAATGGCTGAAGCAGACGCTTTCGTTTGTGAGCTTAATGTTACTGGCGGGAGTTCTTTGTTGGGGTGCAGCGAATGTCTTCGAGAAACAGATGGTTGCCAAGGGTGGTTCACCGCTATCGTTGGCGCCAAGTGATCTGAAAGAGGATCCAGTGATGCCCGTACCGGAGCCTGACCCACCGGGGCATGAAATCACAAAAGCTGCCGCTGCTGAGACTGAGGGTGCCGCTGCTGAGACTGAGACTGCCGCTGCTGAGACTGCCGCTGCAAGTGTTTTAGTTGCAATGAATCGTCCTGGCGTCGAAGCTGAATCGTCAACTTCAGTAAGCGGTACCGGTACGTTGGATTTGTCAGTTAACCATCAGACATCAGAAACTGACCGTCAAGGTCTGGATGCGGATCAGAAGTTTCCCTCCAGGTTCCCGGTAAGTTCAAGTTCACGGGATATCGAAATTTTTCGCATGGCAATCGAATCGACTCTTCCGCTGTCCCAAGGTGAAGTGGGTGGTCGTTCCTTGATTAATACACTGCCCTTGCGAACTCGGCCACAATGGCAAGACGAGTGGCAGTTGATGTGGCAAGAGCTACGGTCACTGGAATCCCAGATGACTTTGGAACAGCAGCAGTTTGAGTATCTCCAGTCGTGGCTAATTCAGAATGACAAGAGTTATCAAGAACAGGCTTCGAGTCTTGAATCGGTCCACGATCAGCAACCCTTTGGGGACTTCAGCAAAGAAGACTCAAGCGATATCGAATTGAACAAAGACAACTGATTTCTGTTGTCATTAGAAACCATGGATCCTGAATTTAGGCGTAGTCAATTGTAAGCAATGGCTGCGGCTAAGGTTTGTGAGATCCGTCTGAAACACTGATGTCTTTGGATCGTGGGCCCGCGGCTAAGGACTTCTTTGAAACCAACCAACCTTCCAAACTAAGGAATTTCACATGTACCGTTCACTAATTGCGTTAGCCACAGGCAGTTTGCTGTCGATGGGCGTTTGGCTGAATCAAGAACCCGATAAGATCAGCGAAGTTGTTGAGGAATTGGTACAGTTGCGGCTGCAATTGGATCAGGGAGCTAAAGAGCTAGGAAAAGATCATCCGAAGATCGTTAACCTCAATGGTAAGGTTAAGTCACTGAAAAAGTTGATTGACGAATTGACTCAACTGGATCGCCGAAGTGATGCACGGTTTGAGGTCCAAGGGACTGCGATGTTGACCGAACAACAAGTGGCCCAAGAGGTATATAGATCGGCCCAGCAACAATCGCTTATAGCACAACTGCAAGCGGCTCTAGAAGCAAAGGTTCTGACCGAACAACAAGTGGCCCAAGAGGTCGTTGGACCGGCGGCCCAGCAAAAATCTGTCAAGGCGCAGCGGGAAGCGGATACAGCGGATACAGCGGAAGCTATGCGGCTACTTACGCTTTATCAGCAGAGTCTACAGAGCGGTGCTACCGGTCAGCGACTTCGACTGTCTCAGGGACTAGGTAGCCACCCTTTTCGGCAGAGTCTACAGAGCGGTGCTTACGGTCAGCGAGTGGTTCGCGGAGTGGCCCCTCAGACTGCGATCACGGTCCAAGGTTTACCGACCCAGCAGCTGAACAATACCATTCCGCAAGAAAGACGCAATCTTAGCTTGGACCGGATGGGAGTGGTTCGCGGTAAAGAACTCAGTTGGTTTGAAAGTTCCAATCAAGGTCAAGCGAGCGAATTTGAGAAGCTGCAAAAGCAATGGGATGACGCTGACTCGGAAAAAGCGAAAGGCAAAGTAGCTGCTAAGTTGCGATCACTGCTAGAGCAGAGCTTTGAAGCGGACCTGGTTGATCGGCAAGAGCAGTTTGAGGTTTTGAAAAAGAAGTTGGAGGAGTTGAAGGGGCAAATCACAAAGCGCGAGCAGAATCGGGATGAAATTTTGGACGTGCAGACCAAGGTGGTGGAATGGCAGTGGGATGGGATTCCCTTCCCCGGTTCAACCCCGACTAAGTTCTGGTCCGGTAATATTCCAAGACAGAATTTGTTAAATCGCGAATTGAAGATGAAATTGGATCCTGCTGCAGCTGGAGTTGATTTCATGTTTGAAGTGGACGAAGTGGAAGTGGACGAAGTGGATGCGAGCGAACCGCCTGCGGTTCCAGCGGCTCCCACAATTCCAACCGCTGGTAACGTGCAAGGAAAATAGAAGGCGAGTATTGCGAAGGGTTGACCCATCACTGGGGTAAGTTGAATCACAATTGGACCCAAGTAAGCATGAAAAAAGCCCGGCTAGGATGCAATTCCTAGGCGGGCTTTTTTATGTCAGTGATCGTCACCTATGTTTAAATTACTGATCGGTTTTCGCACCGTCGATGGTTGAAACTTCGGCAGCCTTTTCCGGGGCGGCTTCGGGTGCGGCATCATCTTCGGGTAGTTTGACCTCGCCAACCAATCCGGTCAACGATTCAACGGTGGAACCCAGGCCGTACAGAACTCGAACGGTCGTGGTCTGATCCAACATGGCCAGCTTTGCGGGATCCATAATCAAGCGTTCGTTTTCGGTCAGTTCTTTCTCTTCGACCAAGCCAATGTCTGTGGCCTTTTGCAATTCAACCAGTTGCTTATCCAGATCGTTGATCAACGTCATCAGGTCAGCATCACTTTTCACAGAATTGACAAATTTCAAACCAGTGCTGGCCTTGGGTTGGGTACCAAGAATGATTCGTGCCGCAGTGGAAATCAATTTGACGTTCGTGCGGACGTGGTGCAAATGAAACGGAAGAAGGCCACTTTCATCAAAGGAGTCGATACCTATACCTGCGCCCATTCCTGCGCCCTCACCTCGCCCCAAGGCCATGCTCTCACCACCGGCACCGCCACCCGCTCCCATTGGGCCATTCTTAGGACCGTTGCCTTTGGTTGTACGTTTCATTTCGGCCGCACCAATTTTGTCGTTCACTTCTTTTTCGATTTGCACTTGGGTTTGAGCGACGACCATGCTTTGACGTTCCTGCAAGGTGACTAACGCAACCAATTGCCCTAATTCGGTGACGAAAGACTTGGCGTCATCCAGTGGCAAGGTGGATAGGGCCATCATAGCATCTAAACGCAACCATTTGCCGGCACTTGCGTTCTTGGCAATAACTGCAATTGCAGCCTTAACAGCGGTGGCTTGAGCGTCGTTGGCTGGGATTTTCAAAGCACCCAAAGTTTGAACCGCTCGACGTGACAACACATAGCCAACTTGAGTTTCCTTCAGTTCAGCCGTGTGCTTTGTCAATAAATTTAACATTGAATTGATGACCGCGGTTCTGGCGGCTGGTGCCATGCGATCACGCACTTGACCATCAATTTCGGCGTGACGTTGAATGCCTGAAAGGCATGCGGCGACTAAAAAATCGGGTGACTTTGCGTCGTCTACAATTCCAATCAATTCACCCAGTGCGGCAATGCTTGGTTTGGGAGCCTGTGTGCCAGAAACGCCCTCTTGAGTATCCAGTAAACCAAGGATTTGGGCGGCGTTCACTCGAGCTGCTGGATGATAATTCCCAGTAACGATTTCTACCGCTCGAGGGCGAATGACCGAATTGATCAAGAAGTTTCGATTGGCTTCGTTGCTGGTGGGGGTCACTATTTTGCGAAACAGATCGACTCGCATCTCACCCAACACGGTCAAGACATCTGGATTGGTTTGCGTCATTTCCGCCATCAAGACTTTGCCGATCCAGCCGGCAACCGCACTTTGATCTGACGCACTTAGGCTACCCGAGCCCGTCAGTGCATCGATTACTTTCTTTTCAATATCACTTCGGGCAGCACGCCGTTCGCTTAGTGTCTGGCGATCTTTCTTGGTGTCCAGCGAAAGCGTATCAAATTGAGCTGGTACGGTATCGACCGTGAATTGACCCGCTTCCGCAGGGTCCTGGGTTGTCGCAGCATAAGCGGTTGGCATCCCGATTGCCAATTGATTAATGCCTGGCGATGTGATCAGGCCTGGCCCTGTTAGAACGCCGCAGGCGGTGGCAATCGCCAGTGATAGTTTAATGCCAAACGCCGGTTTCTTGGCAAACACGTAGAGTGCACTCGAAATATTCAATGCACCCTTGTTGGGTGTTTGGGCCAGCTTCATGTTACGACTGTGGGTAGAACGATTTGGCTTCACAGGATGGATACTCTCGTGATTGAATTGATTTTTCATGTGATTAGCTTCTATTTTGGAGAAGTAAATTTCCGTACATCGAATTTCGAACTAGGAACACCATTCGCTTGGTCACCGGCTTTATAAGTCGCCGGCTTTAAAAGTCACTGGCGTTCACTGATGCACTGGTTAACCGGCACGCTCGCTTGGTACCCGTCGGCCTTGCCACCCGTCGGCCTTGCCACCCGTCGGCCTTGCCATAAGCGATGCGGTGAACCGTCGTGATGGTTGAACTTGCGATATCGACTGATTCGAACAAATTGATACGGTTTTGCGATGAACAAAATCGGAAAACCCGTGGCAACATCTTTTCAGACGAATCCCCATTTGGGATGTCTTATCAGACGAATTCAGGTACGCCAAAGTTCCAACTTGATCCAAAATATGAGTTGGAAAAAGTTTCGAATCGCAAACATTGCCAACCCATGTCGGACGAAATCCACTTATAAATCATAGTCCAGTTAAGCAGATATCGCTACTTTTGAACTAGAATTGGACAGACTTCGACCCGCTGATTGTAGCGAATGTGTCGGTTTCCAGTCACTATTTCAGCTGAATCGATGGACTGTAAGGGAAGTAGCTGCGGCGTCGGCCGCCAAAGCGTACTTCCACGGCGCCGGTCAGCGACACATTGTTCATGAATTCTAAATCGTTTGACGGCATCGAAAGATAGTTTGTGGCGTCCAATCTGAGGCCCCACCATGGTTTAAACGCATATTTTACGCCGATCGAAATTGGGATTTGAATGCTGTAGTCGTCAATGGATTGAAAGGTTTGATCCAGAAACGAAAAATTGCCGACCCCCAGCCCAACGCTAGTGTAAGGTCGCCAGCGCGAATCGCCCCAAGGGTAGTAAGCGACCGAAATATCTGCCAAGCGAATATCCACCTGGTCGCTGCGGCCCGCCACTTTCGTATTGCCCAAGCCCAAGCGGAATTCGGTCCCCCAGTAGTGATCGTAATCCCAGCCTAGGCGGACCCCGGAGATGGTACCGCTGGTTTGATCGGTGTTGGAATTCAAACTGTTGGCTAAGAAGGCTCCGCTGAACAAATTCACATAATAGGGGCGGTTAGTCCAGCTGGTCCCCATCAGTGGTTGCCCGCGGTCGATATGACGCGCTTGAATGTAATTCTGACCATGGCCCAAGTAGGGTCGTGGAACCCGGTCAACCACGTGACTTGGAACCATGGAAAATGGAAAACCAAGCGATCCAGTGTCGGCGGGTTGGTTTCCGCGAAACAGAAAATTGCCAATCCCTTGCTGCAGGGAAAAAGGATTCAACCAAAACGATCTGGGCTGGTCCAAAGCTGGTCCACCCGACCAAGCGCCTCGCAGCATCGGCCGATTGGGGAACCATGGCCGTTGTTGCAAACGGTCGACGACTCGGGGAACGATATACGGACGGTTCGGGAAAATTTGGCCCGCGGCATCGTTCTGCGATGGGTACCCTTGGGTAGAGGCGGATTCAAGGGCGTAGCCTTGGTCGTCCATCGATTCGAGGTAGGGTTGCATCTGATAACCATCAGGCAACGGATCTTGTGATGGATAGCCCAGGATTTGCTGTTGACTAGGATAGGCTTGGGTTTGATAGTTTACTTGTCTATTGTGTGGTGTGACGTATGCTTCTAGCGACGGCAAGGGCGGCAAGGAACGGCGGTTGGCCGAATAAGTGGGCGGCGGGGACGCTGGTAGAGAATCGTCGCAGTCGGCGCAGGGTAAAGCCAGCAGGCTAGACGCGGCGGGTTGCCCCACTGTGGGCGCCCACTGCTGGGCACGAAGTGGGTTGGCGACTGTTCCCAGAAATATCAAACACAGGAAGCCAATAACCACCGTCCGCCCTGGGGATCCAGCGGTGGCAAAAGAGGCATATTTAACAGCGGGCAACTTCATGGAATTGGCATTTCGTTGGGAATCGTTCCGTGTTTGGGCACCTTCGATTCTGACAAGCAATGCTTTACGAGGGCCGGGGATTATCGAAACGCTGTCTGATGTTGTCAACGTCACTCTGGGATCATCTGCACTTAAGATTGCTAGCATAAAAATCAACGTTGGGTATGGCTGGGCCAATGCATACAATGGACCCTCGAAATCTCTCTTGAAATGGCAAGTCGCTGGACGGGCATTTAGGACAGATTCCAAACGATTTGCTTGGTTGCTTGGGTATGTGCAAACAGTCTTCAATAGATGGAACGACGCTATGAGAACGAAGTTGATATTAGGACTTTTGATTTGTCTTTGTGTGGGTTGGCACTCGGCAGCGAATGTGACCCAGGCAACCGAAGATCAAAATATCGCCAGCACCACTGAGGAGAAAGTGGTGGTTGCTCAGCAAGCGGAGGTCCAAGAGGTCCAGGCCGTTGCTTCGCAGTCGCAGGTTGTTCCAACATGCCAGGCGGTGCCAAATCCTGAACGATCGCTACCTGTCAACGAAAGCGCGTTACCGACTCCGGCAGTTGATGATTCGTTACCACCATTGGATAAATTGCCACGGTCTGCAGAACTAGAGCGGCAGCAAATGTTAAGTGATATTAAAGGACTTCGTGAACGGTTTGGTTCGGTTGTGGGAAGCCCTGAAGAATTTCAAGGAGCGGTTAGGCAATTGTCCCAGTGGTCGACTCCGTCGTCGGAATCCCGCTCTGATCCATCGGTCTGGGGCACAGTTCCACCTTCCCTGACGCCGTTGCGATCAGATGCGTTCCCCGGTGATTTGGGACAGATTCCACAAATGGGAAGTGATCATCTTTCTCATCTAGTGCCAACGGTCCCGGCAGTCCCAGAGCAAGTGTGGTCGGGAAATCGTCAGCATCCAGGAACCAATTTCTATGTGCCTGCTCAACAATTCGGTGATTCGCGACAAACGAACAATCGCAATCCCCAGCCCCCGATGCCGTACGGTCAATTCGGGCAATATGTTCCAAACATGAATTCGCCTAAATCCGGAATGCAAAATCCTCAGCAATTTTTCCAACCGTCGGGGTCTTCTAATTATCCAGTAACTCCGACATCGCAAACATCGTCGACTCGCCCTAATTTTCAACCACAACCCCAGCCCCAATCGCCGCCCAGTTTGCCCCGTGCCAATCGTGCAGGAGATCCCAGAACGTCCAGGTCGGGATCGGTTGCCGGTTTGAATGATGGGCGGAATTCTGCTCAACGCTCGATGCTAACGGAGGAGAAGATCCTAAGAATGCGAGACGTTTCTCGATCGCTGGAAGCGGCTGCTTGGGAGCTGGAAGAAATTCAAGAATATCAAATGGCGGATCAACTGCGAGAAAAAGCCAACGCACTACGCAATCAATGTCGAAATCAACAATAGTTGTCGTCAGGAGGGTGGGTGGGTCCCGCTGCAATCCCTCCCGTGGTTGAGGCGGACTGCTGCATGAATTGACTGGCCACTGGCGTCGATTTGGCGGAAATCACGAACGTTTGGTAGCATGCATTTTGCTATTAAGTGGTCACTGGCAATGTTGCTGGGTTCGTCTAAACTGAGGTCTGCCACAGGTTGAAACGCATCGATTATCAAAATGGTTTTGTCATCACGATCCTGTCCATTATGGTGGGCACGCAAGTGAGTTTGCAATCATTATTCAACCGATTGCGACGGTGATGACCGTTTTGCTTCAAGTTTACGGTGAGTGCAATTGAGTTGGTGGTGAATAGATTTTTTAATCGTTGATTCAAAATGGGCGTTATGCATTGAGCGAAAATCCTAACAATAGAGAACACCAAAACGAGACTCGATTGCAGGCGGGATCCGACATCGAAAACTTGACAAGGGCTGAGGCTTCAATGTCGGGCGGCGGTTTACCGCAAGCTGACGGTGACGCAGTGGTAGAATTTCAGGACTCTAGTGAAATCGGCATCGCGACCTCGCAAGCTAAGCAAACGGCGGCACTTGAACCGTTTGCGATTGTGAAATCGTTTTTGCGGATCGGTTACGGGACCGCGTTTTTGGGGCTGGTGCTTGTGTTTTGGACTTCGTTTTTGTCCAGGAGTTCATTTTATTGCGAATTGTTGTCGCACTTTCGGTGGCAATATCTTTTCGTGGGTGTGACGTTATTGGTGACCTCGCGGTGGTTGGCCAGTCGCGGGGTTGCGATCGCTGTTCTCTTGCTAACCTTGCCGCATGCTTGGCAGGTGTTCCCTTACTATTTGCCGCCACTATGGCTAGTGTCGGCAATGGAAATTCGGTCGACCGATCAAGGGTTCGCTTCAGATTCCAACTTGAACATCGATCCTTCGACAGTGGCAATAAAGGACCAACCAAAGGTACTTCGCCTGTTGTCCTTCAATGTCTTTGTTGCCAGTCAACAGTATCAGCAGACAATCGACTACGTGCGCGAACTGGACCCGGATTTTTTTGTAGTGATTGAATGTTCTATTCCTTGGGATCGAGCCTTGCGGAGGGGGTTGGCCGATCGTTACCCGTATACAGCACAGGATGCCTTGCCCGGCTGGTATGGCAATCAAGTCTTTTCAAAATATCCACTAAAGGCGGCAACCGATTATCCAGATTTCGACGCAGCGTTGGAATCCAATAAAATTATGGCCGTCAGTTCGATTTGGCAGGGCCAGCCCATCTATATCGCAGCGGTGCATCCGAATTCACCCGAAGCGCCTGATGAATTAATCTTTAGGAATCAAGAGATGGATCTAATCGCGGGTGTTGCTGCTGGACTTTCTAGTCCAGCTATCTTCGCCGGGGACTACAATTGTTCATCGGGATCGCCTTTCTTCAGTGACTTTTTGCAGAAGTCCAGGTTGCGTGATTCGCGCATAGGATTTGGTTGGCAAGGAAGCTGGCCATCGTTTGTTTGGCCATTGCAGATTCCCATTGATCACGTTCTGGTCAGTGAACACTGGGACGTCAACTATCGCAGTATTGGTCCGAACCTTGGGTCAGATCATTTGCCTGTGGTGATTGAATTGCAATTAAAGTCGGGTGGCGATTAAGCCTGTGGTTGATCTCCCAATCGTCGTAGACCCACGGCAGAAACAGGTGTCCCGTGACACGGGGGCCGTTGACCAAGTGGCTTTGGTTAGCTTTCTAAATCAATATCATTTAGAAATGCCGCGGACGATGTTGCGATATGTGATCGAAAAAATGACGGCAACCCGGCAATCCAAATACGTGCCGCCCCGCAAGTCAAAACCGCAATGAAATTGCCTAGATCGCTTAGCCGAATTGAGTCTGCTTTTGATCTTCGATTTGTGAAAGAAGATTCGTTAAGACTTGGGTATGGTTAGGAATTGCGGGATTCTTGGGTAGCCGGACGGGTACAAAAACGCCGTCCGGGCGACAGACCGTTTCGGGAAGGGCAGCATGGTCGTATCCAAAACCGTCGGCAGCAATGAAGTGTGTGACGTTTTGGTTAAGAATCGGTTCGCCAATTTGATCGGTTGGAATTCGTGACCATGCTTCGGCGATTTTTGAGTCGACCGAATTTTCAATCCCGGGCAAGCTTCCAATGACCAAAACATAATCGGCCGCGTTCCGCTTGATAATCGATTGCCAACGATTTCCCAGTGGATCAAAACGCGGGAATTGCTGCGAAAAATCGACGGCAAAGGGGTACCCTGTGCGCCAAGTCATTACCGCCTGAGCCCCCACGGAGTTTTCCGAATTTCCAGGCCAAGGTACTGACACGCAGCGTTGGTCTTTATTCTGATGCATGATCAATCGACTTAGACTTTGGTAGGCAGGCATCAAGCTGGTTGGCGAGTCAGAAATCGAGTTCAATTTACCAACCACAAACGCAGAAAATTTGGCATTTTGTAATTCGGATAATAACGTCATCCATTGGGTGGGGCTGCTGCCAATCGATTCCAACCCATGCCCAGGTTCTAATTGGCCGGTTTGTGTTGCCAGTAGGGTTTGGAAGATTGTCTGGTCATTGGCTTGCGTGCAAATTGTGGAAATCGAATTCAAAGCACTGCCGGCTTCTGGGTTACTGCCGGCTTCTGGGTTACTGTCGGCTTCTGGGTTACTGCCGGCTTCTGGGTTTAGGTCTGGATGAGCGATTTTCCAAGCATCGATTGTGTGGGAATCTCCTACAATAAAGACCTTGCGGCGACGATTGCCAAGAAAGTAGCTATCCGAATCCTTGCTCTTGAGGTCTCCATACCGCTCGCCAAACCGTGGTGCCGTTTCAGGATGACAACGCCAATAGATCACCACCTGGGCTCGATTTTTGACTTCGCCCCAACTGCACGCGACCTCGCCGGTTTGTTGAAATGCCAACGTTTTGGCTACGCCGCTATTGGGCTGGAAGATATCGATCGCGGCATTGCATCGGTCAGCGATCGCAATCGCGAATCGTTGCGCCTGGATGCTGCTTTGATTCAAACCAAAGATCAGCGGTCGCTTTGCGTTTAGCAAACGATGGGCAATCTTCTGGTTGGTCTGTTGCCAAGAATCTTTAGGTGGATGCACTGCAAAATCAGCAGACTGAACTTCTGCTTTTTGCCAGGCGTTGCTGAGGTAGCGAATGCCTTTTAGACAAGCGTTCTTGAAGACGGGTGGTTGGGTTTGGTTACTTGGAACCGCCGGGTGTTGTACTTTGATGTCGTCACACCAACAATCACAACCACCACAAGTTGCCAAGACTGGCAAGGGATTGGATTTCGAGGGTGTGTCTTTCAGGGTGGTCATAGCAGGCATTAACTTCAGCCCCTTGTTGGGTGAATTCTGGGCGTGATCGATCCTAGGGCTTGGGGCGGGTGCGTTGGGTCCATTTGCCCGTTGGAATGATTTTGGATTCTAAGTGGCCAAAATTGTACACATAAGTCCACGCGAACGTGGGCAGGTCACTGTTTCCAGAAATTTCAGTGTTTCCAGAAATTCCACTGCTTCCGCGAAGATCACTGTTTCCGCGAAGATTGTAGACCAACCCCGAGTCATCTGCTCGGTCATTGTAGTGTACTTGCTTCAGGACTCGGCGATACAAACAGGCGTCAACGTCGGAAGTGGTCATTTTGCCGCTTGCATCATTGCCAGCTACCGGCCCGTAACCAGCAAATCCTTCGATCGAATCGATGACCGGTACAGCCTTTTCAGGATCGGGAAAACGGACAACCTCCCCGTGGACGTAGGTTTGTTCCGAGGGCACACTTTGTGCGGAAGGATTGCTGGATAGTTCAATGCTTGTGGGCAGAAGCATTCCTGGATAATCTCCCAGATCAATCAATTTTCCAGAGGTGGTTGCAGGTCGCAAATAGTGGCCTCCAATCTGCCGGACAATGCTTTCGCGACATTCACCTTGCATCAACGTCCCGTAGAAGAAAAAGGTATCCAGCAGAAACGGAGTCTTGCTGCCACTGGTTGCGATCTCTAATAACGTTTGCGGCAGCGACCTTTCTTGCAAACCTTTCACAATGGTGTCCACATACCGATTGGATGGCCGTTGGAATGGGGTCTGCTGCGCCGGGCAAAGCTGGTAAGTGCCGGCATCAACGTGCTGCCCGTTTAGATCCAATATGACTTTATTGACACACTGGTAAAGTGAGGGGACGGATTCTTTGGCGTCCAATGCTTGCCAGGCCCCTACATTGGCCCGATAAATCATGCCGGGGACAACCTGGCCAAGTCTAGGCACGATGTTCATGACACCACCGCCCCAACGCGATGAATGATTCATAAACGTCTGGTCATGGTCGGGCAAGTAGGCAGCGGCTATCGGTTCCAGCAGTCCACGGGCGAACCCGTGCGATTGACACCATTGGTCGAAGTGTGCCAGATTAAGATTCGAACCGTATGCAAAGTAAAACTCTGGGCGATTGAATGTTCCAGTGGATTCAGGCAAGTGACGGTTCCATTTAGATTCAATGAATTTGTCAATCCATCAACGTTGAGTATCGAAAATATGAAAGTACTGATTACGGATTACGCCTGGCCAGATGTTGATATTGAAACCCAATTATTACAACAACATAACATCCAGGTCAAAGTGGCAAATGGGACGTCTGAATCAACATTGATACAAGCTGCCAGTGACGTCGATGCCATTATGACTAATTGGGCGACGGTCGGCCAATCCGTGATTGCAGCAAGTGGAAAGTGCCGAATCGTTGCGCGGATGGGCATTGGATTAGACAACATCGATGTTGCTTTTTGTCGGCAGTTGAATATCCCTGTGACCAATGTTCCTGACTACTGCATTCGAGAAGTTGCCGAGCATGCGTTGGCATTAATTTATGCTTTGGGCCGGAAGATTGGATTTTACCATCATCAGACTCAATCGGGCGGCTATGACTTAAGCCAAGGCGGGCCGATGTTTCGTATGCAGAATCAGACCGTCGGCATCATCGGCCTGGGTAGGACCAGTCGAGAATTAGCGACGCTTTGTTTGGCCCTAGGGTTTAAGGTCCTGATTGCCAGTCGATCGGGGCAGACATTCCCAGGAGCCCAGACGGTTGGTTTGGATTTTTTACTGTCGCAAAGTGATTATGTGTCGGTGCATCTGCCGCTAAATGATGAAACTAGAAATTACCTTAGTGGCCAGCAGTTTGCGTTGATGAAGGCAACTGCTTACTTGATCAATACCGCTCGCGGAGGCATTGTGGATCATGCCGCGTTAGCGATGGCGCTGCAGAATGGTCAGATCGCAGGAGCGGGGTTAGATGTGCAAGTTCCCGAACCACCGGATGTTCGGCAGGCTCCTTACAATGATCCAAGAGTGATTGTGACTCCGCACGCGGCCTTCGTGTCCCAGGAATCTTTGGCCGATTTGCGCCGTCGGGCCACTCAACAAGTTATTGATCGTCTGACTGGGCGAACGCCAGAACATGTGGTCAATCAAGTCGCATGTTAAACCTGCCTGGATCCTTCTCACAAAATTGAACCGTCCCCGCAAACCTAAATCAGGGCTGTGACGCTTTACGATGAACCATTTCCTGCAATGCAGGCACGTTTCAAAGGCTTCAATGGTGACCAGCGGCACGCAAAAGGTCATCGCAAGCGTTTGCGCGTAAGAGCACTGTGACAGAAGTCTGCACACGATAGCCTACGAAGGGATTGTCCGTGCGAACCCTTATTTTTGGTTGGAGTCAGTTGCCTTCGCTTCCGAACCGTCGAACCACAGTTGCCAACGTTCCTGTCGGGGTGCCATTCGCAAGAATTTTGGTCTGTCTGGTTTGACGGTCTTGTCTGTGAAGTCCTTGGCCATTTCAATGATTCGTTCCAAATTGGAAACGTATGAAATGAAGGTTGATTTTTGGACTTCGGGAATATGGACTCGGGCAGTGTAAGCGATGCGGGTCCCGAGATACCTATATTTCGTCGATACACCGTAATATTCGCGCCCCGGTATTCCAGGCGTTGGTGGACTTGAATGCCGGAATCGCCATTACCGCTTTTTCGGTAGGGGATTAAGTCAACCAGTCGAGTGCCGCGTGCAGAATTGGATCGCATACCGTTTACACCATGTTGATTTCACAATACGAAGAATGCATCAAAGTGACAGGCCGATCGGTCTTTCACGATGGGTAAACCAGACCCCGACAAGCCAACCAAACCCTAACACGAATGTTCTGGTCGGGTCGACCGGCGAACCAATCACACCCATTGCCCAGCAACGCTTGGAAACGAGGTCCGCCTTGCCATGTTAGGCTCTAGACCGTGTGGGATTCCAGACCGTGTGGGATTCTAAGTTCTGCGCCAAAAACCGGATCTTGTCCAGTTATATCCCAGCAAGATAGGTCTCCCAGAGTGTCTGTGTTTATCGTTTTCGATCAACGGCAGGGTCCCAGATAACTTTTGTCTGAAATTGTCAATTTGACTGGTTTGTGGCGGTTGTAGGTCTTGCCGGAGTGGGCGTGGTTGCCGTGGTTGCCGGGGTGGGCGTGAGAAGGCGAAATTGTACCCAAGAAGATGCTCGAATTCAAAAGTCGCGCAAGGGTGGAAGTCGCAACTTATTTGCCGACCAGTCCTAAGCCGACACCACCTTTGGAAACGAATGCCAGGTTTGGGCTTTATACCGCTTGGGGGTCAACTTCAAAAGACATCCGCTGTTGGATGATTTGATCGATTTTTTTCAAGTAAGAATCTGGCAGTTCCCAGTGCATGGCCCTTGCGCTTTCCCAAATTTGATTCGCTCTTTTGGCACCGCAAAGAACTGACGTAATTCCCGGTTGTCGAAAAGTCCATTGAACGACCAGTTCGGTCACCGACTTATTTAGCTTCAAAGCCAAGGCCCTAAGTTCGTCCACCATGTCTTGGTTTCTTTGCCATTGTTGACCTTGGAACAGCGGGTAATTTCGCCGACTGTCGGTCTCTGAAAAATGGAAGTCGCGGGGCAATTGCCCTGCCAGTAGTCCTTTCATCAATGGCCAATAAGCTATAAAGGCACAGTGGTTTGCCTGGCACCATTGAATTACTTCACGGCGGTCGGATTGTTGAAGCATGTTGAAATAATCTTGGACCGCGGTAATTTGACAGGCGGAAGAAAATTGTTGCAATTGCAGTGCGTTTAGGTTGCTGACTCCGGCGAAGCGAATTTTGCCCTGCCCAATCAATTCGGAGAAGGCGTGGGCCGATTCTTCCAGGGGTGTTTTTCCATCCGGAGCATGAAGGTAAAGCAGGTCGATGTGGTCTCTTTGTAAGCGTTGCAAACAGGTGTCGCATTGGTGCTTGATGTTCGCCGGACTTGCATCGAAAACTCGGACGGGTTGCTGGTCCCACCCCATTCCCACTTTGGACGCGATGATCACTTGGTCGGAACGATGTTTGATGGCTTGAGCGATTAGTTTTTCGCTTTCACCATTCTGCCCGTAACCAAACGCTGTGTCTAGAAAGTTGATGCCAGCATCCAATGCGGCCTGCAACGTTGCCAGGGAATCAACATCATTGACGTGCGTGCTGGTCATCCCGGCGATCGGCCAACAGCCTAGCGAAACCGGCGTCACCCATAGATCGGTATTGCCAAGTTGGCGCTTGGTAATCGGGGAGTCTTTAAGATGCTTCATTGGTTTACCTTTGCGCAGGTTCGGGATTCCAAGACTCGACGATCGGCGGGACAAAAACGATCAGCCCAATGACGATCGAAAAGATTGCAGCAACTAGCACAGCAGCGCTGGCAATCTTCAAGGCGCGATCGATTCGAAGATCATGTCGATCCGTGATCGCGGGCGCCACCGATTCAAAGGCACTGTTGACCAGTTCCAAGCCTAGCACCAAACCGCTGGTCAATAAAAATGCTGCCCATCGCCAGGCTTCTAGTTGCAAGTAGAACCCTAGCAAGGTTCCTAAGCCAAGGAAGGTGCCGTGCACCACAAAGCTGCTTTGTCCGTAAGTGCCTAACGCGACACCAGAGAAGGCATCGGAAAATTTGCGGACCCAAGTTCGTTTCGTGTGAACAAATTTTGGGTGATCTTGCCGAGTTATTTCGTCTTGCTGATCGGATGCCACGTACAAATTTTCCAGTCGCTGGGGTTAGACGCAAATGATTGCGGCCACAACCAAGAGAGTGCTGCTTCAGCTATATCTTAGCTTTGGTGTCGGCGAACTTCGAGTACCTAATCAAAGCTAAGGTTTATCCGGCAGTAGGACGTTGGTGCAGGCCAGTCGGTTTGGAGATATTCAGGTAAGTCGCGGAGGGTTCTTGGGTCGACGCGATGAATGGTTTTTAAGTTCTGGGGGCTGGAGAATGATCGCAGGATGACTATTCCAGGCCGCGAACGCCTGCTGGTGCAATCGCGACACCGCCCAATCGTCCTTGCCGTCCACCTGGGATGCCGCGGGGTTCAATGCTGAAGATGAATCCAACGTTGTCTCGGCTAAAGTCAGCGTTGGAGCCGAAATACCAAAGGAAACTTTCGCCAATATAAGTGGCACCTAGTGTTTGTCCGATTCTACCGGTGTTTCCAAAGTCCCAGGAATTGCTGGCCCGCAGAATCCACTTGGGACTCAAGCGGTAATTGACTCGAGCGTTGATGGTTTGGCTGTTGATCGGTCCGTCGATCGTGCGGAATCCGATGTACACATCACCTGATTCGGGGCGATTGGCTGCCAGACCGACACTTGCGGTTTGCAGACCATCTTGGAAGGTATCAAAATATCCGTCCGATAGAAATGCTAGGCGGTCGCCGATGTGCCACCGGAAATCGTAATCGATCATTCCGAAATCTTCACCAAAGTTATCGCGATCGCTCTGGGGAAAATACTGCGCGGATAAGTCGAGTGTCACCCAGTCGATAATCCGTTCGCGGCCCGGGGTGCCTCGCTTGGTTTGCCAACGTTGGTTGACGCCGAATTTGAAAAGTGTCAGATCGTCGGCAATTTCATTTGCGGGTGACGACACGAAACCCTGAAGCCCTGAACGCAAGGCGAAGAATCGTTCGTCGAAGGCCACTGGCGTGTTGCCACCTGGCAAAATACCAAACGTGTCAAACGCGAATCGTCGGCGAAAGTGCTCTTGCGCATCATCATCAATCGCATCATACAACGGCAATTGATCCAAGTCCTTATTGGCGTCTGCATAAAGAAAATCAGTTTGGAAGGTTACCTTGTGGGCCAGTCCATTCAAGTTGAAAAGTTGGCTTTGTACGTTGGGGTCGACTCGCCACATCGGCAGACTGGTGCGAATCCCGGTCTGTCCATACAACCGAGTCAAATCGTCACCGGTCAGGTCTTCGCCCCAGTAGGTGGCATCGCCCAACGCGTAGGGCACAACTTTAAGTGCACCTAGTTGAAATGGAACTTCAAGCTCCTGTCGGGTGCCAATTCGCAAGCCTTCACGCTCGGCCTCCCATGCCAGTGGATCATACTTGGCCAGGTCGACCGCATTGGTCGGTGCATCGCCGACTTTTAGATCGGCGTAACCCACATGCGAATTCGAGTGCCAGGTGACTCGCGAACCTAGGACCGGCTGAGCCAATACCGTAAAATCGACTCGAGGTAGCCACTGGGTTTGCGTAAAGAAATCGTTTACGTTCGCGTCGCCGGATATTTCGAACATCCGATTTTCACGTAACCGTTGGTAGCGCACGCTGGTGGCTTGATCCTTCTCTTGGTCCCACTCTCTTTCGTAGAACTGTTCTAAGAAGTTGCGGTCAGAAATCCAGCCGAATTCGCCCAGCAATCGATCTCCATTGCGAAAGCGATGATCATGTCTCCAAACCGATCGGCCTCTTTGAGTTTCTTCCAGAGTTACGTTTCGGCGATCAGCGCCCAGGTTGTCTAATCCGCTATCGCTAACTAGAAACCATGAATCATAGTATCCGCTGGTCATCCCAGGGAAAACGAATCCATTGTCGCGCGTGTAATTGAATTTGGACCCTAGGCCTAACCCTCGATTGCTTAAATAATCTAACGATCCGGTCCACTGAGTTCCTTCGACCGGTTCCATGCCCAGTACCTGGTAAAGATTCCAGTTGGTCAGTGCTTGAAAGCCGAAGATGTTGTCATTTTTTATCGCGAAATTTTGTAAGTAATACTCTGGGTTGTCCAGGTTCGTCTTAAAGACAGGCCAGTACAAGAACGGTCTTCCCAGGACGTTAATAAAATTGTCGTAGCTTTCAACGGTGAACGAATCCTTGATTGCGGGCAACCCGGTGCTGGGATCAATGGCCGTCACTCCGGATGCTGGATCTGCATCGTAAGACTTAGTTCGAGTCAGATCCAATTCACGTGATTCCAGCCAATATCTAGGGATACCCATGCGGCTTGTGGTGACGGCCGCTCCGTAGGCTCGGAATTGCTGTTGATTGATTTGTTGGAGAACATCGGCCCGTAGTCGAATCAGGCCTTCAAATTCTGGGACAGGCGACAGCATTTCAGCATCCAGAATCGTCCCCATCTGCATGTTCACGTCGTAATACATCTTATTCGCGTAGACCACTCGCTGACCCAAGGCAAAAATTACATTGCCTTCCAAAAACAGTTCCCAACGGGGCGTGGTTTCTGACCCCCCCATGGATGCAATCTGATTGGTCCAGGCAACGATATTATCCGCTTGAATCACGAGTCTTTCGCCGGTGGCAACGCCAGAAGGATTTGATCCGGGCGTACGGTTTTGCGTAATCATTTGGCTATCAACGACTACCTTGACGCCGCCGGTTCCCAATATCATTTGTTCACCAGGGATTCGGCCAGGAACATTGCGAAGATTCAGATCTACGCCTGTGTTTCGCGGAAAAATCTGGACCTTTACCGGTTGACTATCGGAACCGGCAAGGTTTTGGCCCGGTGCAAAAATGCCAGAGCCCTGCCCTGGCGGCACTACGCCAAAAACTGCAGGTGATCCCGGGTCAGGACTCTGCGCCGCAATCGGTGCCAGATCGGCAGCGCCCAACGTGCTGCTGGAATTGATGGCAAAATTTAGAGGGCCGGCAGCATTGGGTGACGCAGTCGGTGCGCCTTGGGATTGAGGGGAAAGGAGCGGGTTCCCTAATGCTGCGGGCAGACTTTGGTTTGCTTGATATCGATTGTCTGTCGACTGGTAGCTTGCCAGTCCAATTGGGGACGGTCGTTGCGAATTGGCAACCTCCTGTTGCCAGTAGCTTAACGCCCGCTGGGCCAAGCCTGGTTCACTTCTTGCCGGAGAAGTAAAGCCAATGCTGTTTTGTTCGGGTAAGTCAGTCTTGAATTCAAGAGGAAGGTCACTGGCCAAAGTGCCCAACCATTGTTGGTCGCGAATCCAATCGAAATCCTGATCGCTTAGAACAGCATTGGAATGGCTCGGTGGGTTGACCGCTGGCAAGTTTGGTGCGCTGTTATGGACCGATTCTTGCGTGCTAAAGGGTGAACGCGGGAATCCAATGGCAACGTTTCCCTCAAGGTAAATTACGGCAAGTTGGCGGACGTTTTGTGACCCCCAAATGTCGCTAGAAAATTCATTGGAGACAGCAGCGCCGCCCGGCGACAGTCCGATGGGAGCACTTGGGTCGACCCAGATTACGGCATGGTCGGCGGTGTAAGTTGCCTTGCCTTGAGTCAATCTGATTTGTGACAAGACCTTGGCTTGATAGGCCCCCTGTTGCCATTGATCCCGAACGACGCCTTGAATTTTTATCGCATATTGCGGAGAAAAATTCGGTGCAGTGATTTGCACTCCGCGGCCACTGGCGATGGTGGTCGATTGAATCAGTGCGACGTTGGAATCATTCGAATGTAGCGGATCGCCATTCCAGGCCGCTGTTGAAAATTCAGTTGTCCCAACGCCAGGTGCGGCAGGCGAACCTGCTGAACTGACTGGCATTGGCGTCGCGGGCCATTCTTGGCATGTTGCAGCCAAAGCGACGCCGGCGATCAAGTGGCTGGAAATAAAAGTCAGTAAAAGCAGCAGTAGCATTGACTTCGAAGCGGCCCAAAGAACAGGCCAGGTGTTCTGGTTTTTGAAACGATTGGCCAGTGGATGGATCGCTCCAGGCGCAGCCCAACCGTTCGCGACATTGGCTGGGCGAAAGCTAATGTCATTCAAAAAAAACGTATTTTTATGAGGTCTTGAGTAATGCAAGACTCGTTGCCTGACGATGTAAAGACTAAGTCAGTTGAAAATCAAATTGGGGTCGGCTAGTCATGCGCTGGGTTGACGCACACTACCTCTGAATCCTGGCGTTCTGCAGTCCACCGTTCTGCCTGGTAGTATCCCGGTAGTATCCTGGAGGCCAGTTGTCCGACAGCTATCCGCCTTACAATGGGATGCGGGAGTATAGAAACGCCCTCAAACGACCGCAAGATAACTTTTGCTAGCAGTAGTAAGTGAAAAGCAACTCGGTAGCACGGCGGGTTGAGTGGATAACCGTTAGGCTTCTCTGGTCGCGAGAAACGCCCCGTTTTCAGTCAGGGTTGCCAGTCGAAGTTGGGTGGCCAGGAGATGCTTTGTCGACCCGTTATTTTGGATCGATTGCGGCAAGCTGCGAACCCGTTTCAAGTTGGGAATTCAGGCGAATTGGATCGCAATCGTGACTAGTGATCAAATCGTTGGTAAAACCAAACAGAGATCGGAAAGACGATCAAAATGGGCAGCCAAGCAGCGAATGCAGTTGGCTTTAGAATCTGTTGGGCGCCTAGGAACTGGCAGACCATAACCAATAGTTGCACGCCAATCATAAGAAAGCCGCAGTAGGCCGCCGCAACCACAAGCTTTTGGCCTTCTCGCCGCAGTACCAAGGGCAGCCCGATCAGTAATACAGAAAAATCTAAGAAGGGGCGAAGTAGACGCCAGTGCATTTCGATTCGGTGGATGCTGGGTAGGCGTACGCTGCCGCTTTGATTGACGGTGATCAATTCAGACAGTGATGCGCTGCGGAACCAATCGACGCCGTGCACCAATTGCTGGATGGGAATGCCCGTGGGAATGAAACACTGATCAGACTTCAGCCACGAATGATCTGCAGGGCCGTACAAACGAGTCTTGCCGTCTTGAACGACACTCGCTTGAGTTGCGATCGATGCAGGTTGGTGAACGCCATCCAAAAGGAATCCGCCTGGCAATTGGTCCGTTGGTGGTTGCCAGAAGGCTCGGCGAGCCACAATCTGATTGCCTGGTACGATGGGTTTGCTGGTTCGGTTTTTCTTATCGGTCGTGTTGCTAGGGGATAAACTGCGCGACCTCGTTGAAGCAGAAAAGTTCTTCGTTTGCTGCTTTGAAATGGCTGGATTAATTGCCGTCGTCTGGTTTGCCGCGTCCAACGTTTGCCAATCATGAGGCAGCAAAAAGTCGGGTTGGTCGATTTCACCTGTTTTGGGGTCGATCGATAAACCACGAATCATCACCAATGAATCGTAGTCGATTTGCGAGATCATACTCTGGGGTTCATTCTTGAGCAGTTGTTGGGCATTCGCGGTCAATGTTTCTCTGAATTTAGGTAAAATCCATTCGCGACAAAACAGGGAGCCAAAACACAAAATTAATGTCAGTACAACCAACGGCTTGGCGACTCGGCGGATGCTGATTCCGGCTGCTTGAACCGCGGCCAATTCGTGAGTGCCATACAGTCGGGTCAGCGTGCAAATGGCGGCTAGAAGATAAAGCAGACCACTGACCTCGCAAAACAGTCCGATCAGTCGTGGGCCATAATAATGTAGAAGAAACTGCCCCATGGAACCTTGTCGTTTGCCCAGTTCGACGAATTCATCCAGGTTGTTAAAGATGTCAATAATCAAGTACAGGCCAGCCAGGCTGCAATAGCAGACCAGCATGATTTTAACGAACAGGCCAATGACGTAGCGATCAAAAAGCGTCATAGCGATGGGGAAAGTCCAAAAAGAAAGGCCAGCTTCCGGGCAACAAATCGGCCTCAGGGCAAGCGCTCAGCCCTCGGTCGAATTTTCCTGCAGGACGGGAAATCCGTTCTCACCCCGGCGATTAAAGCTTACTGATGCGAGTTTTTAGCACAAGCTCAATCGTCAATTGCTACCAATCACAATACGGAATTCGCGCTGGAATTCTGCCGGGATGTTTCGGTGCTCCAGTCGATTGTTATTGCTACTTCAAGGCATTCGAGCGATTAGAGGGTAATGTTATGCCGGGCGAACCTGGAAGCTAGAAGTTGGGATCTTCCGACCCAGGTCGCCTCCTTCGCTGCTTCCCAAGGTGCCAGGGTCGCCTGTGTTAACACGGCGTTAGCCGCCGGGCGAAGAAATTTTGGACGGATTGTTCAGATAGAGACCCTCAAGCGGGTCCAAGTTTTCCTAACACGAGCGGCAGCTGTAAAAATACCAGCAAGCAGCGCAAACCAGTGGATATTGCCTTCCTTCGCTTTCGCTGTGGGCTTGTATTGCGGTAAGTTTTCTTCTGCCGCTCGCCTAGTACTTTGGTTCACTAGTTCGAAAACAGTATTTCTTGACTCGCCCAACCGCAACCCGGGACACGAAATCCAGTGCCGGATTTAATCATGCGTTTAGTTCCAAGTCCCCTAGAAAGATGGCAAGTTTGAGTTCAAAAGCCGGCATTAAGGAGGCGGGTAGTTTTGAAAACCGAAGCCCTGATTGAGAAAAAACCCAAAAGAGCATAAAAAATAGGAGCGTCTAGAAGCCAGTTAAGGTAGATTTAAGCAGAGTCGTCGCGCTGCAACCTTATCCCAGATTCATGAACCAGGAGTCACAGGCCCCTGGAACCATCGAGGAGATGGTGATCCGGTAGGCACTGAGAAGTCTTTGCTGCAAAGTTTTGACTGCGGTGTACACTAGATCTCTGGAAAGGTTCGGTTTCGGTCTAGCGAAAGATTCATTACGCTTTTATTATTCGATTGGCGCAGAATTCAATTGGGCAGCATTCATTTAGGGTTGGGTAGTGATGCTTGAGATCAAAGAAATTGGCGACGTAAGTGTTGGGTACTTCCAAAACACTCGAATTTTGGACGAAGCAACGGTTCAAACGGTCGGGGCCGAGTTGCTGGAGGCAGCAGCTAGGACGAAGGACAACAAGTTGGTCTTGAATTTTCGGAATGTGGTGCTGATGTCCAGTGCAATGATCGGCAAGTTGGTATTGCTGAGAAATCGCTGCAAGGAAGCTGGTGTAAGACTGGCGTTCTGTGAAATCACCGAAAACGTCAAAGAAGTTTTCATGTTGATGAAGTTGGATCAAATTGTTGATCTCTATTCTGACCAAGCGGGGGCCCTGACGGCCATGGACGCGTTTTAGTTGCGTTGGGTACAGTTAGGTTCGACAAGAGGCGACCATAGGCAACTGGGGCGTTGAGTAGATGCCGGTCTTGATTTAGCCGCCCTGATTTAGCCGCCCTGAATTAGCCGCCTTGAATTAATTGTGCTGCAGCATGGCCGAATTACCAACTGGTGTTCACATCGCGCGCTATCGGGCCATCGGTCAGTATCCGACCCTGCCATAATTCGACCCTGCCATTATTAGACCTGGGTGGTTTGGCTGGGTGGTTTGCCTGGGTTTGCATCTTTTTGATCAAAAACATAGCGAGCGGTTCTGGGGAGGTTCCTAGGGACGATCGTTTTTTCTATGCCCTTACGCGTCTTATTGTTCACGTGCTACCAAACGACGAATAAATTGCCGCCGCGATTGTTGTGTTGGGGATACGGTGATTACTGCGCTGTAAATTCTAATTTCCTAAAGGTCTGCGTAATCTTTTGCGGTTTGCAGAGTTTTTAGCCGGGCCTGTGAATGGGTGTTCCTCTAAAATATTGCGGAAAGTCATTTTCTTTGGAATTCTGGTTTGAGGTTCCTTGGTAAGCGATCGTCTAATCAACACCAAGGAATAAACACGGGTACTTTTGACAGCGAGCATTCATGTCATTTGATGACGAACCAGGGATCGGCCAGGCTGATCAACCGCCTATCGATTGGGCGGTGGTGGTTCGTCATTTTTTGCCGCAAGGTCTGCGGCTCGCGATTCGTTATTGTGGCGACATCGCGTCAGCCGAAGATGCGTTGCAGGATGCGTTATTAAAAATCGTGCGATCCAAAGACAGTTTTCGTCATGAAAGTTCCTTGCAAACGTGGCTTAGCCGAATTGTCATAAACAGTTGCCGTGATTGGCTGGCCAAGCACCGCCGGAATCAACCAAGCCAGTTGAATTTGTTGGACGATTTGTTGGAGAGTGCATTGCTTGGCCCCGGACAAAAAATGCAGTCACAAGAGGCGGTAATTCAGATTCGACAGGCGGTAGAACAATTGCCAGATCGGCAGCGAGAAGTTTTAGTCTTGAGTGTTTGGGAGCAGTTGGAGACAAGTCAGATTGCAGAGGTGTTAGAAATGTCGCATCAAAATGTCTACGCGACGTTGTCGGTCGCTAGAAAAAATTTGCGGAATGCACTGCAACCGTTGTTGGGCGATGGTGGTCGTGAAAAGCCGAACACCAAAACGGCCCAAACGGTTCAAGCGGATCAATCGCATCCGGCGGATCAAGGGAACCGAAATAATCCCACCAAGGATTTGTTATGAACATTGAACATGGAGACCAAGATCGCCCAAGTGAAACGCCGGCAGGTGAGCAATCGCTCGGGGTCCCGCGTGATAATGGCGAATCGCCGGATGTTGGTGCCGCGGTTAATGAGGGCGCCTGGATAAACGATGTGGCAGGGGATCTGTTGCAGCAACCCCAATGCGATGGCGGTCAGGAGGAGCATCCATGGACGCGACTGCAGGCCATCGTTCGTTCAGCAGATCCAATAGAAGTTGAAACCCAGGCAGCACAAGGTGAGGCTTGCGAGCGATTATTGCAGGTCTTTTTGCAAGCGGAGGCAGTCGATTTCGCGGTCGTTTCGACTGGGACAGTGGGCAAAAATGTCGGCGACGGAAGTGTTGTCGGCGGTGGTAGTGATGCCGGCGATGGTAGTGATGTCGGCGGTGGTAGTGATGCCGGCGATGGTAGTGATGCCGGCGATGGAAGTGATGCCGGCGATGGAAGTGTTGTGTCGGAGGTCATTCAAAGCAACCCGGTTGAAGGACTCGACGTCGCCAAGGTTGTCGAATCAGGTCGTTTTGGGTGGAGGCGTTTTTCAGCTTTGGGTTATCGGCAAATCGCAATTGCCGCGGGATTGCTGTTTGCAATCTTGGGTGCCTGGTTGGGGATGCGAGCTTTCACGGATTTAGATTTGAATCGGATTGTCGACCAATCTATGGGTGAACCGTCGACTGATATCCAGAAAGAATCGACTGCCTTGGCAGACGCTGGGTCGAAGGCTGAAGAAGATTCTGAGGTTAACCCGGTTGTGTCTGAAATGGGTACGGAATTACCAGAAATTCAAAGTTCGGTTGAATCTATGCGGATTGTGTCCGTCGGGCAGTTGTTGAACTTGCCACCGCGAATGATCAATGTTCGATTGAAGAATTCGGATCCGAGGGCTTTGGAAGAAGAGTTGAAGCAGTGGCTGTTGGCTTGGAGCGTTGCCAATCCGATGGAGCGAAATCAATTGGAGTCAACTTGGGCGACCAATCGTGGTTTTTGGCTGGTGTGGACCAGGCAGGGTGTCGTCCAGTGGAGAGAGACTGCAATTCTAGAGGCCGCCATTGAAGTGGTCAGTTTGGATATGGGGCCGCAATCACAAGAATTTTTGCGGGGCTGTTTGCGGTACCCACATTTAGAGAGTTTGGCGATGCGGCGATTCATTCCCCAGGCTTCTGATCTTCAATTGTCGCAATTGCTTCGTGAGGCGAAGGATTGTGATTCATTACAGATGGTTGCGTCTGAATTGTTGGGGCGATCGTCTTCGGTGGCGACGGATGCTTTGGTTGAATTGGCTTGCAGCCCTTCGTGTTCGAAGATCTTGGCGGGAATTAATCGCCCGTGGAATCCAAGTCATGCCGCTCGAGCCCTGGCAGTAATGAATGCTTCCGGGCGAGGGACTGAATTTCAAGCTGCGATGTTGCTTTGGGTCATTCCTGGTCCAGAAATCGATCGCATGTTGAAGCGGCAATTGCAGCAAGGGGTGCATGTGCAACAGGCCACAGCGGCGTTGATCTTGCGGCAAGTTCCTTCGGCGGATCTTGCACTGCAAGAAGCAAGTCAGTTAGGAACCGTTGCAGCAGGAATGAATTCAGCGAATCAACGGGTTCAAAGGTGGAAGAAACAGTTTGAAGCGAACGTAGTTCGCGATGTCTTTTTAAGTGAGGTATGTCAGCGATGCGAGCGAAATTCTTAGTAGCAATGTTGTTTGGTTTCGGCTTCCTTAGCCATTCCGAGTTACCACTTAGCGCAAGTCCATGTCTTTTGGGTTTGGGATCGGCAAGCCCTCAGTCGCCTGATGAAGATGAGGAGGCTGGACTGGTGGTGAAGGTTTACGATGTTAGCGATTTGTTAACTCAACCGCAGGCCTTTGAGATACTACCGGATCGTTGGCCAGGGACCGGTTTACGTTCCAAAGTTACGGACGCCCAGCCAGGTGTATTTGGCGGTGGTGGAATGGGTGGCGGTGGTATGTTCGCTGTTTCTCCTTCAATGGGCACTCAAGGTATGGGCATGGGCGTCGGTGGAATGGGTGGCGGTGGAATGGGTGGCGGTGGTATGGGCGATGGATTTGTAACGGGCTATGCCGGTGCTCAGCTCCCGGCGAACCAGATTGGTCAAGTCATCGTTTCGATGGTTGAACCGAAGTCTTGGGAAAATCAAGGTGGCATTTGCATTTGCCGGGCATTAGGTGGTTCGTTGCTGATTAGACATGCGGCCGAAGTTCACAAAGAAATCGAGGCGCTCCTGGGTGTTCTGCGTTCGGCACAAGCGAAGCAAAGAACCGTAGCAGTCCAATGGGTTGCGCTGAAATTGAACGTCGCTAACGCAGAGTCGTTGCTAACAGGCAAGTCGCAGCCAGAGATCGATGAGATTATTTTGCAGTCGGCGGTTCAGGCAGGCTCGGGTACAGGACTCAATGGTCAAGTGGTTGCGTGCACTAGCGGCGAACATCGAAATATTGTGATTGGGGTTACACCCGTGGTAGGCAGCGGTGGTGGGATTCAGGATCTCGATAAGCAAAATCAAGTTGGCTATCAATCAAAAACCGTTAAGCCCGTTGTGGGTTGGTCGGCGGAATTCCTACCTTTTATTCCGCCAGGCGACAGTCCGATTGGTACGATTCAGGTTGGTGTCAGTTGTGTTGATGGTGGGCCGCCCGCGCTGGTAATTCCGGTGGTTTCCTGGGCTGGGCAAGTCGATCGGGGAAATTTGAAGGCTTTTCAAGTGGTAGGCACTGTAAAGTCGGTCGCCGATCAATGGACTTTATTGGGTGGTATGAGCGAGCCAGGTGATAAAGTCTCTGAAACCTACTACATCCTAGTGAAATGGAACTAGCAGACCGGCGTTGATCGTCGCTGGGTGTGGTTTCTGATTACTCAGGCCATGGTCGTTCGTTGATTCGGATGGCTGTGGCCTTTTTCGTTTCCTGAAGCCACGGGGTTCCTCTTGACCAGTTGCCTATCGAATCAGCAGCGATCGGGATAGAATCTGGCTAAATATTCTGGGCGAATGGATTGATCCTGCTTCCGCGTCAGGCAGTTGGAGATCCAGTTTTTTGAATCCACGTTCATGTTGTCTTCCAAACCGGAGCCATTCCACGGTGAGCAGCACCTTTTCACGGCCTCTGCAGGCCAAGGATCGAATTATCATTTTAGGTGATTCGATTACTCAAGCAGGAAATCGTTCGGCTGGCTTTGTCACCCTTTTGCGTGAGGCATTGGGGCGAGAGGAATTGCAATGGCGTCCAACGGGAGTCAGCGGTGACCGGATCGAAAACGCGAGAGTTCGCGTTGTGACCGAAGTCTTGCCGTTGCGTCCGTCGATTGTCATGGTTTTTGTTGGCGTTAATGACGTTTGGCATCAATCGCGAGGCAACGTGCTTGAATTTGCCAAAGCCAAACAAGACATGCTGGCTTTGGTTGAAGCCTTGCGGCTAACGGCTGGGGAGGAGTCGGAATCTGAAGTCGGTTCACCCGAAATTGTGCTTTGTACGCCGATGTTAATTGGTGAAAAAGCCGACGGTTCGAATTCAATGGACCGCGATCTTGAAGATTTGTCCGAAATGATCCGAACGGTTGCCACGGACAGTGGATGCAATTTGCTGGACCTGCGGAAGTTGGCGATCGACTACCTGAAGGGTCACAATCCAAACCAAAAATCGCATTCGATCCTCACGATCGACGGTGTGCACTTGAATCGAATGGGCAATCAGTTCTTGGCCAATGCCATCGCAGGCTATTTTGAATTGATTCTGCCCGAACCTGAGGCTCAGTTTTTACGCCACGTGGTGTTGTTTAAATTCAACGCCGGAGCCAGTCCGATGGCCGTTCAAGCAGCTTTGGATTCTTTCCAATCACTGGGGAACAAAATCGACACGATCGTTGCCATTGAAAGTGGAACCAACATCAGTCCTGAAGGGAAGTCCAAAGGGTTTACGCACGGCTTTACGTTGACGTTCCGGACCGCGACCGATCGAGATAATTATTTGCCTCATCCCGAACATGTGAAGTTTACTCAGTTGGTCGCGCCGATTGTGGAAGATGTTTGCGTCTTTGATTACTGGGCCAAGATGCATGCGACGACTCGTTAGTTGAGTCCATTTTCACACGAAGCGTTGGACAGGGTGAGCGGACTCAGGTGAGCGGACTCAGGTGAGATTGAACCTTAAGTATTGAGCATGCCAGCATCACGCGGCTGAGTTTTGACGGGTCAAGTTCTTGGGTGCCATTTTTTAGTCGGCCCATGGGGTTGCAGGGTGTTTTTGCAATCGAATGTTTGACCCGTTTCATGTTTCTACCTGCCTGAATGCCGTGCAGGCCTTTGCGAATTAACTTCAACAGATCACCTTCCAGTATTAACAGACAAAGTCTAATGATGACGCCAAAAGCGAAAGATAAAAGCAGCAGCACCGCGGTCCGATTGGAAGGTGCTATTTATGATTATCCGAAGTACTACGATTTGATTTTTGGGTCAGATTGTTTGGCCGAGATGAACTTTTTGCAGGAATGTTTCCATCTGTTTGCCGATCGCGAGGTCACCAATCTATTTGAACCGGCGTGTGGGACAGGACGTTTGATGATCCGTTTTGCGAAGTTAGGATTTAAAGTTTCGGGGCTGGATTTGAACGAAAAGGCGATTGACTTTTGCAATCGCCGGCTGGAACGCAATGGCTTCAAACCGACCGGATTTGTTGGGGACATGTGCGAATTTTCACTAGCTCAGCCAGCGGATGCAGCGTTCAATACGATCAATAGTTTTCGACATTTAGAGGCTGCCCAACAGGCAGGCAATCATTTGTCTGCCATGGCTGACGCGATTGCACCGGGTGGTTTGTATGTTTTGGGGTTACATCTTTCGCCAACCGGAGGGGCAACGATTGAGGAGGAGAGTTGGTCGGCATCGCGAGGTTCGTTGACGGTAAATACGGATATGTGGCTGGTGGATCGAGACCTGTCCAAGCGTTACGAAACCTACAAGATGAAATACGAAGTCATCACGCCAAGTCGGTATGAAATATTGGAGGATCAGTTCAACTTTCGAACCTACAGTTCCGATCAAATTTTGGAATTGATTGCCAGCGAACCTCGTTGGGAGATTGCTGAAATTTACGATTTTGCCTATGACGTTGAGTCTCCGATTGAATTGGATGAAACGACCGAGGACATCGTTTTCGTATTGCGCCGCGCCCAGTAATCGTGTGCACGTTGTCGGATTTGCCGATTCGGCGGATTAATGGGATCGACAGACGTGCGGGTAGTCCGATGGTGGAGGTTCGATCCGAATTGGCTTGTATTTTTGTTCGCTTGGGATGTAAAGAAAACATGAGTATTCTAGAGACTGAAGACCCGCAATTATTCGCAGCCATCACCGACGAAGCGGAGCGGCAGCGCGAAGGTTTCGAAATGATCGCCAGTGAAAATTATACCAGTGCGGCGGTCATGGAAGCGGCTGGAAGTATCCTTACCAATAAGTATGCTGAAGGTTACCCAGGCAAGCGATACTACGGCGGTTGCCAACACGTAGATGTGATTGAACAAATGGCGATTGATCGTGCCAAGACCTTATTTGGTGCCCAGCATGCGAATGTTCAGCCGCATTCTGGATCGCAGGCCAACCAAGCGGTCTACATGACTTTGCTAAGCCCCGGTGACACTGTGATGGGTTTTGATTTGGCACATGGCGGCCATCTTACCCATGGAATGAAGTTGAATCTGTCGGGGCAATTGTACAACTTTGTGCATTATGGAGTCAGTCAGAAGGACTACCGAATTGACTTTGACCAAGTCGTGCAGTTGGCGCGGCAGCACAAGCCAAAGTTGATCGTGGCGGGTGCCAGCGCTTATCCGCGTGAAATTCCTCACGATCGTTTTGCAGAAATTGCAAAGGAAGTGGGGGCGAAATTGATGGTGGACATGGCTCACTATGCTGGCTTGGTTGCTGCAGGTCTGCACAACAGCCCAGTCGGTGTTGCCGACTTTGTCACCACGACGACTCATAAAACATTGCGTGGACCGCGAGGGGGTTTGATACTTTGCCGCGAAGAAGATGCCAAACTTTTGAACCGCAGCGTCTTCCCAGGAATGCAAGGCGGACCTTTGGAGCACGTGATCGCTGGCAAAGCCGTTTGTTTCCGCGAAGCGAATACGCCAGATTTTGTGCAGTATCAAAAGCAGGTGATTGAAAATGCACAGACATTGGCAGAGGTGTTAGTGGCGGGCGGGTTGCGAATTATTAGCGGTGGCACCGATAACCATTTGTTGTTGGTGGATGTGACTCCGCTTGGAATTGGTGGGAAAGTTGCCGAACAAGCCTTGGATTACTGTGGCATTACCGTGAACATGAATATGATCCCGTTTGACCAGCGTCGCCCAATGGATCCTAGCGGGATTCGAGTGGGGACCCCTGCCCTGACGACTCGAGGCATGGCAGCGGACGAAATGAAGACGATTGCAGGTTGGATGCTGGAGGTTTTGAAGGCTCCGGAGGATCAGGCATCGCTCCAGCGGGTTCGCCAATACGTCAAAGAAATGGCCAGCAATTTTCCTGTTCCCGCAGACCGTATCGCCGTTTAGCGATTGGTTGGGGAACATTGGGCAGCTATCTCCCAAAGCCAGGCTGCGAAGTAGCGGGGCCAGCGGCGGTTGCCGGCAGGGATGAATTAGGCAGGGCCGAGTTTGGCAGGGCCGAACCGGGCACAGATGCACCAGGTTGGCTTCCGCTTGTGGGTGATAGGACTTCAAAGGCTGAACCGGTATTACCGGTAGGCATCGGCGCCATTTGAACGGTGATTTCATCCAACATCACCTGGCCGTAGCCGCTTAATGCGAATGTGATTTTCAGGTCGTGAGGATCGTTGGTGGCGCGATAAACCACGAAGGGTTGCCAACCTCGGGTGGCCGAAATTCGTTGCGACAAGTCCAAGCCACCCAGCGAATCCTTGATCAGAAACCCGTCTAATGATCCCGTGATGGGTTGATCGATTCGAACGTAGCCTGCGATGCGCACCAGATGATTTGCGGGGATTTGCACAGGGGCAGAGACAATCCAGACCGGAGTGTTTTCGACCACGGCGGCAGGAATGCCGGCTGCGGGTTGGGCCGACAGAACAAGTCCTTTCCTGCCGTCGACCAGTGCGGCTTCGTTCAACTGAGCGAAACTTTGGATCGAACTGCCACTATTGCTATGGTGTTGCCAGCCACTGGATGTGGTTTGCCCAATGTCTTCAAAGTCACCGCCGGGTAGGCCGTTGCCTGACCACTGCACTTGTGACATTCTGGAAATGGATTGCCAATGCAGAGGGATCAAAATCGGATGGAGGTCTAACGGGCTTGCCGTTGGCCAAGAGAGCATGGCTTGAGCCTCGGTCACCAGACTGTCGTTCAGTCGTGCGACTTCGCGTTGCAAGATGTTCGACTGGCTCCACAAGGCTAATGGATCAGAACTGGCTAGCGTGGGGTTGATGGATTGCCGTGCCGATAGAATTCTGGTCAACGCACTTTGAATCTCGGGACGGTCGCGGCCGGCTTGGACCATGGCGGTTTGCAGTCGCGACGCCCATTCGGTTGAGTATTCTGCCTGCTCTAAATGTAGTTGATTGAAGGACCACGATTGGCCTTGGTTAGATGATTGTTCGACGTAACGAATCACCAGCGGATCTTGTGTAAGCACGATGGCTTCCCAGTCACTGGCATTTTCTATTTGAATCGTTAGTTGGTTTCCAAGGCGTTGGTGGGTTGCCGGGCTTAGGCCTGTGGGTGTCAAACGATAGGGTTGATCCGATACACCTGATCCGGCATCCTGGATCGCAATCACTCCCTCACGCGACGAACCCGCCGTGAAGGATTCGCGCCCGTTGACTTGCTGGACTAACAATAGCCGCGAACGACTGGTTTTTAACGCATGGACTTGGATGCTTGGGTCGACTTGATCAACCTGGCCGGTGACTACCGCTCCGGCAGTCCACGGCGCCAATTGTTCCAGTTGCCGATTGACCCAGCGAATGGCCAATTGACGTTGCAGGGTTGCCGGTGACGTGTCATCCAGTCGTGATTGACTGCGAAAGACAAAACCGCGAGCCCCGCCGGCAATGGCTTGAAAGACCAGGCCCCGTAGTTGGGCAGGTTGGATCGCGATGGGGGCATTGGTTCCCGAAAACGCGGCGGATTGTTGAATCAACTGTGGCGAAAAATCGGTATCAATTTCTGCCAACATCGGAACGTACGCTTGGGCCAATTGTGCACGTTGTTGTAACCACTTGCTGTACAAGTGCAACGGGAAACTGGTGCCAACAATTTTTTGGCCGACACAAAGCAGGTCCGCTGTGCGGCTGTAGTCAGACAGTCCTGTCTGGGCTGTTACCAGCACGGGGCGACCCTGACGAATGTCGATTTGGCGTATCTTTGCGATGCGTTGTTTTACCACGGCGTGGTCTGCCCAGTTCACACGGTCGCCGACCAGCCAAGCCAAAACGGGATCGTACTGAAAATTGATTAGGCGCAGGCCATCATCGACCGGGGGCGGAGCAATCACCCACAAGCGATGATCTTTGGCGCGTTGTAATTGCGAGACCGTGGGTGAATTGGCCATCCATAAAGTGTTGAAGCCCATTTCTTTCAGGGCACTCATCGCTTCGCCGTTGTACTCAATAGCGCGAATCACAAAAGGTCGATCGTCGATCAGAACCACTGTCCCATCGGTCCTGACTCGGCTAGGTCGTGATTGTTCGACTTGCATCCCAGCCACTTGGACAACGTTTGGCACAGATTCTTCGGCAGCCAAGAAGCTGGCCTGTTGAATTCTCTCCGCGGACACTCGGCCCTCGACCGCCAGTGTGTCAATCCAAACCTCTTGGTCGCCTGGTCCGCCATACAAATTCAAAATCACCGCGTCGATGTACGCATCTTTCTCGCTGACTTGCGAGCCATACTTTCGTCGCAACAGAGGAAGTTGGCTTTTCATCTTTTGGTAAAGCGTAGTTCCGTCATCGGTTTGAAAGCCCAACTTGGTCCAGCGGTCGATCTGTTGGCAGATGTCGCCTTCGATCAATGTCGTCATTGGACCATTGCCACTGGGACTGTCTGTGTTGGGAAAGACCACCCGGGCATAAAGCTGAACTCCCGTTCGCGCGCAGCGAACGTAGACCGTAGGTTCCAGTTCTGGAATGACAAACGATGGCGACAGATCGTAGCTGGCCATAATTTGTTCGCCCGGGCCGCAACGAAATTTGAATCGGTAGCTGGCATTCCCAGACTGGTGTTGCTGTTGCGAAATGCCTTGCTGCAGAACGGGCCAATCGATCGATGCAGTCCACTGCCGCAGCTGCCAGGACCGTTCGCTATTTTCAAATGAGTCCAGAACTTGGCTGCAGGCGGTTGGCGTGCCCAGACACGCCAAGATCAACGAAAGTAACGACAGCAACGACCAGCGAATTTTTTCGGCCATGGTTTTGCGGTAAGAACTCGGAATAATTTGGGATATAGCGTGCCACGAGTGGCTATTTTGAAAAAATGTTGATCAAACGCCTCAAGTGGTGCGTACCAGTGGTGTTTTGGCAACAAAACGGCTGGGCGTCCAAAAAGGGCCTCAAAAAGGGCTTTTACCAGCATTTTTCATAGTTGGCCAGATCAGTCGCGTTGCATTTTGGCAACACAGGCAATTTAAGATGAATTGCTAAAATAAATTTTAAGTCATTGAATTTAAAAGAGTTAAGTTCGGTATCCAGTGGTTTTATTTGGATGCTGGCACTGTGGCTGCTCTAATGAACCTGCATCACTCAGCCACCTTTTCAGCAGAAGGAAACAGCAGAAATGACTAGCCAACAAAATCAGAACACAACCGAAGCCGCAGTCGAACTATCCGCCGACATGACCCAGTTGGTTTACTTAGTAGCGAACTTGCCAGCCGCCCAACGCGGCGAATTGCAAAACGTTTTAGGACGAGTGGTCGAAAGCACCAAGCGTCGCCGTCGTATCTTGACTTTGGTTCAAGAGGCCTTGAGCCAGTTGCGATTGGACATGAAGTACTTGGTTTTCGATCTAGAAGCAACCCGTCGCGAACGCGATAAGTACAAAGCGATCGTCGAAGGTTCCAACGGCCACGACGAAGAATAGTCTTTGCCTGATACATCTATCGCTGGGCGATATTGCCTTGCGATGATGGCCGCCAAAAAGATTGTGATGCATGCCAAGGATTAGGGTCTTTGGCTAACGAAAACTAAAACTCAGAAATGTCAGAACAGTGGATCCTGGCGGCTTAGCCAGCACAAGGCCGCAGTAGAGAACTTGAACTTTGAGCGATCGGTTTGGACAGTGACTTGGCTTTGATTACCGAGTGATGTTTTTCCTCCGACAAGACGAAACCGAACGCGACTTGATTAGGTGGGTCGCTGCTGAATCATCGCTCTTTTTATATTTCGATTCCGACGTTTTTCCGCAAACATTTCTGCTGAGGAAAAGGCTTCAACCTACGTAGGGTTGAAGCCTTTTCGTTTTTCTTGCCGTGGAGATTTCCACCCGCGAAGGACGCACTACCCAGGACGCACTACCCAGGACGCATACCCAGGACTCCCCTTGTGTCGATCCTGGCATCTTTGACTGTCTCTTAGTTGTAGTCCGTTTGAATAGTCTTTGAATCTCCGACTTGCCACTTGCTTAACAAAGCTTCGGACAGAATCAGAAACCAAAACACCAGTACCGCATTCAGGTGAAATCCATAGTCTACAAAACTGGTAAGCACGCCTCCGTAAAACGCCAGCAGTGCTAGGCCAACGACGATTCGCAAGGGTCTTCCCAGTATGCAAACGATGGCAGCGGTTTCTACCACTAAAGTTCCTTGTTGCATCAACATCGTGCTTTGTTGATCTGAAATAATCCACTGGGTTACTGGAGACGGCGAATAACCAAACGCTTTTGTCCACAATTGAAGACTGGTACCGTCGGCCCAGGCCCATCCATGACTGCGCAGTTTCGCGATGCCAGCCAGCGTATGAAACCAGCCGATGTAGAAGACGCTTAGCCAGAAAACCCAATAGGGATAGTACATGCTGATGGCGGTAGTTTGGCTACGATAGGCATAAGTAATTTGCCGATAGTAGAAGGTGAACCAAGCCGCATGGATGAAAGTTAGCACTATCGCGATATGGTAAATGTGCGGCGAATAAATGGAGTTTTCGACTCGCAAGGCCCAAAGGCTGGCAAAGGAAATCGTTGCCACCCAGCAGCTAAAAGGTGTCAGCAAGCAGAAGAACCACATCAGGCAACTAAGTACCACGATGCCTCGGACCCAGTACATCACATTGATGTCGGTCAAATACTCTGGGGGCACTTTGGACAGGAAGGTGACAACTTTCTCATTGTCAGCAACGCCCGAGGGGCTAAATTCCCAGCAAGCCAAGAGAATCGCCGAAAGCAATAAGATGCGAGTGGACAGCAGGCCAAATCGTACGTTGTTGTAAGTATCAAAAATTAAGTTCACGGGTGAACCTCGGTGTTGAATTTCTTTTGAGCGGTCGGATGGTCAAGTCGGAGTTTGGTTTTGATGTTAGTTTATCTTGGCTTCGGAAGCATCTTGCGATTTTGCTTCGTTTAGCTGTGCAGGTTTGGCCTCTGGCTCTGGCTCTGCCTCGTCGCCAGTGTTGGCTTCTGCAGCAATTGTCGGCGAGGGCGGTTGAGTTTTTGCTTCACTGGAGGTCTTGACCCGTTCTACCAATGCTGGATTTTGTAGAACAATAACTTCGAAGCTGTCTTGAACGTCGACGGCGTTTCCGACCGGGCCGATGACTTTGACTTGCACGGTGACAAACGGAAAGTTCATCTGAGCAAGTCTGTCCTGAGTCCACAGTCGGATTTCGTCACGGCTGGGAATTGTTAGGTCAGGGTCTTCCGAAATTCCAAAGCGATCCAACGACGGATTGGCCAGGCGTCCGCTGCCATATCCGGCAGGGTTCCCGTCGTAGACCCGTTGCATGTCAAAATCACTTAGCGGCAGTGCAGTTCCACTTGGGTCCAGCACCGTGAAGTCGCAATAGACTTGAGGGTTGTCGCGAAACATCGGAGCCGTCGTGATCGGAAAAACTTCCTCAATCACAAACGGCAAGATTAAGTTTGCCAAAACAAACAGAACCACAAATAGTTTTTGCATAAGCATAAGATTGTGTCACAGTAAAAGTTGGCGACTAGACGGTGGGACTACGGCAGTAAAGTCGACGCCGAGCTGAAATTGTGGCCCGAGCTGAAATTGTGGCCCGAGCTGAAATTGTGGCCCGAGCTGAAATTATGGCAAGGTGTCCATCCAAGTGAATCGACGCGGGTTGCCTTGGCTTCCAAATCAGGGCATCGATTGGGGAGCGCTGGGTAAGGGAGTTTTCTGCGCTCACACTTTGGCCTGACTTGACTATTGCCTTGCTTGGCGATTAGGCCAATCTGAACTTGGTTTTTGCGGATCATAGTCGATCAAGAAGATTCCTTGGGCGCCACCTTAACCTGAAAACAAATTCGGGCAAAACATATAGTGTACCACGCTATATTAAAAGCAAGTTCCAAAGCCGTTAAGGCTTGGCAGCCTGACAATCGGTCTTTTTTATTTGAAATTGGTAAATTACGCAATGAACTTCGATGAACAGGTGTTCGATTGGAACCAGATAAAGGGCTTGGGGAACACGGGATTACAGGTAAGTAGGTTGGGTTGCGGACTGGCTTGTGGGGATTTCAGTGATATCGCACATGAAGTTTCTCGGCAAAGTGACCTCCTAGGTGACCGTGACCCGCCAGGTGAAGGTGACGATAGGGTGGAACCAGAAGATCTGCTGAAAGCGATTTGGAGATCCGGCGTCGGTGTTTTTGATTTGGGATGTATCGCCAGATCCCAAGCGCCGGCTGAACTTCGGTTGCAAAGCCTGCAATCAGCGTTGGGGACCGTGGCGACCAGGCTGAATCAAGCTGCCGGACCGGTTGCGATTGTACGACTGACGCTAAGCCAGATGGTACCCAACCGGGTCCGGCTTCCGCATTTGCTGGCCGGTCGAACGGTTGGCCAGTTATTGGAAATGATCGAACAATGCGTTCAGCGGTGGGCGGAGATCTGGGCGGCCGCAAATTTAGCCTCGACCCGTAGCATTGTAGTCTTGGATGATTTGACTTTTCGACCTGAAGAACTTTCGCGCAGTCAACTGTCCCAAGTACATCAATTAGTCGGCGGGATTTTTGAGCTAAGATCAGCCGAACGACTGGGCATCTTGGGGGTCGGTGGCTTTTATTGGCAAGGTTTGGCAGAGTTGGTTTCGCGGCATGCTTTCGACTTTGTGTTGACTCGGGCGTCGTCAGGAATGCTGGGCCCTGATTTGCAGGATTCGTTAATCCCGATTTGCCAATTCAAAGGCATTGGAATCATGGGGTCGTTTCCACTGTACGGAGGTTTATTGGGCGATTGTCCGTTGCAGTTGGAGCAACATCCCGCAAATCAAGACCAACGGCTCAATGCAAACGCAGCAAACTTGGTCGCCAGTGAATATCAAACGACCGTCAAACGCTTGGCTTGGGCCAGTGCCTTGTTGACGCCAGGTATTGATTGTACGTTGATCGAAATACCAACCGCCGATTATCTTGCGCAAATCATGTCCTCGACCGAACCAACATTGACGGCAAGATCCGAGGCGATGATCTTACGTCATTTACGTTCGATTGACCCTCGGAACTGGCAATACTGAAGTAGGCAATCGGCCTCGTCCGGCGGTAGATACTTCAGGGTTGTTTGAACGTCGGGGCTTAAAGTGGTCCGGGCGTTTACGTAGAATCGTAGGTCCAATCGACCGAAGCTTGGGCTAACCTAAAGATGAGTAGCGGAGTAGCGGTTTCCTGGGGCGTTTGTAGCTTAGGCCCGTTTGTGTTTCGAGACCGATCGTGTCTCGCGTTGTATTTTTCAGAACTTGAACTTGAATAAAGATTGTCGCTGATGGAACCTCATCTGATTTTAGAAATTGTGATCGCCATTGTCGCGTTAACGGCAATGGAGATCATTTTGGGAATCGACAATATCGTCTTCATTACAATTCTGTCGGGGCGATTGCCCAAAGAGCAACAGCCATCGGCGCGGCGTTGGGGGTTGGCGATGGCTATGCTAACCAGGATTGGATTGCTGTTTTGTTTAGCTGGCTTGATTCAGATGGAACAACCGCTGTTCATTATTTCGGAATTGAATTGGCTGCCCCACTGGTTTCGTGATTGGCTGATCAAACATTATACGGAAGTTAATTCAGTTTCGGCCCGCGATATCGTTTTGCTTGCCGGCGGCTTATTCCTGCTGTACAAGAGCGTCCATGAAATTCATGAACGCTTGGACGAACCTCATCCGGATGATGCACCCAAGCCACAAGTTAGTTTCGTGTCCGTTATTGTTCAGATCGCGATTCTGGATTTAGTATTCTCATTAGATTCTGTCATCACCGCAGTCGGCATGGTGGAACAGATATGGGTGATGGTCACAGCCATTGTGATTGCCGTTGCCGTCATGCTGATTTTCAGCGAAGTCATTGCCAGCTTTATTGAACGCCGGCCAACGATACGAATTCTGGCGCTCAGCTTCCTGATCTTGATTGCCGTGGTGCTAATTTCCGAGGCCGTAGGCACGCCCATCAACAAGGGCTACGTGTATTTTGCGATGGCTTTTTCGTTGGCAATGGAATTTATCAACTTGGGGGTTCGCCCTGCCAACAGTGCGCCCACGGATCCAACGGTGACGCCGCCCGCTCCAGAACCAACCGAAAGTGCAAAGTTAGATTGACCGTCCGGCGATGGGAAAGAAGTGGCGTCCGCTGCTAGACCGAGGCTTGAATTTTGTTCCTGCGAGCAACGGTTTGCTGGTAAAGATTGATGTAGCGGGCCGCGCTGGCGTTCCATGACCAATCTTGTCGCATGCCAGTTTCAACCAGTTGTTTCCAAAGGTCGGGCCGGTTGGCGTAAGTGGAAATCGCTCTTTCCAAGGTTCGGTTTAGATCGGCAGCGTCCCAGTTGGAAAATGAAAATCCGTTTGCGGTACGCTCTTCATCGGCCTGGTCCAAATCACAAATGGTGTCACGCAATCCACCGGTGGCACGAACCACTGGCACGCTTCCATAACGCACGCTGTACAGTTGGTTTAGTCCGCAGGGTTCGTATTGGCTGGGCATCAAGAACATGTCGCTACCCGCTTCGATTTGACGGGCCAGTTGATCGCTGAACGCCATTTCAACAGCCAGTTTTCCAGGGAACTGGCCTGCCAACATCTTCAGTCGTTTTTCAATGGATTTGTCGCCGGTTCCCAGAACCACCCATTGGGCGTTTCTGCTTTGCAGCCACTGCGGCAGAATTTTCAAAATCAATTCCCAACCCTTTTGGTCGACCAGACGCCCCACCGATCCGATCAGCGGAATGTCGTCGTTGACATCAAGGCCGACCCGTTGCTGCAACGCTCGTTTGTTGGCAATCTTGCCAGCTTTCCAGTCGTCGATCGAAAAATGGGTGGTTAGCTTCGGATCGCTGGCGGGGTTCCATGATTCGGTATCGATTCCGTTGATGATTCCGCTAAGCACATCTTGGCGATCGCGTAACACACCGCCCAGGCCGCAGCCCAGCGGTTCGGCTTGAATCTCAAGGGCATACTGGGGACTCACGGTGCTGATAGAATGGGAAAATGTGATGCCGGTCTTTAGCAAGTTGAGTTGGCCATTGCATTCCATTTGATGCCAGTTGAAATACTTCCAATCAAGACCCGTTAACAACATGTCCCAATGCCAAAACCAGCCTTGGTAAGCCATGTTGTGAATGGTGAACAAAGTCGTGATCGAACGATAGCGTTCGGCAGTCAGATATTCAGTCGTCAAAAGAGCTGGGATCAGCCCGGTTTGCCAATCATTCGCGTGAATCACGTCGACAGGAATGTCTAACAATCGAATCCCCTCAACGACGGCGCGACAAAAGAAAACGAAACGTTCACAGTTGTCCAAGTAGTCTTTGCCGTTTTCGTTGTACAGTTCGTCCCGGTCGAAGTAATGAGGTTGGTCTACAAAGTAAACGGGAACATTGCTTCCAGGAATGGTCGATTTCAAAAAGCGACCCGAGACAATTTTTGAACCAACGGGGATGTCAAATTCAATACCAGTGGGTTCAATCGTTTGACCTGATTTGAAAATGCTGCGATAGGCCGGCAAGAATAGGCTAACGTCGACGCCTTGGCGTTCTAGAGCAACCGGTAAGGCCCCTGAAACGTCAGCAAGTCCGCCCGTTTTTGCAAACGGAACGGCTTCACTACTGGCAAGCAAAATATTCACGGTCGGAATCCCAATAATTGTCGTTCAGCCAATGCAGCGAACTTCGAGTGCATCGTTGAGTGATTAAAGTCATTTGGCAAGTGGAGAACGTCGGCGTATGGTCCTGCCTGTCTCACGTACCACCGCTGCCAAACCCTAGCCGCTTTATGTAGCTTAGTAAACAGAAGCTAACCGGCGAATCTTTGTTCAATGATGCATTTTCGAAACGTTGTGGATTCTCGAAAACATTCAATCCGCAGTATCGTTATAAATAGATCAACTGCCATTCAAACCGTCCGATCCCAGGCGGACTACCAAACTAGTGTTTCGCATATGCCAGATGTCGTCAATCCAGTCATCGCGGTCTTCGACTTACTGAACCAGCAAATGGTCTTTGCCGTAGGCGGGAAGCGAAGTGACTACCGACCATTGAGTGTCAGTTTCCCGGCAATGGCGAATCGAACGCTAGAAAATTTGGCGGAAGAAATTTTTCGACAATTTCGAATCACGTGCTTCTACATTGCCGATTTGGATGCAATTCAAGGGCAAGCCAATTCAGTGGGTCGGTTATTTGCCAAATCTCTACTCCAGCGCGGTTGGCACGTTTGGTTAGACGTTGGAATCAAAGACCACAAGCAGCAACGATCGCTCCAAGGATTAAGTTCCCGGTTTCCCAATCAATTCCATCCGATCCTCGCAACCGAATCCTTTGCCAGCGTGGAAGACTTTATGGTCGTATGCGACAGTTTGGAATCGCCAGGCCAGTGGACCGTTAGCATGGACTTGATCACCGTCGATGGTCACTTGAATTGGTTCCGACCCACCCGAACGCAACCGTGGGTAGCATCAGGTCCGAACGATGGCGGCTGGCCAAGGTCTGATCTGCTTGGGAAGAATGCTTGGAAAGACGTTGGCGTCCTGCAATTCGCGGGAATGTGCGTCCAGCGGAACATCCAGCAGTTTATCGTCTTAAGCTTAACGGACGTCGGCCAGCAGGCAGGCTCGTCAACCCTGGACCTTTTGCAACGAATGAAAAGCGCTTTTCCCGAAGCCGGTTTGGTGTCTGGCGGCGGCGTGCGAGACGCAACGGATCTTGAGTTTTTTCGGAACAGTGGTGCAAGGCATGTTTTGGTGGGGACTTGGTTATGGCGGCAATGGTCGACAGGCAAAATGGCTACCCAGCCGCCCGGTGAATAGGCCACTTCCAGCAGTGCTCGCCAATGCTATTTTTATGAGTCTTGGCAAAGCCACCGCGATGGGAACCGGTTCCAGAAGCAACCCATTTGAACTTGGTCACTTGTCCATGTCCAAGTGCGCCGGGATTTCGTTCAAGCCGGGGGCCGTGTAGGCCATCACTTGCAGGAAGATCGCGACCAGCCCGTAACTGGCAGCCAATGTGACCACCTTCTTGACTAGTTCAGGGTCCGTCATGATTCCGAAAGAATCGGGGCTTAGTCCTGGAAACGGAAGCAAGAACATTTCGTTGTTGACCAGTGGCGAATGCATAATTCCGAACAGCGTAAAGATTCCACAGATGAGGAAGTAAAGGCTGGCACGAGAAAGTTGCCGATCGATAATGGCCGCCAATGCCGACGCCCAAAGCAAACTGGTAATAATGAACCCACCATTTAGCAAGTGAATCACTTCTAGTGTGGTTTGATTGTTGGGAAGCAAAGAAGCCGACGTAATGCCGGCGCCGCGGATGGCAGGGTCCTGCATTACGCCATCGATAATCAGACCTTCTCCCAGCACTGCCAGCGCCGGAATCATTGCTAAGGCAACCGCAGTGTAGTGCCGCTTTGGCGTTGCTGCAAAGCTTTGGGCTCCCATTTCCAAGCCGACGAAAATCAAAATGGGAATGATCGCAACCGAAGGCAACCATAAGTAGATGAAGCCAAAATAACCCAGCAAGCCAGCGCTTCCGATGAAAATTGCGGTCGCCAAAGTGTACGCTGATCGTCCACCCATCGACTTGTAAGCAGGGTGTCCGATGTAGGGAGTGGTTTGAATAACGCCGCCGCACAGCCCAGCGATGATGGTCGCAACGGCTTCTACACCGATCACCATGCTAGTGTTGTATTCGTCGCCGGCGGCGGCCGCGCTCTCGGTGCAGTCAATGCCGCCCACGACGGTGGCGATGGCAAACGGAGTGATGATCGGAAGGTAATTAATGGCATCAGGGAAAGCGTCGAGCCACTGCATAGAAAAAACCGAAGTCCACTCGGTTGGCAGAAGTCCCGCGGTCGCATCGGCGGCGGTCAACGATTTGCTGACGTGCATCAGTTGGGCACCGGTAGCGTGCTCGACCCACAAGATGATGTAGTAAATCGTGCCAGCAACTAATACAGCGCCCAAGGCTCCAGGAATTCGGCCGGGCAAGGAAATGTGAGCGACCAGCGTGGTCAAAATAATGGATAGCGAAACTAGGCCCACCAGCGGAGATGCCATAATTTCCAGCATCGGAAAGAACGTAATCAGCACCAAAGAGATCGCTGCTAGCGAACCCAAGAGTCCGGCTCGAGGGAAAACCTTTCGGGCTAGACCGGCAAAGAACGAAAAGAATAGTTTGATAAAACCAGTGAAAACAATGCAGCAAACACCGATATGCCAGGCGTGAATGGCCGCGGCTTGAATTTGGTCTTCGGTGGCATCGGCCCCGTATTCGGCTTTGGCGCTGGCAAACGCCGGTCCCAGGACCATAAAGATCATTCCAAACGTGCTGGGAGTGTCCAAACCTAGCGGCATTGCCGTTACATCATCGCGCCCGGTCTTGCGGATAAGCCAAATTGCCATGAAGAAATAAAGCAAGTCGCCGACAAAAACGCCGATCGCCGTCCCCGGGACCATGTAACGCATTGCAATATTTGCCGGGAACCCGAACGCACCCGCCAGTAAGCTAACCGTTAAAACCAAGCCGGCTAAATTGTCTAACATCAGGCCAAAAAAGGCATTTACGTCGCCGGGAGCAGCCCAAGTCAGGCTTTTTTTGTTCATGAAATTGCCTTTGGCACAATGATTGCTTCATTGACTAATCAGCACCGCGTTACCCACAGTTTTGGGATTGCCCGAGATTTGGGAAGGGATTGTGTCGCGGCGAGCATTTGAACACTTTACAATGGAGGAGACGCACTGGAAAGCGTTCGGTAGCAGAAGTAGCCGCTGATCGGGCTGTTTCGTACATCAATTGCCGGAATTTTGAGTTAAGTCACAGGTTTTGGCGAACCGAATGCAAGGAATGTGCGTAGCTAATTATGGACGCCACCGTAGTCGACTTGTTCTACAACCAGGATCGTCAGCTTCAATCGAAGGAATTACCCGTGACCGATGAGCAAATGCTGCTGGAGTATCGCCAATCTGGCGACCGCGAGCTGTTTGCGCAATTGGTATATCGGTACGAGCGGGAGTTGTTTAGTTATTTGCGTCGCTACTTGGGAAATCGTGAGATGGCCCAGGACGCCTTCCAATCGACGTTTCTGCAGGTTCATTTGAAATGTGAATCGTTTGATACTGATCGGCGATTCCGTCCGTGGCTATATGCCATTGCGACCAATCAGGCGATTGATACTCGTCGCCGGTATTCGCGGCATCAGATGGTTAGTTTGGACGCACCGGCTGGCAATTTTGATAACGAAGTTTCTCGAATCGTCAACATGTTGGAATCATCCGATGCGTCGCCCGAAGAGAACATGCAGACGGCTGAACGGGTGGCCTTGGTCCGCGAAACGCTGAAGAGTTTACCTGAGTCTTTGTACACTGTGATTCAGTTGGTTTATTTTCAAGGCTTGAAATACCGCGAAGTTGCGGAGGTCTTGGACGTTCCTGTGGGGACGGTAAAGAGTCGTTTGAATTCTGCAATTTCCAAGCTTGCCGAAGCTTGGATGCAGTCAGAGGTAGATTAACACTGTGAGTCAACCGCTAGCAGCAGATTTGTTGGGCTATTTGTTAGGTGCACTTGAACCCGAGGAGCACCGTAAGGTCGACCGCGCTTTGACCGAAAGCCCGCTGCTACATGACGAATTGATCAACATGCGGCGTCAATTGGTGCCGTTGGCTCGAGTGGAAGAGACGGATCCGATCGAGAACGTTCCAGCGGGTATGGCTAGGCGAGTTTGCGAATTTGTGGCACGAGAAAGTCGCGCCCAAACAGCCCGGTCGAATCAGATTGAAGCGGATTCTAGCGAAGCTTCGGGGAACGATAAGCCTGCATCTAAGAAGGACTCGGTTTCCGATACGTTACCTGTTGCTGATACGTCACCGGTCACTGGTAAGGCACCGGTCACTGGTAAGGCACCGGTCACTGGTAAGGCACCGGTCACTGGTAAGGCACCGGTCACTGGTAAGGCACCGGTCACTGGTAAGG